>Ga0209166_10001063_pt1 | contig 24378 bp, 13 predicted proteins | sample Coa_R1_3_FD_187151 | JGI IMG/M metagenome (GOLD analysis project Ga0209166, IMG submission 187151) | Surface soil microbial communities from Centralia Pennsylvania, which are recovering from an underground coalmine fire - Coalmine... | ecosystem: Environmental > Terrestrial > Soil >...
CTGCCCGCTGATTCGCATTTTTCACTGGACCGATTTGTTGGATTGGATACCAATATTGAGCGAACGTCTTCGTTTCGTAAGGTTGAAGCCAGGAGAAATCAGGCTGATTGTCAGTGTAGACGCCGGACATCAATTCAATGTAAGGTCCGTCGGAATCGGTGAGCTCGCGGTCCCAGGCGTACCCGAATTCGGAGTTGCCCCACGTCCACAATTTTTTACCGGGAGCAATATGATGATCAGCAACGTGGACCACGCCCGCCTGCCTGGTGTGGTCATAACCCCCAAGAAAGTCGTAGCGAGACTTGGTGACCATGTAAGAAGTCGGGACAGGAATGTTTTTGTACCAGCGTATATCCACGCCTTGGGTGTAATCCACGCCGTAATAAAACCCGCGTGCGACGGGGAATTCCGTCACTGCTCGTTTGGCGTGGTCAGCAACGTAGGTGACATCCGGGGGGAAAAAGGCCTGGTACTGACCGTGGACATGGACTCCAAGGTTGGCCCACCAAAGAAATGTCTGAAGAAACGGGGTGCGATTATATAGCTTCACGCGGCCTTCGATGTATGCTTTGCCGGGATAGAGCGTGATTCCAACCATACCCTTCATTCGATTCATCGGCTCGTGCTCGCTGAGCCAAACGGTGCGGCTCCCATCTGCACGCTCCTCGATAACATGGTCCACGGGCATGAAGGTCGAGGGGCGGTGGTGTTGGGGCCAATTGAATTCAATGCCACCCGATATCCACGGACCCAACAGGCCGACCAGCGCCGGCTTAATCACCTGCTGGTGATAGACGAAGTCATAACCGTTTGTCTTATCGAACCCGACGTGAACGCGGCCACCGATCTCCGGAAGTATCATCACCTTGATATATTCATTCTCGAGAAAAACGGCCTGATATGATTTATCCTTTTTCTCATCCGAGACGCGATCCGTAAAAGGATTGGGATAGACCTTGCCGCTGCTGCCTTGATAGATGCGCTTCTCCAAAAACATTGGATTGGGGTCAGGCGGCTGCACAGAATAAGTCGGAATAATCACCGCTTCTTCCCAAGCTCGCACGCCAGTGTTGTGTGGGATCACCAAATTCTACTCCGGTGAATGCCAATCAATTTGGGATTCTTCCGTGTACGTTCACGTGCTGGGTAAGTCTAAACCTTAATCGCCTGTCACGCAACTTTTTTTCATCTTCCCTTTCAGACCGGGCGAGACGCACTTAGCTGGTAGTGAGCGCACTTTTTCCTTGTTTGCCCGACTCTGGAATGCATATTATAGATTGAAATGCTACGCCTATGAAGAGAATCGGTATTCAGGATATCGCCCGTCTGGCCAACGTGTCCATAGGTACCGTGGACCGGGCCCTGCACGGCCGCACGGAGATTAGCGAGGCAACCCGCAAGCGCATTCTGAAGATCGCCATGGAACACGGTTATCGACCCAATCTCGCCGCGCGAGCCTTGTCGGTCGGTAAGCCGGCAATAAAGATCGGAGTATGCATCCCGCGCGAGGTCCATTATTTTTACGATGAGCTGCGCGACGGATTCCTGAATGAAGCGCGTCGTTACGGGGACCTAGGCGTGGAGATTGCCTACCATCCGTTTGAACGGCTGGGAGTCGGAGAAGTCGAAAAGATGAAAGAGATCCTTTGCACCAAACCACAGGTAGTGGCCGTCTGCCCCGGCCAACCCCAGAATCTTGCGCCGCTTATCAATCAAGCAGAGGAGCAAAATATTCGCGTGATTTGCGTCGCCTCCGACGCACCGGGGACGGCTCGATCCACCGTGATTTGCGTGAACCCCGTGGTCAGCGGTCACCTGGCGGCAGAACTGATGAGCAAGTTCCTCCCTCCCAAATCGGATGTCGCGATTATCACGGGAATGGCCGCCACTGAAGACCATCGGAAAAAGGTTCAGGCATTTTCGGAAATGTTCCCCTGTTACTCTTCTGGAGGCCGTGTATTGGAGGTTGTGGAAGGACATGATGAGGAAGACGAGACATTTCAGAAGGCTTACGCCCTCCTCGGGAGGCACCGATCGCTTGAAGGTTTGTATGTGAGCACGGCCAATTGTCTTCCCGTGTGCCACGCCATTGGCGCTCACGGCCTGCACGGGAAATTGAAGTTGATAACCACGGATCTTTTCAAGGAAATGGTGCCCTATTTTGAGAAGGGCACCATCCTGGCTTCGATTCATCAGCGCGCTTATGTCCAGGGCCAAATCGGGGTTCGCCTTGCAGTGGATTATCTCTCCAACGGGCGAGCCCTGCCTTCCACCTATTACCTAACTCCCCACATCGTGATGCGTTCCAACATTCACCTTTTTCGCGAAATCCGGCGCGAGGGCCCATCGGAAGTTTAGCTCTCCAGGGATCATCGCTGCGACCAAAATGCGATCCGCTGCACCCATCATGCCTTCCTGGCATCGACCAGCGTGCATAGAGGCTCTTGGCGAACTCTGTCAAAAATCTCGGCCCATACAACTCTCCCGGCCCGTTCCGCTTATCACCCTCCACTGATCCGGGAGAAGAGAGATAATATATCCGATGTGCAAGAATAGATAAAAAAAAAGCGAATAATAATGCTTGACATGAGTCAGGGCCGGGCGTATCGTTTTTCCGTTAACGTTAACGAAAGGCCTACTTTCAAATCCGGTGTTTAGCGAATTGAAAATCCGAATCGGCCGCTGGAATTTATTTCTAGGCTTGCGCTGAAAGCTTCCAATGCGTCGGGAGTCTTGGGGTCTGGGAGGAAAAACATGTTGAAATCTTCTCTGCGTGTGGCGGTAGTGATGTTCGGCCTCTTGGCGGCAACGTTGTTCGGGATATCGAGTGCTTTCGCCCAGGTAGACACCGGCGGAATTCTGGGCACGGTCGCGGACCAAACGGGCGCCGTGGTTCCCGGGGCCAAAGTAACGGCGACCAACGAAGGAACAGGCCTGTCGTTTTCGACCACCACTTCGGACGTCGGCAGTTACGTTTTCACGCCTATCAAGATTGGCCCGTACACGGTCACGGTCGAAAAGGCGGGCTTTCAGAGGGTGACTCAGGCGCACATCACCGTGAACGTCCAGGCGCAGGTCAAGGTGGACGTCACGCTCCGACCCGGCGCGGTCACGCAAACCATCGAGGTCACGGCCGCGCCGCCGCTGCTCCAAACCCAAACCGCCACCGTGGGCCAGGTTATTGGCTCGCGCCAGATCACCGACCTGCCTTTGCCCCAGAATAACTACACGTTTGTGGCCCAGCTTACCGCCGGCGTGACGACGATCAATCCTTCGCGCGGCATGGAAGGAACTGGTAGCTTCGTGGCGAATGGACTGCCTACGCCTCTCAACAACTACATTCTGGACGGCATTGACAATAATAACGACACGGTGGATTTTCTGAACGGGGCGACTTTCGTCAGTCTTACGCCTCCCGACGCCATCCAGGAAGTCAAGGTTCAAACCAGTAACTTCAGCGCCCAATTCGGCCGCGCCGGCGGCGCCGTGCTCAACGCCACGACCAAGTCAGGGACGAACGATTTTCACGGCGACCTCTGGGAGTACGTCCGCAACGATAAGCTGGACTCGGCCAATTTTTTCCAGAACGCCCGAGGCATTCAGAAGAGCGCCTTGCGGCGAAACCAGTTTGGTTTTACGCTCGGCGGCCCGATCCGCCACAACAAGACTTTCTTTTTTGGCGACTATGAAGGCATCCGCATTCGTCAGGGCGCTTTCCGCAATCCCACCGTTCCTACCGGGGCGGAAATCGCCAGCGGCTACACGAATTATCAGGACCGCTTTCCCGCCACGAACGGCACCACCAAGGACCTGTTGGGACGGACATTTTCGAACAATACCATCTTTGATCCCGCCACCACGCGGCTCCTCGCGGCCGGCCAGGTTGATCCGGTCACCGGCCTGCCCGCCCCCGGCGCCGGGTACGTCCGCGATCCGTTCTACACCTGCGGCAGCCTCACGGGCGTCACCAATTTCACGACGTCGGCTCAGGAAGCGTGCCTGAACGTCCTGCCCGCCAACCGCCTCGACCCAAACGCCATCAAGCTTCTCGAACTCTTTCCGGCTCCCAACGCGGCGGGGTTAAACTTCGGGACGTCCAACAACTATGCGGTCAACCGCCCGCAGCCCGATGATAACAACCACTTCGACACCAGGATTGACCAGGTTTGGAGCGCCAAGGACCAGATGTTTGGCCGCGTTAGTTATTCCAAGCGACACGCGTTCTTCCCTGGCAATTTTGTCGGCCTCGCTTCGGACGCCGGCTTTGGCGGGGGCAACTTTGACGATTTGTCATTCAACGGGGCGTTGAGCGAGACCCACATTTTCTCGCCCACACTGATCAACGAATTGCGCTTGGGCTACAGCCGCCTGCACACGATCTCAAATCCCATTCTCGTCAACCAGGCAGGGATCCCGGCGCAATTCGGCATCCAGGGCGTTTCCCAGGCGGATGGAAATTACGGTCTTCCGCGAATCAGCATCGGGGGAACTTCCGGTCTGGGGGCGGGCGCGTTCGCCAGCCCCAACACGCGCGTCAGCGATACCACACAGCTCTCGGAGAATCTGACCAAGATTTACGGCAAGCACACCTTTAAGGGCGGGTTCGAGCTGCAGTATCTCCGCTTCCCCTGGATTGATCCCGCCTGGTCGCGAGGGGAAATGGATTTCGGAGGCTTTACGGGGATTCCGAGCAACGGCAAGCTCAACAACGGAACGGGCGGACTGGGCATAGCCGACATCCTTCTCACCCCCACCGCAGCCACGGTTCCTGGCGGGGTGAACGACGTCGGCGGCCCCGCCTCCGTGTTCGCTTCCAACATTGCCGGAATTGACGACCTTCGCCACTACTATGCCTCTTACTTCAATGACGACTGGAAAGTAACTCGCAAACTGACTTTGAATCTCGGCTTGCGATGGGAGTTCTTCGGCCAGGTCCGGGAGAAATACGGCGCCGACGCCATCTTCAGCCCCGGCGCGCCCAATGGGGCTGGCGCGACGTACATTATTAACGCCGCGAGCAAGAACATCCCCCTCTCACCCTCGTTTACCTCGCTGCTGGCCAAGGACGGCATCGGCCTCGCCTATTCGAGCGTGCCCGGCCTGATCAATACGCCTTTGAATAATTTTGCCCCGCGCGTAGGCTTCGCTTACCAGGTCACCCCCAAGACCGTCGTGCGCATGGGATACGGGATCTTTTACGGCGGCTTTCAGAATATCGGCGGGGCGCCTGACCCGGGCTTCCAATATCCTTTCGGTGTTAATTTATCGTTCTTTCACCAGAGCGACCATCAGCCGTTGATCTTTCCGAGCGGCCAAAACGCGACGCTCGAGGCCTCGCTCTTGAACGCCAACCCCAATCCCGCCAGCCCCAATTTCAACGCTTCAGGCTTGGGTATGACCGGCTTCGACACGCATTGGAAAACTGGATACACGCAGGAGTGGAACGCCTCCTTCGAGTATCAGATGACGCCCAACCAGACGCTCACCCTCGCTTACATCGGCAATACCTCGCGCCACATTCTGAACGGCGACAAGCGAAACGTGACGACGGAGATTCTGCCGCCTGGCACCTCCTGCTGCAAAGCCTATATCCCCTTCCCTGATTTCGGATACAACAGCGACTACATTGCCCCGAACGGCGACGCTTTCTACTACGGGTTCGAAGGCACGTATGAAAGGAGGTTCAGCCACGGGCTGCAGGCGCTGGTGGATTATACCTATTCGCGGTGTATGAACGATGCCCGCAACATCCTCGGGAGCTTTGGCGATGGGACCTTTAATCGCGCTCCTCTGCTGCCGGGTTATGGGCTGAAGCCCGACTACCGTTTCTGCGGTTCAGACACTCCGAACATCTTCCACGCGAGCGGCCTCTGGGAGCTTCCTCTCGGAAACGGTCGGCGTTTGGGCCGTAGTTGGGGCGGCGTCCTCAATGAAGCCTTGGGCGGGTGGAACGTGAACCCCATTGTTACAGTGCAGAGCGGCTTCCCCTTCAGCGTGGGCTGCAGCCCCGGCACCACCGCGAACTACGGCTGCTCCGCCTTCATTGTGCCCGGCCAGAATCTCTACGCTCATCAGGGACCCGACGTCGGGATCACTCATTTTGTTAACATCGGCGCATTCGCCGAGCCGCCCATTGCCACGACGATCGGCCAAACCGATTACTCCCCCCTCGGCGGAAGACCGTACCAGGCCCACGGGCCAACTTACAGCGACATCGACCTCGCTGCCTTGAAAAATTTCCGAACGACGGAGCGGACTCACCTGGAGTTTCGCGGGGAATTCTTTAATTTGCTGAACCACCCCAATTTCGGCAACCCGTGCTCTTTGGATCTCCGCAACACGCTGAGCTTCGGCCAAATCTGTGGAACGCGCGGCGCTCCGGGCGCCGGCAACGCGCGCGAAATCGAGCTGGCTCTGAAGCTCTATTTCTAAGAGGAGTTAGAAAAGCGCGTCCGCCACGGGGGCAGCCTCGCGAGCGCCCGCCACAGCATTTCAGCGGGATTAACTTCGCGGAATCCAATTCTCATGGTACTTTAAGGAGCGTCGATTTTCGTCAAAGGATGCCACGCGCCATCTGCTTCACCTTATTTCGTCGCCGCGTTCAAGTTTTTGTCGCATGTTTCCTCAGCCTCGCGCTCGCCTCTTGCGGCGGAGGGAGCCAGGCGCCGCCTTCTTCTCCGCCCGGCAATACTCAGCCGCCACCGCCTCAAACCGGAAATATAGTTTTCCCTCTGCACACCAGCGGCAGGTATATTCTAGATGCCAACGGAAACCGCGTCAGGCTGAAGGCGGTGAACTGGTATGGCGCCGAAGGGCCCGACGCTGTGGTCGGGGGCCTGGCCTACCAATCCATCAACGCCATCGCCGCCGAGATTCACGACTGGGGCTTTAACGCCGTCCGGCTGTTGTGGTCGAATCAGACTTACGAAACAAATCCTGTCGTCGCCAGCCAATACCTGTCTGCAAATCCGAATCTCGTGGGGATGCACGCCCTGGATATTTTCGATCAGGTCGTGAGTACGCTCGCCTCGAACCACCTGACGGTGATACTCGACAATCACGTCAGCGACGCCATTTGGTGTTGCAGCAATTCGGATGGAGACGGGCTGTGGTACAACAACACCTATCCCGAATCGAGCTGGATCAGCGACTGGAAAGGAATGGCGCAGCGATACGTGGGCCAGCCGGACGTGATCGGCGTGGATTTGCGGAACGAGCTTCGTTGCGTCACCCTGAACGGCTCCACTCTCTGCGCCACCTGGGGCGGCACCGCGTCCACCGATTGGCATGCCGCAGCCCAGCGCGGCGGCAACGCCGTGCTGGGCGTCAATCCCAATTTGCTCGTCTTTACGGAAGGCATCAACTATGCCGGAGATCTTTCCGGCGTAGCCAGCCTGCCCGTCATTCTGAATGTTCCGAACCAGGTGGTCTATGAAGCGCACAATTACGGCTTCTGGTATTCGTCCAATCCGCTGGCCAGTTACAATGACTGGGTCGCCCGCACCACGCCACAGTGGGGCTATCTCGTCACAGGTTCGAATCCGCTGCCCTTATGGGTCGGCGAATTCGGGACGTGCAATACCGCCGATACGTGCGTCAATAGTACCGCCAATTCAAACCTCGGCTTTTGGTTTCAAATCATCACCCAATACATTCAAACCAACAGCGTCGATTGGTGTTACTGGCCGGCGAATGGGACTTTTTCCGATTATCCCAACGCGGGGCGAGTATACGGGCACGTCGAAACCTACGGTCTTCTCAACCCGGCCTGGAACTCCGCATCGCTCAACTCACTACTAAGCCAATTGCAAGGAATCATGAACTGATGATCTTCGGAGGTTCGTAAATGCCTCGACGTTCACTTCTCGTTCGGCGGACGACGCGCCCGCATTGGATCGTACTATGGCTGGTCGGAGTTTGCGGTGTCGCGTGCATTGCGGTTTCTCAGCCGGCCGTCACGCCCACAACCGCGATAACCATCGACGGCAAGGAGCCCGGACGCGTCTTCGATGGAATCGGGGCAGTCAGCGCCGGCGCGTCCTCTCGCTTGCTGATTGACTATCGCGAGCCCTACCGCAGCCAAATTCTTGATTATCTCTTCAAGCCCGATTACGGCGCGTCGCTTCAACACCTGAAAGTGGAAATCGGCGCCGACGTGAATTCAACTGACGGTTCGGAACCGAGCATCGCTCGCACGCGCCAGGAGATGGCTAATCCCAATTTCAATCGAGGCTACGAGTGGTGGTTGATGGAAGAAGCCAGGAAACGGAATCCTAAAATCATTCTCGACTCTCTGGCCTGGGGCGCACCGGGGTGGGTCGGCAATGGGCACTTTTATTCGCAGGATATGGCGGATTATGTCGCCAAATTCATCCAGGGCGGGAGGAAACACCGCAACCTCGACATCCGCTACACAGGGATCTGGAACGAATCCAAGCATGACACTTCTTATGTCAAGCTCCTCAAACGAACGCTTCTCGGTGAAGGACTTCCTACCGAACTCGTGTGCTGCGACCTCTATCCCAGCGAGGCGCAGTGGTCCATCATCGGCCAGATGGAGAAGGATCCTGAACTCAAGCAAGCGGTGGATGTGGTCAGCGTGCATTATCCGCGTGTCAAAGGGAAAATCACCACGCCCCAGGCGGCGAAAGATTTTGGAAAACCTCTCTGGTCGAGCGAAGACCAGCCTCTCACCCCCGCCAACATGCCGAATACTCGCGATTGGGCGACTGGGGGCCGAGTGCTGGCGGAGCTTTACAACACGAACTATATCGAAGGCAAATTCACCAAGACGGAAACATGGAGTCCGATCACGTCCTATTACGATATTCTGGCCGCGCCTCACTCCGGACTGATGTACGCCAACACGCCGTGGTCGGGACATTACGACGTTCAGTCGGCGCTCTGGGTGACGGCGCACACGACACAATTTGCCCAGCCCGGCTGGCGCTATATCGATAACGCCTGCGGGTATCTTCGCGGTAAAGGCAGTTATGTCACACTCCGATCTCCTTCCAGCAGCAATTACAGCGTGGTTCTTGAGACCGTGGAGGCCCGAGCGCGACAAAAGGTTTCATTTCACATTTCCGGCGGCCTTTCTAAGTCCGCGGTACACGTGTGGGAGACCAACGCCACAAAGAATTTCGAGCATGTGCGTGACGTGACTCCGGAGAATGGAACCTGGAGCATCAGCCTGGATCCCAACTCGCTCTATACGTTCAGCACAACCACCGGGCAGCGCAAAGGAGCTGCAACGCCCCCGCCCGCCGCTCCATTCACCTTCCCCTACGTTCAGAACTTCGAGGGTACCACTCTAGGACAGTCACCGCGCTATTTTGCCGACCAGGATGGCGCTTTCGAGGTGCAACCGTGCGCAGAGCGGCGAGGACGCTGCCTGGAGCAGGTGATCACACAGAAGCCAATCCCCTGGGGGCCGCTTCCCGACCCTTATACATTGCTGGGCAGCGAGGAATGGCGAGACTACTCCGTGAGCGCTGATGTGTTGCTGGAGCAAGGCGGGCAAGTCACATTGCTCGGCCGGATTGACGACGCAGACGTCTTCAAGGAGCAGAAGGCACAATGGCCTAGCGGTTATATTCTGATGGTGAATCAGGACGGTCTCTGGGAACTTTCGAGTGCCAGGTACAAGACGCCTACGCTCAAGCTCGCCTCCGGCAACGTTCCCTTCGCCATGAGAAAGTGGCACCACGTGATGCTGCGATTCAATGGATCGAACATCGAAGCGTCCATTGACCGAGTTGTGGTCACGCGCCTGATCGATACCAGTCACAACCATGGGATGGCCGGAGTCGGTTCGGGTTGGAACGGAGCTGCATTCGACAATTTTACAGTACAGTAGCCCTTCGCCGGGAAATCGAAAATCACTTGCCCCATGCCGCCTGCCACAATGCGCGATGCGGGTTACCGCAGCTTCTCTAAGATTACGGACGTAGCGTCGAAATCGCCCTCCAGCCTTAGGTTCAAGCCGTGGTGCATTAGAAGCGAGCCGGTCGCGGTTTCTGATTTCCCTATCAGCTTGTTGTCGATGGTATCCACGCGGTAGGACGCGCCTTCGTCGAGCCCCCGAAGCAGGATGGTGGGCAAAGGCCGCTCGAATTGTTCCGAGTGCAGGAACGCGAAGAGCACCGCCTGATGCCCGTCGGCGGAAACATACTCGTTAGCAGTCAGCTCGCCTTCTCGTGGTGAGAACAATCGGTAGAGATCTCCGTGTTGCACGGTCTCACGGATGCTCTTGTAATATGTGACCATTTTTGAGGCCAGCCCGAAATCTTCATCTGACCACTTGTTCAGGTTCGCTCCGATTCCGAGCGCTCCCTGCATGGCCACGAGAAACCGGAATTTGAGCGACGTGGAGCGGCGATTGAAGTTTGGCACGTCGGTCACCCAGGATGACATGATCTTGGGCGAATAAGCGAAAGTAAATCCCTCTTGAATGCGTAGGCGGTCAAAGGCGTCGGTATTATCTGACGTCCACACTACGTTGGCGCGCTGAAGGATGCCGAGATCCACGCGCCCGCCGCCGCCCGAGCAGGCTTCAATCTCGAGTTTCGGATGCCTGGCTCGCAAGCGGTCCATAATTTCGTAGACGTTGCGTACGTATTTCACCCAAATCTCTTTCTGCTCGGCGATGGGCGCCTCCGGCCAGCCCGGCTCCCCAAAGTGCCGGTTCATATCCCACTTGATATACTCGATATTGTTTTCGGAAAGGATTTTGTCGAGCGCCGCGAAAATGTATTCCTTCACATCGTCGCGCGCCATGTTGAGGATTAGCTGATTGCGGGCCTCGCTGCGTGGACGATTAGGGAAATTCATCACCCAATCAGGATGGGCGCGATAGAGGTCGCTGTTCGGATTCACCATTTCGGGCTCAAACCACAAACCGAACTTCATGCCCAAGCTGTTCACGTAGTCAATCAGCGGCTTCAGGCCATGGGGAAATTTTTGCGGGTTCACGTACCAGTCGCCGAGGCCGGCGTGATCGTTGTTGCGCGCGCCAAACCAGCCGTCATCCATCACAAAAAGTTCCACGCCGATTTTGGCCGCCTTTTCCGCCAAGGCTTTTTGTCCCGCCTCGTCCACGTTGAACGTCGTTGCTTCCCATGAGTTGTAGAGCACGGGCCGGACGTGCGGGTGGGCGTGGTCTGGCAAGATCTCGTTTCGTTCCAACCGATGCATCAGGCGCGACGCTTCGCCGAATCCTTGCCCGCTGTAGCCGCCATAGAAGGCGGGAGTTTCAAACGACTCGCCGGGTTTGAGCGGCCAGGAAAAATCAAAGTCGTTGTAACCGCCGGTGACGCGCACTTGATGGGCGGGTGGCGTGTCTTCAACCACCAATTTCCAGTTGCCGCTCCAGGCCAGTGCGCCAAACCACACGCGGCCGTGATCTTCGTCCGCGTGGCCGCCGGCATCGATGGCGAACCAGGGATTCAATTGGCCGCTGGTGTTCCCGCGGCGGCTTTCGAGAACAATTTTACCCGGCGTTATAGGAACGCGCGTGAGTTGTGTCTCGCCCGCCCAGCGGCCCGTGAGATATGTCAATCGGTACCCCTCGCCCGCCGGCACATACCACAAGCCGGATTGCGCGCTCTCCAAAGTGGCCACTTGCGGCGTGCGGTTTTCGATCACCGCTTGCTTGCGAATCATGTCTTCGGCAGGAAAAACCGTGTAGCTTGCATTCACAAATAAATCGTAGTGGATGTCTTTCAGCCGGATAGTCAGAGTATTGCCTTCTATCTGTTGGGAGACGTATTTCAAAACCAGGTCGCGTGTGCCATCGGCCAGCGTGACTTTCAGCGAAGGCTCGTTGTAATATCGGCCGCCCCAGCCTGGATATTCGAGGTTGGTTATCGTCTCGGGTGAGTCGAAGGAGGCCCACTCGCGCGATGAGTGAGCCGGAGTGAGGCCGGCATCTCCGTTGAGCTTTTCGCTCCAATAGACGCTCTGAAGTTCCTTCTTCTCGTTCACGCCGATCACGTAGGACGTGCGCGCAGTGTCGAGGACCCAGATTTTCAGGTCGGGGAGATAACGAATGGGCGAACCATTCTTTGCAGTCTGGGCGGAAAATGGCGCGCCGGTGGCGGCGACTGTTAGCGCCCAAAAGATGACGAGCCCCAGCAAGCAGACGTGAGCCATTTCCGAACGGAGATGAAAATGTTTCATGGTGGCCTCTATCCTGGCGGACACGTGCGCAAATAAACGGCCGTGGGGAATTGCCCCCTCGTCGGTCGGCGATGGCTAGCTGCCCCTGCCTCCGGTAGCGCTCACGTAAGGGCGGAGTTCGAGTACAACAATAACGCCTCAAGTGGCGAATTTCAAGAGTTTTGAGAAATACGAACACGCTGACCGCAGCACTACCGACGCCCCTCGCCAGCCGTGCCTTGGAGATTTTGTTCAGTCTCCGGAAGATCAGCCTACATAGCGACCTGGAGCTTAGGCGGCGGGTGATTAGGGACTGCCTTGCTTCCCGGGGCGCGCTGGTTTAGAGTGTTCTGCCGTGTACGACCACGGCACAGGGAACCATGCATCGTTTCACATGCACTTTAGCGAGTGATAAATACATGGGGTGGAAGGCCTTGCGCCTTTCTAACGGAATCGTCGAACTCTTTATTGTTCCCGAGCTCGGTGGCCGGATCATTCAGCTTCGATTCGGTCCTCACGATTTTTTCTATGTTAACCCGCACCATCGCGGAATCGTGTACGGGCCGAAAGAGAACGATTTTACCTCGGGCTGGAAAAACTATGGGGGCTCCAAGGTGTGGCCGGCGCCACAGGGATGGGAAAACGATGAGCAATGGCCCGGGCCTCCGGACCCTATCCTGGATGGCGGCTCTTACACGTGGCGTGCCGTTGATGAAAACCCGAAAACTGCAGCCGTTTACCTCCAGAGTCTGCCCGATGAGTACACAGGTCTGACTTTCGCCCGGGAAATTCGATTGTTCCAAAACCAGTCCACGGTCCAAATCCTCCATAAGATGCGCAATACTTCGGCACGCCCTGTACGCTGGGCAATTTGGCAGGTCACGCAGCTAGCAGCAGCTTCGGCTCTCGTAGTTTATGCTCCGGCCCAACGTTATCGACAGATGTTTGGAGACAAGATCTTCCATCAGGTCAAGCACGATCATAAATTGGGCCTTTGGAGTCTGGAGTACGCCAACCAGGTAGCGAAATTCGCGGTGGAGGCTGAGCATGGCTGGCTCGTGGCCTTGAGGCCGGAAGAGCGTGTCGCGCTGGTCGAGGAGTTCTGCCTTTTTCCGGATCGCCCTTATCCTGATGGTGCGCAACTCGAATTCTGGGTAAATGGCGCAGGGACGTTCACCATCCACGGCGATCGCTATAACACAAAGGATGACCCCAATGGCTGCGACCCTTACCTCGAGACAGAAATTCTGAGCCCACTTGTGGATCTTGACCCCGGTCAAGAATACAGTTTTCCAGTGACATGGCATTGCACAGCCGTCCCGCGCCAAGAAGTGACAAACGTGAGCTCATGCGCCTTGATTTTGGAGCCGCTTACGATCAATCCGGGGGATGGACAGCACCGTGTTACGGGTGAGTTCGGACTCTTTCAGGCTGGTTCTGTGGAACTTGTTATCGTGCACCGTAGCGGAAAACCGCTTGAAACGATCTTACTTGGAAACTACACACCTCTGGAGCCATGTCGAGTCGTTCAAATGGTCAAACACCAGAATGGACTCGGCCGAGTGAGTCTCCGCTTGAGAAATCCAGAGGGGATTCTGATGGGCACAATTGATGAATCTTTCTTGCCCTTGTAGCTCGCAGGTGGCTACCCTCAACATGGCCGCACCGCTTATATGCGCCCTGCGTCTTCTGCGGGCTCCACTAAAAATGGCGGTAGATCCTATGTAACGCCGAAGGGTAAAGCAAAATCGCTCAGCTCCTGTATCGTCGCCCAATCAGAAAGACTCGTCGGCAGCCATTTGGCATTTGAGTCGGCATTTCTGAATGCTGCCCGGGCTCGTTGGCGGCGCCTGAGTTCTTGTTCCGGTGTCTCGCCGCAATGGAAGCTGTATCAAGGAAGATGCGGGGATTTTTTTACGATGCGATGAAGGGTTGGTTGCACCTGCTCGGGGGTTGAGAAAAGAGTTATTTAATCACCTTTTGCTCAACAGAAAGTGATCATGCCCCGATGCCAGCTATCTGGGACTAGCGTTCTGCGACGTTAAGGGACGCCAGTTTGCGTCCCAGAAGTGTTTTCGGAGGTGACCAAAAAGGTGAGCAAAAACCCTCTATTGACGTGCTCCAGCCCGCCTCGGATGAACTGTAACTAATTGATCCGACGTAGAAGGCCTCCCCAATAACGGTTTCGTAAACCGTAGGTCGGGAGTTCGATTCCCTTCGCCGGCTCCATCGCTTTGATCAATTATAAGAATTTTTTCTTTGCGAGTTTTTGGCTGTAAGAAATTTTGCGGGGACTCACCCCTGATTTTCCCGACCAAGAGCAGAACTTCTGCTGTGGCATTTCATTTTCATCGGTTGAAGTGAATTGACTTTTCAGGAAACGCAGCGGAGAATCAGTCCATGCGTCTGGTTGTGCAGGGGCGAGCGCGCAAATCTTTTGCGGCTGCAACTGTAGTCCTGCTCGTTGTGACTGCGGCCGCCGCTCAATCCCCGCGCGCTGCGCATAAAACCACCACCTTCGCTCCGAGCTCCGTCACCAACCAATACTGTATTTTCTGCCACAGCAAAGACCTGCATACCGCAGGCGTCGTTCTGGAAGGCCTGGATTTTTCTCAAGTCGGCCCCAACGCAGAATTGATGGAACGTATGCTGCGCAAGGTGCGCACCGGAGAAATGCCTCCCGCCGGAATGCCGCGCCCGGATCATGCGTTGTCAACCACATTCACGAACTGGCTGATGAACGCACTTGACCGCAACGCTGCTTTGCATCCGAATCCCGGGCGAACCACCGTGCATCGCCTGAATCGCTCTGAGTACGGCAACGCCGTGCGCGATCTTCTGGCGCTGGACATTCACCCCGGCCGATTGCTGCCCGTGGATGACTCAGGATACGGGTTCGACAACGTTGGCGCTGTGCTCTCTGTTTCGCCAACGCTCCTCGAACGCTATCTGTTCGTGTCGCGCATGGTCAGCCGCCTGGCCGTGGGCGACCCCACCACCAAACCCGATGAAGAAGACTTCACTCCGGCAGAAGCTCATCGCGTGGGTGGCGTGCGCAGGTCGCGCAATGAACGCGTGAGCGATGATCTCCCGTTTGATTCGAGCGGCGGTATGGCGTTTTCTTATTATTTCCCGCTCGATGCCGAATACATTTTGCGGGTGAAGCTGGGCGGCGGAGTCACCGGCAATGGTCCGCCTCCGCGCTATGAAGTGCGCGTGCCGATCAAAGCCGGGCTGCGCACGGTGGGCGTGACATATCTTCGGGAATCAGCCGAGCTTGAAATGCCGGCTCCGCCGTCAAACAATCGCTTTGCGCCGCCGCCTGCTCCCATTCCGGCGTTGCCAGCCGAAATGGATTTGCGTTTGGATGACGTCCGGCTGAAACGTTTTGAAGTGCCACACAACGGCAACCTGCCGCCGCAGGTGAAAGACGTTTTCGTCGCCGGCCCCTACAACGCCACCGGACGCGGCGAAACGCCCAGCCGCGCCCGCATTTTTGTCTGCCGCCCGGCCACTACACGGGAAGAAGAACCGTGCGCGCGAAAAATTCTGGCCACCTTAAGCCGTCGCGCTTTCCGCCGTCCCGTTACTGATGCGGACATCCGTCCGCTCATGGCCTTCTATCATGCCGGCCGCCGCGAAGGCGATTTCGATAACGGTATCGAACAGGCGCTGCGGGCCATATTGGTTTCGCCGGATTTTCTGTTCCGCATTGAGCGCGATCCCGCCGGCCTCGCGCCCGGCACCGTCTATCGTTTGAGCGACCTGGAACTCGCCTCGCGGCTCTCATTCTTTTTGTGGAGCAGCATTCCCGATGATCAGTTGCTCACCCTGGCGGAGCAGCACCGCCTGCACATTCCCGCCGTGATGCACCAGCAGGTGCGGCGCATGCTCGCCGACCCGCGCTCGCAGGCGTTTGTCCAAAACTTCGCCGGCCAGTGGCTGTACCTCCGCAATCTGGCGCTCGCCAAGCCTGACCCGGACGTGTTCCCCGAGTTCGATGAATCTCTGCGCAAGTCATTCCTTGAGGAAACAAACCTTTTCTTTGGGAGCGTGCTGCGCGAAGACCGCAGCGTGCTGGACCTCCTGGGCGCAAATTACACTTATCTGAACCAGCGGCTGGCCGAGCACTACGGCATCCCGAATATTTACGGCTCGCAATTCCGCCGCGTCACCCTTACCGATCCGAACCGGGGCGGGCTGCTGGGCCAGGGCAGCATTCTCACGGTCACGTCTTACCCCAACCGCACTTCAGTGGTACAACGCGGCAAGTGGATTCTGGAAAACTTGTTGGGCACACCGCCTCCGCCTCCGCCGCCCAATGTTCCGGCATTGCAACGGCAGAACCATGATGGTAAGCTGCTAACCAGCCGCGAGCAGATGGAGCAGCACCGGACCAACCCGGTGTGCGCTTCCTGCCATGCCCGGATGGATCCGCTGGGCTTTGCGCTGGAGAATTACGACGGGGTGGGCAAGTGGCGGACGAAGGACGTTGGCGCCGTCATTGACGCCTCAGGCATATTGCCCGACGGCACCAAGTTTACCGGCCCGGCTGGACTTAAGCAGGCGCTGCTCTCCAGCCACCGCGACGAGTATCTGCAGACCGTCACGGAGAAGCTGCTGATATATGCGCTGGGCCGCGGCCTGCAGTATTACGACAAGCCTGCTATCCGCGCGATCGTGCGCGAGGCAGCGCCTGACAACTACCGGCTGTCGTCATTGATTACGGCGATCGTCACCAGCGTTCCATTTGAGATGAGGAGGACCCCGAGCAATGATCATCACCAGGAAGTCGTTACCGCGTCGCACGTTTCTGCGCAACCTCGGCACCACGCTGGCGCTGCCTCTGCTGGACGCCATGGTGCCCGCGCTCTCCATGGCTAAGGACGCGGCGGCGAACCCGGCATTGCGCCTGGGTTTCGTCTACGTGCCGAACGGGATCATCATGGACCGCTGGACTCCCACAGGCGAAGGCGCTGGATTCAAGTTCGCCCCCACCATGCAAGCTCTCGAACCTTTCCGCGATCAAATGCTGGTATTGAGCGGCCTCGCGCAGGCCAACGGCAACGCACTCGGCGACGGCGCAGGCGACCACGCGCGTGCCGGAGCCACCTGGCTGACCGGAGTGCACCCCAAAAAAACCGGAGGCGCTGACATTCACGCCGGCATTTCAGTGGACCAGATTGCCGCCCGCGAGCTGGGTAAAATCACCCAACTTGGATCACTGGAGATCGGACTTGAATCGCCCACTCTCGCCGGCGATTGCGATTCCGGTTATAGTTGCGCTTATACCAACACCATTTCCTGGCGCAGCCCCACCACTCCCAATCCGATGGAGGTCAGCCCGCGCGCGGTTTTCGAGCGCCTGTTCGGCGATGGCGACAGCACTGACCCGGCCGCCCGCCTGGCCAGCCTGAACGAGCAGCGCAGCATTCTCGATTACGTGGCCGGTGATGTCAGCCGGCTGGAAAGTGGATTGGGCGCATCCGACCGCGGCAAACTGAGCGAGTATCTGGACGCTATTCGCGACATCGAGCGCCGCATCCAGATGGCCGAAGAACAGAATGCCACCGTAAAACTTCCGCTCATGCAGCGGCCCACGTCAATTCCGGAGGCGTTCAGCGACCACGCGCGGCTGATGATGGACCTGATGGTGATCGCCTACCAAACCGATATGACCCGCGTGATCAGTTGCATGATCGCGCGTGAAGGCAGCAACCGCAGCTACCGCTCCATCGGCGTGCCCGATGGCCATCACGCCATGACGCACCACGAGGGCGACCCGGTTAAAATCGAGAAGGTGGTCAAGATCAATCATCTTCACGCGCAGACTTTTGCCTATTTTCTGGACAAGATGCAGTCCACGCCGGATGGCGATGGGTCGTTGCTGGACCACTCCATGATTCTTTATGGCAGCAGCCTCAGCGACGGGAACCGGCACACGCATGACGAGCTTCCACTGGTGCTGGTGGGCGGTGGCTGCGGAAAGATCAAAGGCGGCCGGCACCTCCGCTTCCCCAAGGAAACACCCATGAACAACCTGCTGCTCACCCTGCTTTACAAAGCGGGACTGCATCCCGCGGCGAAGATTGGCGACAGCAATGGGTTCATTGAGCACCTTACGAACGTGTAGCGGCGGCTTTACGCCGCCATCTTTGATCGCAAATAATGAAATCGTGGCGGGGTGAACCCGCCGCTACGTGGCCCAGCCCGGCTTTATTGTCAACCTGCAACGGAGCCTAGAACAGATGCCACGAATGCTGGCGCGAACCGCAGCGGCCACGCTCCTGTTCACGCTCTCCGCCTTTGCCTCGACCGATCTTCGATTGCTTGACGCGGTGAAACGCCGCGACCACAAAGCCGTCACGAGTCTTCTCCAGGCCAGAGTGAATGTAAACGCGGCGCAGCCTGACGGTGCGACCGCGCTTGCCTGGGCAGCCTATCTCGATGACGCCGATACCGCCGCGAAATTGCTCGCCGCCGGCGCGAAGCCAAACACTTCCGATGAATACGGTGAAACTCCCCTGACGCTGGCCTGCGCCAACGGCGATGCGACGCTGGTGGGTAAACTGCTCGCGGCGGGCGCGGACGTTAATGCCGCGAGATGGGATGGCGAGACGGCGCTCATGATCGCGGCAGGGGTGGGCAGCGCCGATGCCGTCAACCTGCTGGTTGCCCGCGGCGCGAACGTGAACGCGGCGGAGTCGCGCAAAGGGCAGACTGCCCTCATGTGGGCGGCTGCGGAGCGCCACCCGGAAGTCGTCAAGACTCTCATCGCGCACGGCGCTGATGTGCGCGCGGCATCCAAGCGTGGTTTCACGGCGCTGGTTTTTGCCGCGACAAAGAATGACGGCCCATCCGCCCAGGCGCTTCTTGATGCAGGCGCCGATCCCAATTACACCCTGCCCAACGGCCCCACCGTTCTGAATGTTGCCGCTGGGTATCGCAGCACGGCGGTGGCGACATTGCTCGTCGACCGCGGCGCTGACCCAAACGTTCCCGACCACGATGGCAACTCTCCGCTGCACATTGCCGCACGCTCGGGAGATCTCGCGCTGGTTGAAAAATTAATTGCCAAGGGTGCCAAAGTGAACGCGCGCACGCCGGCAACGCCAGCGCCCAAGGACGGCCCTGGAGGCGCCGGCATATTCGCGGTGTTTCGCTTTGTTGCCGGCGAGCAGACTCCGCTGATGCTGGCGGCCAAAGGGGATCACGTGGACGTGATGCGGGCGCTGGTGGCCGCGGGCGCCGATCCAAAAGTTAAAGCTCAGGACAGCACCACCGTGCTCAACGCTGCGGCCGGCAGCGGCCATCTGGACGCGGTGCAATATGCCTATGAGCTTAATCCCAACGTCAAAGTCACCTCATCTCTCACCGGCGCAACGCTGATGCACGCCGCTGTTCTCGGCACACTTGCCGTGTCCACCCAGGACCAAATTTGCGCAGTGATAAACTTCCTGGCCGCGCACGGGGCTGCACTGGATGAGACGGATGCCCACGGCCGAACGCCGCTGTTTTATGCCAGGCTTCCGCCCATCGATAAAGCGGTCAAGCTTCTGCACGATCTGATTATCAAGAGCGGCGCCCAACCGAAAGTTATCCCGCGCCGATAAGGGACGACCAATCTCGCTTTGGGCGTTTCTTAATTGTGAGTTAAAATGCGCTGCCCTACATTGGCGGGGCAACCGTGCCATCCGACCACCTGCCAACCGGAACCAAATACAATGTTAGCCGATCAGTAGTGACCTTGAATCCAATGACCGGGGAGCCCGGCAGAGATGCACCCCAAGCTTCAGGATTACCAAGCGGAAGGAAAAACATCAGGTGAGGATGCCAATGCCCGTTTTGGTCGCCCAAGTAGCCTTGCTTTGACATCATGTAACACATGGCGCCGGATTCAGGCGTAGGCAATTCTTCCTTTTCGAATGCAGCTTTTAAGCTGTCGAACATTTGAGCTTTGGATTGCCCAGCCAATACCCACCCGGTCTTTTTGATCGTGAGTGGAAGGTAGGATCGTACAGCCGGAGGGTTGAAACATATCGGCGCCCGCAGCTTGGGGTTCCAGAAATCCGGATCGTCGATTCCGGCAGTCCATGACCTTTCCACCATACAAACAAAGCCGTTCCTGCCTTCGACCGCGGTTTCGTAGCCCCGCCGTCCGAGCACCCTCACTTCGGCATTCTGCGAAATGGATAATGGAGCCGCACTTCGCGCCAGAGCTATCTCAGCGCTTCGCTCCATAAGGTACTGGTCGAGCGGAGCCATCCTGGGATAAGCCGTTTTTGTGTTCTCCGCGCGCGCTCGCCACGTTGATCCGAGCACGAGAATCTGCGCGAAGATTGTCAGAGCGATCATTCGGACAACCTTTCTATGCATTGAACTCTCCTTGTGCGTGATTCCAGTTCAGTTTCCGTTGGACCGTTCCAATTTCGCTCGGCAGACCGGTTGTCGATATTATCCGGAATCTCTATTTTGAGAATAGAATCCCGGCAATTGTAAACCCGTTGGCGCAAATTGCAAGACCGACGAGGCAGTTTCGGGGAAATGCCGGACGCTTCTGTGCCGTCATGAACTCGCCTTCGTCATCGAGATGGTAGCGACGACACTGCTTTGGCGCCGTGGGCTTCTCGAACACAAAGTCAAGTGCCATGTGGCGAGAGGAAACGGCGGACTAATCATGCTTTACAGTAGTAACGTTTCGCGATAGTATGGGGCGCGCATGATCAGGAGCTTCCGTGACACGGACACCGAGAGGCTCTGGAACGAAGAGCGCACCCGCCGTATCCCGGCGAGCTTGCGCAAAACAGCTTTCAAAAAGCTGCAAATGTTAAACGCAGCAGCAGCGCTCAGCGACCTGGCGGTCCCCCCAGGCAATCGGCTGGAACGCCTCCGCGGTGACCGGCAAGGCGAACATAGCATCCGCATTAACAATCAGTATCGTATCTGCTTCGAATGGCGGGAGGGGAACGCCTACCACGCCGAAATTACAGACTACCACTGAGAGGAGCCCAGCATGTTCCGACACAAGCCGAAAACGATGGCCGCGCATCCCGGCGAGATATTGCGCACTGAATTCATGGAACCGATGGGCATCACGGCCTATCAACTGGCCAAGGCGCTGCACTTCCCCGGAATCTACGAGGTCGCGCGCGAGGAGCGCGCCATCAGCGCCAACCTCGCCCTGCGCCTGGGAAAGTATTTTGGTATGACGCCCCAGTTTTGGATGAACCTCCAGACCGACTACGATTTGCGCACCGCGGCCGCACGGGCGCCTCTGAACAAAATCAAGCAACGCCGCGCCGCATAGCTGGCGGCCATTCCCATCGACAAATGCTCCCTTTCAGCAAAGCACTGACCGTGGCGACTACCCATGACAACGTCACAAACTTATCGTACCCCTCATGATGAGAACCAGCGACAGGCTGGCCACGATGATCCAAAGAAGCAGCCCTTGGACGAGCGGGCGGGTGCCCACTGTCTTGAGTGTGGAACGCGAGATATTACTGCCAATCAGGAAAAGAGTTACCGTAAGTCCGATTTCTCCCAAGGCAGCAAGCCGGTGATAGAGGGGCAGGCCCACGGGCAGGTAGCTGTTACAAACCGCGGCCAAAACAAAAAAAAGAATGAACCAGGGAAATTGGATGCGGGCTTTACTGCGCCTCACCGCCGCAGTAGCAACGGACATGGGGAGTATCCAAAGGGCGCGCGCCAACTTTACCGTGGTCGCCACGGCAAGAGCCACCGCGCCATATTTTGCCCCGGCGCCCACCACTGAGCTGGTATCGTGAATGGCGAGGGCAGCCCACAGGCCAAACTGCGTCTGGCTAAGGCCCAGCGCTGACCCAATTAATGGAAACGCCACCAACCCGACAGCATTCAAAATAAACACGGTGCCGAGCGAGACGGCCATTTGCTCGTCGCTGGCGTCAATTACTTTTCCCACCGCGGCAATGGCGCTTCCACCGCAAATCGCGGTGCCAACGGACACCAGGAAAGCACTCGTGCCATCAACCTTTAACATTTTACCAAGCAGCATGCCCACGAGCATGGAAAAGGAAATTCCCACAATCGTATAAACGAAGCCCGATTTCCCCACGCGGATAACTTCGCCCAAACTCATTCCAAAGCCGAGTCCCACCACACAAACCTGCAGGAGAATCTTGGATAGCTTTTGCGCTTTTTCCCGAAATGGATGGACAAAAGCAAAACCAAAGATCAGGCCGGCCACCAGGGCGGTGGGCGGTGAAGCCCAGGGGCTTAGCGCCCAAATCAGGGCGGCGAAAAATATTATTGTCTCCGCCGCCGAAGCAATCTGCAGTGTATTCTCCTTCTCATCATGATCTTTCGTCATATGTCCTTATAGAATTACCAATTAGTTTAATTTTTTTGTGGAGGGGGCAAAGATTACTGAGGGAAGACTATTCTTTTTTCTTAGGAGTGTTGAACGAGCGCTCAACCATATCATGAGGATCAGTTGAAACTCCGTGGTCGCGCCACAGCCAGCGCATCATATCCGGAAAAACCGTTTGCAGCATTTTCTGACCGTGCCGCTGGATGCCCCACGTGTAATTCACGTCATAGCCTTTTTCCGTGAGAGCCTGCTCCATCTGAACGTTCTGGTAAAACCAGTCGCGAGACTGATCGTAAGTTCCGTCAGCTCTCAGTGCACGAAGGTCATTCCGGCCGTCCACGAGGTAAATACGAATGGGCTTTCGCTCGCTCTTGCGAATGATGTCGGGGTAGGCGTTTCCACCGCGAAGGTTGGTAAAACTTCCCACGTTGCTCAGCACTTTATGGAATTGATCCGGACGTTGCCACGCCACGGTAAACGCGGCGATGGCGCCCGAACTGGACCCGCCGATTCCATGCCGATCAGGATCCTTCGAAATGTTGTACTCCTTGTAGAGCACCGGCATTAATTCATCAACTATCACCCGGGCGTATTTATCATCCAGAGTGTTGTATTCGGTGGGGCGGTTGGTGTCGCGATCGCCCCAATCTTTTGCGCTGGGCTCCGGCTGATCGGGACGCCGGCCCGGATTGATAAAAACTCCAATCATTACCGGAAGCTCGCGGCGGAAGATCAGGTTGTCCATCACCACTTGCGCTCGAACCTCTCCCTCGGGCGCCATGAAGGCTTGACCATCGTTGTAGATCATCAGGCTTGCGGGAGTGGCCGGGTCATATTGGGCCGGCACATACACCCAATACGTGTGCTGGGTGCCGGGATAGGCTTCGCTGGGCAGCGTGAAGGGTCCGCGAATTTCGCCCTTGGGGACTCCGTCCTGCGGGATCGCGTCCACCGCCAGCCGGTAGAAGCCGTCCGTGTTCGGGGTCTCGGCCATCGCGGGACGCCGGCTTTGGCTCGCGGGCGCGATCTGGCCCGCCAGTTGTGCAGGCCCCTTTTCGATTGGGTAGCCCTGCCAAACATACTCCAGGGCCTCGGGCAAGGTCTGTTGTCTGGTTGCGCGGTCAACGTGCCCGGCGTTACGGGCAAACACGAATTGGTAATGGTAGCCCTTGGCGGCCAGCACTTTCGCCATATTTTCGTTGGCGACGACCCAATCGTGCATACCGTCGCGCATGGCATTCGGATTGAAAAGGTCCCTGTCGCCCACTTCCATCCAAATTCGAAGCGGCTTGGTTGGACTGTTTGGAATCAGGTGTTCATGGAATTCCCACGCGCCGTGCGGCGTCTGCGGGTTATACGGCCACTGCTGATTGACGTAAGTTCCCGAATAGGTCAGAACGCGGTGGTAGAGATCCGTGTGATACCAGGCCATGCTTAATGCACAGGAGCCGCCGGAGCTGCCGCCCATCGTCGCCCGGCCATCGGGATCCCTGGTGAGTTTTACATTGTATTTCGATTCGACGAGTGGCAGCACTTCCTTCTCCACGAACTCCGCGTACCGGCCCGACATCGTGTCATATTCCAGGCCGCGTTCGCTGCCCTGGGCGTCGCCACTCCCATTGCCAATGGAGATGGCGATCATCACCGGTACCCGGCGCTCGGCGATAAGATTATCCAGGGCCGTGAAAAGCACCCGGTCTGGTCCGTCCGCGCCCACGATGAAAGGCGCGACGTTACCCGGGACATATTGTTTGGGGACGTAAACCGCCACTCGGCGAGTGTAGGGAGCGGGGTGGCTGGTGGTCACCACCAGTTTGGCGGGGTCAGTGGGATCGGGAGTGCCAAAGGTATGGGCATCACGCGCGACG
>Ga0209166_10001064_pt1 | contig 24347 bp, 22 predicted proteins | sample Coa_R1_3_FD_187151 | JGI IMG/M metagenome (GOLD analysis project Ga0209166, IMG submission 187151) | Surface soil microbial communities from Centralia Pennsylvania, which are recovering from an underground coalmine fire - Coalmine... | ecosystem: Environmental > Terrestrial > Soil >...
GTCCTAGAGTGGGCGCCTTCGCGATGCTCCTTGATCCAGCCATGCCGCTCGACATTGCCCATTCGGTCTGCCCGCATGATTGTCCCTCGACCTGCACGCTCGAGGTCGAGCGGCTCGATGCGCGGACGATCGGCCGGGTCCATGGCGGGCGCAAGGACGGGTACACCGCGGGCGTGGTCTGCGCCAAGGTCGCGCGCTATGCCGAGCGCCAGCACCATCCGGAGCGGCTGAGCCAGCCGCTGCGCCGAGTCGACGCCAAGGGCGTCGGACGCGCCGCGTTCGAGCCGATCTCCTGGGAAGCGGCGCTCGACATCGTCGCGGAAAAATTCCGCGAGGCGGCGGAGCGCCACGGGCCGGAGACGGTGTGGCCCTATTTCTATGCCGGCACCATGGGCCATGTGCAGCGCGACGGCATCGACCGCCTGCGCAACGTCATGAAATATTCCGGCCAGTTCAGCACGATCTGCGTGGCGCTGTCGGATGCCGGCTGGATGGCCGGCGTCGGCGCCAAGCGCGGCGTCGACAGCCGCGAGATCGCCGAGAGCGACCTGGTCGTGGTCTGGGGCGGCAACCCGGTCTCGACCCAGGTCAACCTGATGGCGCACATCCAACGCGCCCGCAAGACGCGCGGCGCCAAGCTGGTCGTCGTTGACACCTACCGCACGCCGACGGCCGAGGTGGCCGATCTCGCGATCATCCTGAAGCCCGGCACCGACGCCGCCCTTGCCTGCGCCATGATGCAGGTGGCGTTCGAGGAAGGTTTCGCTGACCGAGACTATATGGCGCGCTACACCGACGTGCCGGGCGAGCTCGAGGCGCATGTTCGGGCGAAGACGCCGGCCTGGGCGGCGGAGATCACCGGCGTGCCCGTGGAGACGATCCGCGAGTTCGCGCGACTCTATGGCCGGACCAAGCGCAGCTTCATCCGGGTCGGCTACGGCTTCTCGCGCAGCCGCAACGGGCCCGCACAGGTCCATGCCGTCACCTGCCTGCCGGCGGTGACGGGCGCCTGGGCGCAGCGGGGCGGCGGCGCGCTCTATTCCGGCAGTGCGCTCTACCGGCTGAACAAGACCGTGATCCAGGGCCTGGACGCGCACGATCCGGGCGTGCGCCAGCTCGACATGTCGCGCATCGGTCCGGTCTTGACCGGCGATGCCGAGGCCTTGAAGGGCGGGCCGCCGGTCACCGCCATGCTGATCCAGAACACCAACCCCATGGTGGTGGCGCCGGATCTGGCCAAGGTCCATGCCGGCTTCGCCCGCGACGACCTGTTCGTCTGTGTGCACGAGCAGTTCATGACCGAGACGGCGGCGATGGCCGACATTGTGCTGCCGGCGACGACCTTCCTCGAGCATGACGATATCTACACCGCGTCCGGCCACACGATGCTGCAGATCGCGGCCAAGGCGGTCGAGCCCCATGGCGAGGCGCGTGAGAACAATTATGTCATCGCCGAGCTCGCGCGCCGGCTGGGCGCCGAGCATCCGGGCTTCGGCATGAGCGCCTGGGATCTCATCGAGCGCACGCTCGCCGACAGCGGCCTGCCGCCGGCCGAAACCTTCCTCGACGGGCGCGGCCATGATTGTGCGCTGCCGTTCGAGACCATGCATTTTCTCGACGGCTTCGGCCATAAGGACGGCAAGTTCCATTTCAAGGCGGACTGGAGCGCGTTCGGCCCGGAGGGCGCCCGGCTCTCGGCGCTGCCGGATCAGAACTGGGTGATCGACCGCGAGACGGCGGCGAAGCCGTTTCGTCTGGTGACGGCCCCGGCGCGCAGCTTCCTCAATTCGACCTTCGGCGAGACGCCCGGCAGCCGCCAGCGCGAGGGCGCGCCGCGCGTGCTGATCCATGCCGACGACCTCCTGGCACTCGGCGCCGAGGACGGGGCGCGCCTCAGGCTCGGCAACGAGCGCGGCTCGGTCGTCGTCCCGGCCCGGGCCTTCGAGGGCATCCAGCGCGGCGTGGTCGTGGTCGAGGGCATCTGGCCCAACCACGCATTCGAGGAAGGCGTCGGCATCAATGTGCTGACCAGCGCCGAACCCGGCCTGCCGGCGGGCGGTGCGGTGTTCCACGACACGGCGATCTGGATCCGCCCGGCCGCCCCCGCCAACCGATAGAGCCATTTCAAGCTTCTACCTCGCCGGAGTTGCCGCTTGCGGAGCGGTATGGCAGAGAATGCCTCGGCGGACGGGAACAGGACGGCCCTATCAGCCGTTGTTGCTGGGGCGGTTCCGGTCGCGTCGCAATATGGGCAGGTGTGCCCGGATCACCATGCGCGCCGGGCTGTCGAGGGGAATTTCATGGGTCACAAGATTCGCAAGGCCGTATTTCCGGTGGCGGGCCTCGGCACGCGCTTTCTGCCGGCAACCAAGGCCATGCCGAAGGAAATGCTGACGGTCGTCGACAAGCCCGTGATCCAATATGCGCTGGAAGAGGCGCGTGCCGCCGGGATCGAGGAATTCATCTTCGTCACCGGCCGCAACAAGACCGCGCTCGAGGACCATTTCGACTATTCCTACGAATTGCAGCGCACGCTCGAGGAGCGCGGCAAGACCGAGGCGCTCGAGGCCATCAAGTCCTGGCTGCCGAAGCCGGGCCAGGTCGCATCCGTCCGCCAGCAGCTGCCGCTGGGCCTCGGCCATGCCGTGCTGTGCGCGAAGCAACTGGTCGGCAACGAGCCGTTCGCCGTCATCCTGCCGGACGATCTCGTGCTGTCCGACACGCCGTGCATGCAGCAGCTGGTCGACGTCCATGCCGAGACCGGCGGCAATGTCGTCGCCGTTGTCGACGTGCCGCGCGAGCATACCAAGCGCTACGGTATCCTCGATGTCTCCTCGGACGACGGGCGCCTTGCCTCCGTGCGCGGCCTGGTCGAGAAGCCGGACCCGGCCGAGGCACCGTCGACGCTGTCGATCATCGGCCGCTATGTGCTGACCCCGACGATCTTCGGCCATCTGGAGAACACCGGCCGCGGTGCCGGCGGCGAGATCCAGCTGACCGACGCCATGGTCAAGCTCCTCGGCGGCGAGCCGTTCCACGGCCTGCGCTTCGAGGGCAAGCGCTATGATTGCGGCGACAAGATCGGCTTCCTCGAAGCGAACATCGCCTTCGGTCTCGCCCGTGCGGACGTCTCGTCCGAGCTCAGGCGCGTGATCGCATCGCTGACCTGAGTCGATCCACCGTCCCAGACCACCTGACCTTAAGAGAGTGCTTCCGATGAGCCACAAGTTCGACCCGACGATCCTGCGCGAATATGACATCCGCGGCATCGTGGGCGAGACCCTCAAGGCCGAGGACGCGCGCGCCATCGGCCGCAGCTACGGCTCGATGCTGGCGAAGAGCGGCGGCAAGTGCGCCGCGATCGGCTATGACGGCCGCCTGTCCTCGCCGATGCTGGAGGAGGCCGTGGTCCAGGGCCTGACCGAGGCCGGGATCGACGTGGTGCGGGTCGGGCTCGGCCCGACGCCGATGCTCTATTACGCGGTCAACACCGTGCCGGGCGTCGACGGCGGCATCATGATCACCGGCTCGCACAATCCGCCGAACTACAACGGCTTCAAGATGATGAAGGGCAAGAAGTCCTTCTTCGGCAAGGATATCCAGGAGCTGGGCCAGGTGGCGGCCCAGGGCGACTGGACGAGCGGCCAGGGCACCTGGCGCAAGCTGTCGGTGTTCGACGAATATGTCGCGCGCATCGCCAAGGACTATGACGGCAAGAAGGACCAGAAGGTCGTCTGGGACGCCGGCAACGGCGCCACCGGCGACGCGCTGGTGGCGCTCGTCAAGAAGCTGCCCGGCACCCACATCCTGCTGAACGAGAAGATCGACGGCACGTTCCCGGCCCATCACCCCGACCCGACCGAGCCGCACAACCTCGTCCAGCTGCAGGACAAGGTCGCGGCCGAGAAGGCCGATTTCGGCATCGCCTTCGACGGCGACGGCGACCGCATCGGCGTGGTCGACGGCAAGGGCCGCATCCTGTGGGGCGACCAGCTGATGATCGTCCTGGCCGAGGACGTGCTGAAGACCCATCCGGGCGCCACCATCATCGCCGACGTCAAGGCGAGCCAGGTGCTCTACGACGAGATCGCCCGCATGGGCGGCGCACCGCTGATGTGGCGGACCGGCCATTCGCTGATCAAGACCAAGATGGCCGAGACCGGCGCCCCGCTGGCCGGCGAGATGAGCGGCCATATCTTCTTCGCCGACCGCTACTACGGCTATGACGACGCGCTCTATGCCGCCGTCCGGCTCCTCGGCATCGTCGCCCGCTCGGCCGAGACGATCACGCAGGTGCGCGACCGCCTGCCGACCGTGCTCAACACGCCCGAGCTGCGCTTCCCCTGCTCGGAGACGCGCAAGTTCCAGGTGATCGAGGAAGTGAAGGCCCGGCTCGAGGCGGCCGGTGCCGAGGTCTCGGCGATCGACGGCGTGCGGGTCAACACCGTCGACGGCTGGTGGCTGCTGCGCGCGTCCAACACCCAGGATGTGCTGGTCGCCCGTGCCGAGGCCAAGACCGACGCCGGCCTCGGGCGGCTCAAGGCCATCCTGGTCGAGCAGCTGAAGGCGAGCGGCATCGCGCCGCCGACGTTCTGAAGCGGGGCGCCGAGGGGCGGAGCATCATGAGACTATGTCCTCTGCTGATGCTCCCGCTCCTGGCCGTGGCCGCGCCCGCCTGGGCCGCTTCCTGCCGAGAGACGGCAGGGGACGCCCAGGCCAAGGCCTATGTCGAGCAATGCATCGAGGTCTCGCCGGCGACCCATCCGCCGTGCAACGCCGAGAATCCGTGCGAACTGATTATCAGCGAGATCAAGCGCGGCTGCGACCTCTTGGTCAAAGGCGGCGACGACGTGCCGCCCTTCTGCAAGCCGGAGCTGCCGGCGGAGCAGAAGGACGAGGGGGAGGGGGATCCCGCTCCCAAGCCGTAAAGCGCGAGACATCCAGTCGGCACGCCGCTTCTCGGGATCAGGGGCTCTTGGCGATCTCGGCCTTGAGGAAGGCCGAGGCCTCATCGACGAGCCGCTTCGCCTTTTCGAGGAGTTGGCGCTTGCCGTAATGGCCTTCGGCGAAGGAAAAAGTGAGGCTCAGACTGGTGAACTCACCGTCCAGAGACTGGCCGTGCACCGCTACGCCCGCCTGACGGTTGACCATGTCGGCGGAAAGTGTAGCGAGCTGAAGGTTCATTGCGGCCTCGTGGTTTAAAGCATTCAAGGCCTCAACCTTAGCGCCCTCGCTCTGCGCCACGCAAACATCATGCGAAATTTTCTGCCGCTTGACTCCTTGCTCCAACCCGACGCAGCATCGGCCCCGCAATGACCCATTCCGTCGCCCACCCGACCATCGTGACCGCCCAGGCCTGGACCTGGTGGTGGCGTTCGTCCGTGGGCGATCCTGACGGCTGCTGACGACTCGTCTCGTCCCGCGCCGCGTGATTGAAGCCCACCAAGGTCCCCCTTGGTGGGCTTTTTCTTTGTCCAAACTCCCCGGAAGAAGCCATGACCCCGCTGCCCCAGATCCCGGTCGAGCTCGACCGCACCGACATCCCGTTCCTGCCGCCGCTTGGCGCCGCCCTGGCGCTCCGGCGGCTCTATGGCGCCGACGGCGTGTTCCTGATGGAGGCGCTGGCCGGGCCCGATCCGGCAGTGCGGCGCGCGCTCGTCGGCTTCGGGCCGCTGCTGACGCTCGAGGTGCGCGACCGGGCCGTCCGGTTTGCCGGTGCGCCCGCCCTGGTCGCCGCGGTCGAGGCGCTGGCGGCCGGCGTGCTGGGGGCGGACGGGCGGCTCGATGCGGACGGCGGCCTGTGGCGCCTGCTGCGCGCGATCCGCGACGGCTTCGCGGTCGTGGGCCACCCCGATCCAGGCGCCGCCTATGGCTTCGGCTTCCTGGGCTATCTCGGCTACGACACGGTGCGCTTCGTCGAGACCCTGCCGGACATCATCCCGCGCGACGGCGACACGCCCGATATCGCGCTCGCCATCTGCCGCGGGGCGGTGAGCTTCGACCTGGTCGCCCGGACCGCCAGCCTGGTCACGGCGCGCGGCGCGCTCTGGGAGCCGATCGACCGGGGTCGCCTCATCGAGCGACTGGACGGTGCCCGGGCCGAGGGCGACGACCCGTCGATCCCGGCGGTGCCGGCGCCCGTCTCGGTCACGGATTCGATCGACCAGCAACGCTACGAGGCCGGCGTCGCCACGGCGCTCGACCATATCGGCCTCGGCGACATCTATCAGGTGCAGCTGGGCCATGCGCTGACCATCGAGACCGCGGCGCGCCCGACCGACGTCTATCGGCGGCTCTGCCACCGCAACCCGTCGCAATACATGGTGCTGGCCCGCATCGCCGGGACCGAGCTGGTCGGCGCCAGCCCGGAAGTGTTCCTGCGGATCGAGCATGGCCGGACGACCATGCGGCCGCTGGCCGGCACGATCCGGCGCGGTGCCACGCCGGCGGCCGATGCCGCCGCAGCGGAGACGCTCAGGACCGATCCCAAGGAGATCGCCGAGCACATCATGCTGGTCGATCTCTGCCGCAACGATCTGGGCCGCATCGCCGAGCCCGCGAGCCTCGCCGTGACCCAGCTGCTGGCGACCGAGGGCTATAGCCACGTCTTTCACCTGGTCTCGACCGTGACGGCGGAGCTCGCCCCCGGCGTCGACGAATATGATGCGATCGCCGCGAGCTTCCCGGCCGGAACCATGAGCGGGGCACCCAAGGTGCGCGCCATGGAGATCATCGAGGCGATCGAGACCAGCCGGCGCGGGCTCTATGCCGGCGCGTTCGGCCTGATCGACTTCTCCGGTTACGTCGACACCGGCCTCGCCATCCGCTCGGCGCTCCATGACGGCAGGCGCTTCACCATCCGCGCGTCGGCCGGGATCGTCGCCGACAGCAATCCCTCGGCCGAATGGCGCGAGACGCTCGCCAAGCTGGGCGCCGGCTATTGGGCCATCACCGGCGAGGAGCTCGTGCCATGAAGGCGCTGTTGATCGATGCCTATGACAGCTTCGTCTATATCATCCGCCAATATCTGCTGGAGGCGGGGCTCGAGGTGCCGGTCGTGCGCAACGACCGCATCACGGGCGACGCGATCGAGGCGATGGTGCCCGATCTGATCGTGCTCGGGCCGGGGCCGGGGCATCCGGCCGATGCCGGCTATGTCGGCATCCTCGACCGCTTCGCCGGCCGGACGCCGATCCTGGGCGTCTGCCTCGGCCATCAGGCGATCGGGCTGGCATTCGGCGGCAAGGTCGAGCGGGCACGCCGGCTGATGCACGGCAAGACCAGCCCGATCGCGCATGACGGCCAAGGCTGTTTCGCCGGCCAGGCGCATCCCTTCACCGGCACGCGCTATCATTCGCTCGTCGTGGCGGAGGAGGGGCTGCCCGACTGCCTCGCCATCTCGGCGCGCGCCGAGGATGATGGCCATATCATGGGCCTGCGCCATCGCTTCCTGCCGATCGAGTCGGTGCAGTTCCATCCGGAAAGCATCAAGACCGAGGCCGGCGCGCGGCTGTTCGGCAATTTCGTCGACCGGGTGGCGATGCGCGGGGCAGGCTGGTAGCGGCCGGCCCTCACCCGCCTCGCTTCCGCTCGGCACCCTCTCCCACGAGTGGGAGAGGGAAGGGGGAGGGCGGCGCCCCGAAACGACGAAGCCCGTCCGGGTGTCCGGACGGGCTTCGCTCTTTTACAATTCGTGCCGGCTCAGTTCCGGGCGAGCTTGACGCTGCCCTTACCGGGCGGGACCACGACGCAGAGGTGGCCCTTCTTGTGGAGCGCGCTGCACGCCTCGCGCGCCTGATGCTCGGAGGCGAAGCCGTTCAGGCGGGCGCGGTAGATCTTGTGCCGCAGGTGCCCGGCCGGGGCCAGGATCGAGGATTGCTCGCCATGGAGCCCCGCGAGCTGGAGCGCGCGGTCGGCGGCTTCCTCGGCCTGCAGGTGGCTGCTGAAGGCGCCGACTTGCACCGCCCAGCGCTCCGACGAGACGGCGGTGACGATGCCGCCGCCCTTGGCCGCATGGGCACGCAGCACGCGCACCGACGGCGGCGCCGGGGTCGCGGCCTCCGCCTTCTGGATCGGCGACAGCGCGGCCAGCATGGTGCCGGCGCCGGCGAACAGCCGCTTCGCCGACCGGGCACTCTGGCCGCCGGCCTCGGCGACCAGGACCGGGTCGGTCGGCCGGTGGGCGAAGCCATTGTCGAGCAGGGTCGCCATCAGCTTGTCGCGCACGCCGCCGCTGGTCGAGCCCATGACCACGCCGATCAGGCGATGGCCGTCACGCTCGGCCGAGGAGGCGAGGTTGAAGCCCGACGCCGCGGTGAAGCCGGTCTTGAGCCCGTCCATGCCGGCGTACCGGTACATCAGGTGGTTGTGGCCCTTGATCACCCGGCCACGGAAGATGAACTCGCGGGTCGAGAAGAAGCGGTAGTACTGCGGAAAATCGTCGTGCAGATGCTGGGCCAGCTTGACCAGGTCGCGCGCCGAGGTGACCTGCTCGTCGTCGGGCAGGCCGGAGGCGTTGCGGAAGGTCGTGTTGGTCATGCCGAGCGCATGCGCCTTCTCGGTCATCATCCGGGCGAAGGCGGTCTCGCTGCCGCCGGCCAGATATTCGCCGGCGATCGCGGCACAGTCATTGGCCGACAGCACGACCATGCCGAGGATGCATTCCTTGACCGACACCATGTCGCCGGCCGGCACGCCCAGGTGCGTCGGCATCTTGGCCGCGGCGAATTCCGAGACCGGCATCCGCGTGTCGAGCGTGATCTTGTTGTGCTGCAGCGCCTCGAAAGTCATGTACAGCGTCATCATCTTGGTGAGTGACGCCGGATGGTTCAATTCATCCGCATTGACTTCGTTCAATACTTCGCCGGTGGTGCTGTCGATGACCATCGAGGCGTAGCCGGCCCAGGCGGAAGTAGAGCCGCCTGCGAGGCAGGTCATGCCCAAAAGAACGGCTGCAACGGCCAGGCCCCCCTGCCGTCGCTGCCGCCGAATTGAATGGATGCTCAACTCGGCCTCCCCCAAACCACCAGTTCCATCGTATCCGTACGCCTCATAGATTAAAAAAATACTGATTCTCTGTCCACTGGCTTTCGATGTACCAATCGAAATTAGCTGTGGAAATCTTGGCGTTTGCGACAAGTCGTCGCCCGTCCGGATTGCGTGGAATAAAGCGGCGGCCGAGTCCATGCGGGGCTCGGCAGGGCCATTGCGGAATTCGCGATGAACACGGAATCAGTTCTCGTGTCGCCATGCGAAAGCGCCGTGCTCGACCGGCCACTACCAGTGATTGATTGATTCATTCCAACAGGTTACGGCAGCAGCTTCCCGACCCAGGGGCCATCGGGCAATTGGCCCGTGAGCTGGGTGATGTGGCTGTTCCACCATTGGCGCTGTTCCATGAGGTCGTCGTAGTCGAGCTCGGCCAGGCGGATCCGGCGGTCGCTGGCCGACAGGGTCGCGAGATCGATCGGATAGCCGACGTCGGCGGCGCTGAACCGCGTCGAATCGAACGACAGGTAAGCGATCTTGAGCGCGGCCTGCATCGAGGTCTCGTAGGTCAGGGCGCGGTCCAGGATCGGCTTGCCGTAGGCGGTCGATCCGACCGCGAGATAGGGCGCGCGCTCGTCGCAGGCGATCCAGTTGCCTTCGGGATAGACCATGAACAGGCCCGGCTCGGCATCGTCGACCAGTTGGCCGCCGATGATGCAATGGAGGTTGAACGGCAGTGCGGCTGCTTCCAGCGCCTCCTGGTCCTCGGCCTTGACCTGGCGCAGTGCCGCGCAGAAGGCGTCGACCGCATCCAGGATCCGCCGGAACGGCTGGGCGTCCGGCGCCCGCATGGCGCGATCCAGATAGGCCAGCGTCTTGTCGCGGACCGAGCGCAGGCCCGAGGTCATGACCAGGAAGCGGCCGTCCCCGGCCCCGTGCAGCGTCAGCTTGCGGGCATGGGATACCTGATTGCCCGAGGTCACCCGGCCATCGGAAAGGGCGATCAGCCCCTCCCTAATCTTGATCCCGACGCAGTAGGTCACAACCGCTTCTTCCCATCCGTTCCAGGGACCCGCCGACCGCTGGCGGCCCGTGCCTGGCGCGCCAGAGGATGCCCCAGGGCGCGGCCCTCATCAAGCATCCCTCGCAGTTAAAGGAACGTAAGTTTTCCGCGGGATTCGCCGTCTGGAATCATTCCATGTTGCACTGCACAAAAAAAGTGGTTGACTCTCCCGGCCGGCCGCCTTATCTCAAAGATGTGTTGCGGTGCAGCAATCGCCGAGAACGGGAATTTGAAGCCTGTTTCGGTACCGCTAGTGGAGGACCTGAGATGACCAATTCGGATTCGAAGGCAGGCAAGCCCGTTGCCGCTGAGCCTGTGAAGGCCGCGAGCGCTCCCAAGCCGGCGGTTGCCGCCAAGCCCGTCGCTACGGCGACTACTGTTGCCAAGACGACTGCCGCCGCCAAGCCGGCGCCGGTCGCGAAGGTCGCCCCTCCCAAGCCCGCCGCCGCCCCGGTCGCGCCGGCCGCCGTCCAGGCACCGGCCAAGGTCGAGGCGCCGAAGCCGGCCGCCGCCAAGGCCGAGCCGGTCAAGGTCGAGTCGGTCAAGGTCGAGGCGCCGAAGCCGGCCGCCCCCAAGGTCGAGCCGGTCAAGGCCGAGCCTCCCAAGGTTGCCGCGGCGCCGGTCGCCGAGAAGGCGCCGGCACCGGTCGTGCCGGCCCCCAAGATTGCCCCGGCGCCTGTCGCGCCGGTGGCCGCGGCGCCTGTCGCCGCCGTGTCAGAGAAGCCCGTTTCGAAGCCGGTCGTCGAGGCGCCGGTTTCGTCTTCCGTCCCCCAAAAGGCCTCGACGATCCCCTCCCTCCCCCTTTTCATGGTGCCTCATATGTCGACTCAGACCTTCAAGGGTTACGAAGATTTCGCCGCTTTCGGTAAGGCCAACCTCGAGGCCTTCGTCCAGGCCAACACGCTGTTCGCCAAGGGCATCGAGGAGCTGTCGAAGGAAGTCGTGAGCCTCACCCAGTCGTCGCTGGAGAGCAGCACGGCCGCGACCAAGGCGATCTTCGCCGCCAAGACCCTCAAGGATGTCGTCGAGCTGCAAGCCGACTTCGCCAAGACCTCGTTCGAGAAGCTGGTCGCCAATTCGACCAAGCTCGGCGAGCTGACCGTCAAGCTCGCGACGGACTCGGCCGCGCCGATCGGCGCCCGCGTCACCGCCGCGTCCGAGAAGGTTCTGAAGCCGGCCGCCTAAGGTCTTCGCTCAGCTCCATTTTCGGTCCATCGGCTGCCGCCTGTTCCTCCCCTAGGGGCGGCATCCGATCATGACGGCCTCCCGGCTCCGCCGGGGGGCCGTTTTCTTTTCAGGACTGTTTTGCTCGCAACGACGGTCCAAAGGGGCTTGGGTGTGCGCCGTCCAATCCCATATAATTTTTCCCGAGCTTTCTTTCTCTCTAGGACGCCTTCCGAACCTATGATTGACCCGAGACTGCCTGACCCGAGCCAGCGATGAGCGACATCGAAAAGCGCGATGACGACGAACATTCGACCGGCGTCGTCGTCAAGACCAAGCCCAAGACCCGCAAGCCGTCGCTTTATAAGGTCTTGATGCTGAACGATGACTACACGCCGATGGAATTCGTCGTGCATGTGCTTGAGCGGTTCTTCTCCAAAAACCGGGAAGAAGCGACGACCATCATGATGCATGTGCATCGGCGCGGCGTCGGGATCTGTGGCGTCTTCACCTATGAGGTTGCCGAGACAAAAGTGACGCAGGTCATGGATTTTGCCCGGCAACATCAACATCCTTTGCAGTGCACTCTGGAGAAGGAATAGCGCCTCATGCTGTCGCGGAACCTTGAGAAGACGCTGCACCGGGCCCTGGCCTATGCAAACGAGCGGCGTCACGAATACGCGACGCTCGAGCATCTCTTGCTCTCTTTGACCGAGGACCAGGACGCGGTCGCCGTGCTGCGGGCCTGCACCGTCGATGTCGACCGGCTGCGCCGGGATCTCGCCGGCTACGTCGACAATGAATTGGCGAGCCTCGTCTCGCCCCATGTCGAGGACGCGAAGCCGACCGCCAGCTTCCAGCGCGTGCTGCAGCGGGCGGCGATCCACGTGCAGTCGTCCGGGCGCGAGGAAGTGACCGGCGCCAACGTGCTGGTCGCCATGTTCGCCGAGCGCGAGAGCCACGCCGTCTACTTCCTGCAGGAGCAGGAGATGACCCGGTTCGACGCGGTCAACTACATCTCCCACGGCATCGCCAAGGCGCCCGGCCGGTCCGAGGCGCGCCGCGTCCAGGGCGCGGAGGAGGAGCGGGTCGAGGGCGGCGGCGAGAAGAGCAACGCCAAGCGCGGCCATGACGCGCTCGACGCCTATACCGTCAATCTCAACAAGAAGGCCAAGTCCGGCCGCATCGATCCGCTGATCGGGCGCGAGGCCGAGGTCGACCGCACGATCCAGATCCTGTGCCGGCGGTCCAAGAACAACCCGCTCTATGTCGGCGATCCCGGCGTCGGCAAGACCGCCATCGCCGAGGGCCTCGCCCGCCGCATCGTCCAGCTCGAAGTGCCGGAAGTGCTGCAGAACGCGGTGATCTATTCGCTCGACATGGGATCGCTGCTGGCCGGCACGCGCTATCGCGGCGATTTCGAGGAGCGGCTGAAGGCGGTCCTGTCGGAGCTCGAGGCGCAGCCCCATGCGGTGCTGTTCATCGACGAGATCCACACGGTGATCGGTGCCGGCGCCACCTCGGGCGGCGCCATGGATGCGTCGAACCTGCTGAAGCCGGCGCTGGCCAGCGGCACGATCCGCTGCATCGGCTCGACCACCTACAAGGAATACCGGTCCTATTTCGAGAAGGACCGGGCGCTCGTCCGCCGCTTCCAGAAGATCGACGTCAACGAGCCGTCGGTCGAGGATTCGGTGAAGATCCTGCGCGGCTTGAAGCCCTATTACGAGAAGTACCACAAGGTCCGCTACACGGCCGGCGCCATCCGCGCCGCGGTCGAGCTGTCCTCGCGCTACATCAACGACCGCAAGCTGCCGGACAAGGCGATCGACGTGATCGACGAGGTCGGTGCGGCCCAGATGCTGCTGCCCGAGAACCGGCGCCGCAAGACGATCACCGACAAGGAGATCGAGGCGGTGATCGCGACCATGGCACGCATCCCGGCGAAGAGCGTGTCGCGCGACGACAAGGAGGTTTTGCTCAACCTCGACCGCGATCTGAAGACCATGGTGTTCGGCCAGGACGGCGCGATCGAGGCGCTCACCTCGGCGATCAAGCTGGCGCGGGCGGGCTTGCGCGATCAGGAGAAGCCGATCGGCTCCTACCTGTTCTCAGGTCCCACCGGCGTCGGCAAGACCGAGGTCGCCCGCCAGCTCGCCCGCACGCTCGGCATCGAGATCACCCGTTTCGACATGTCAGAATACATGGAGCGGCACACGATCTCGCGGCTGATCGGCGCGCCGCCGGGCTATGTCGGCTTCGACCAGGGCGGCCTTCTGACCGACGCGGTCGACCAGCATCCCCATTGCGTGCTGCTGCTGGACGAGATCGAGAAGGCGCATCCGGACCTCTACAACATCCTGTTGCAGGTCATGGACTACGGCAAGCTGACCGACCACAACGGCAAGAACGTCGACTTCCGCAACGTCATCCTGATCATGACGACCAACGCGGGTGCCTCGGAACTGTCGAAGCCGGCGATCGGTTTCGGCAGCACCGTCAGGACCGGCGACGACAAGGAGGCGATCAACCGCCTGTTCACGCCGGAGTTCCGCAACCGGCTGGACAGCATCATCTCGTTCGCCCCGCTGTCGCGCGAGACGATCCACAAGGTCGTCGACAAGTTCGTGCTGCAGCTCGAGGTGCAGCTGGCCGACCGCGGCGTCACGATCGAGCTCGACCAGGCCGCCCGCGACCATCTGGCGGACAAGGGCTACGACCCGCTCTATGGCGCCCGTCCGCTCGGCCGGGTCATCCAGGAGAGCATCAAGAAGCCACTGGCCGAGGAGCTGCTGTTCGGCAAGCTCGCCAAGGGCGGCACGGTGATGGTCACGGTCAAGGACGGCAAGCTGTCGTTCAAGTTCCAGGCCGCGGCACCGACCAAGCCCGATGACGGCGGCGCCGAGCCGCCGGAAAAGGAACCGGTCTTCGCCGAATGACATCAAGCGCCGGCCCCGCGAGGGGCCGGCGTTTCGCATTTCGGAACCGTCATCGATTTCGTGCTAGTTCTTCCAGCGAACTCAGATGCTTCGCTGGAGAAACCCGATGGATTTGCCCGCCCGCCCGCCCGCCCGGCCCTTCCTGGTGGCGGCCGTCAGTTGCGTGGTGCTCGTGCTGCTCGCGATCGGGCTCGTCGACCGGCCGCTCTCGACCTGGTCCCATGCCGAGTTCCACGGCGACCAAGGCTTCATCTGGCTGACCTGGATCGTCGACCCGATCCCGCCGCTGGCGGCCCTGGGCTTGATCGGCGCCGGCATCGCCGCCGTCGCCGGCTGGCGGCCGGCCGAGAAGGGGCGCGTGCTGCTCGCCGTCTGCCTCGCCACGGTCGCGGCGCTGGTTGTCAAGGATCAACTCAAGATCCTGTTCGGCCGGACCTGGCCCGAGACCTGGACCAACAACAATCCCTCCTGGATCAAGGACGGTGTGTTCGGCTTCGAGCCGCTGCACGGCGGCGCCGGCTGGTTCTCCTTCCCCTCGGGGCACACGACGCTCATCACCGCGCCGATGGTGGTGCTGTGGCTGTGCGTGCCGCGACTGCGGGCGCTCTGGGCGGCATTGATCGCGCTGGTCGTGATCGGGCTGCTGGGCGCCGACTATCACTGGCTCAGCGACACGATCGCGGGCTTCTTCCTCGGCACCGCCGTCGCCGTCGGCATGGTGGCGCTGCTGAGGGCGAAGCCGTGAGCGGGACCCAGATCCGGACGCTGACCAAGGCCGACGCGGCGGCGTTCCGGGCGCTCCGCCTGGAAGGCCTGCAACTCGCCCCCGCGGCCTTCAGCGCCGCCTATGAGGATGAAGTGCGGCTCGGCGACGAGGAAGCCGCCCGGCGCATTCCGGAGGCACCGCCGTCGGCGATCTTCGGCGCGTTCCGTGACGGCATGCTCGTCGCCACGACCGGCCTCCACGTCCCGGCCGGCGTCAAGGAGCGCCACAAGGGCCTGATCTGGGGCGTCTATGTCGCCGAGGCGGCCCGCGGCCAGGGCCTCGCCCGCCGCCTGCTCGATGCCGCCATCGCCCATGCCCGCGCGGTCGACGGACTGGAGATCCTGCAGCTCGGTGTCGGCGTCGATAACGAGCCGGCCAAGGCGGTCTATGCCGCCGCCGGTTTCGAGATCTACGGCGTCGAGCTGAAGGCGCTCAAGCTCGCGGACGGGCGCTATGTGGATGAGGAACTGCGGATGCTGGAGCTGACGGTCGGTTAACCCGCGTTCTGGCCGCTGGCTGCCTCCTCCACCCAGAAATGCGACAGCCGGGCCTCCCTGGTGTAGGGCTCGTAGCGCGCCAGGATCGCCGCGCGCTCGGCCATGCTGGTCGCCTTCAGTGACCGGCGCAGTGCCTGTTTCAGTGCATCGCCGCCTTCGATATCGCCCGTGTCGTAGTAGTGGCGCTTGATCTCGCTGACGATCTCCAACGCCTCGCCGGGCCGGGCATTCGCGATCCATTCGAGCAGCCCCTCCAGCTCGGGGTCGCGCTCGCCCGGCGGCAGGCTCGCCCAGGGCTCGCCGTCGCGATCGGCGCGTTCGAGCGCGGCCAACAGGCCGGCCGGGATATACGCGTAGGCATGGAGAGTGATGCGTCGCCGCTCCGTCGACGGCTTGCCCTGGCGGGATGGTTTCATGGACGCCGCGGAGTAGCTTCGGCTGAGTCTGATGAGTGGCACAATGATGAGTCTGGTGAACGCCATAACTCCGAGAAATACCAAGATCGATGTACTATGAGACACTTGATTTCTCCGCCTAAGGATGTGCCGAAGTCAAACTCTCGTGATTCTCAAATGGACTCCTCGAGCTTCCGCTCTGGATTTTGCGCTTCTCAAAATGTCCCATTGAGCCTGTGTTGAGAAATTTCGAGGGATGATCAGGTCTAGTTGCCGATCCGTTATGTCTTTAGCTTCAATTTCCACATCACCCCATCTTCTGCCGTAAAATCCGGCAACCCGATCCACGTAGTTATTGACCATCTGTTCCAATCTGCGCGGGACCTGATACCCGGCGGCGCTGAGATCAAGGGTTTTGGTGCTGATCACCAAGCTGCCAACTTTGTCGTCAATGACCGGGAAGTTGGGTGCGAGTTGGGGAGAGCGTGCTTGATGGAGCAAGTCGCCGCGCTTGAGGGGTGCCATTTGCCAGAAATCTTCGGAGAAGAGGCGGGTGCCCCGGTTAGGATCGAGCCACTGGGTTGCCGCGGGGCCCGCCAGTGTCGCGGCAAGCGCCTGGCCGAGGCCGACACCCGTCGTGAGGCCGTAGCTGTCCATCGCCGCCTGGGACGGATCCTCCCGCGTGTACGGCTCGAACCGCTCCAAGATGTCGGCGCGTTCTGCGGGGCTCGTTGCTTCCAGCGCATCGGTTAGCGCAAGATTGAGCGCATCACCGCCGCGCGTGTCGCCATGATCGTAGTAGAGACGCTTGATCTCACCCCGGATGATCGGCGCCTCTTCCGGCTTGACGTTTGCGACCCACTCAAGCAGATCGCCCAGCTCGTCGATCCGCTTGCCCGGCGGCAGCGTCACCCAGGGTTCGGCCTCGGGATCGTCCGATGAAGTGTCGGCGTGAGTGTGGGCTTCGTTCTGGTTGGCGAGGGGACTGTCACTGACAAGACGCAGGGGCGGGCGGCTCAGCTTAGGCGGCAGGCCATGGATCCCCGGAGCCGGTACAGGCTCGTTGCCGTTTGCGGCCCAGCGGCCTTTCTCATCGCGTGGCTGGTCAGGATCGAACTTGGCGAGCATATCATCGGCTTGTGCCAGCCGAGCGGCACCTGCCCAGTCGAGTTCAGGCAGATGGAGCAGTAGCGCCCGGATCATAGCCCGTATGGGCTGATCCTCAGTGAGCGCGCGTGCAACCGTCTGCAGACCCTTGACCGTTCGGTTGCTATCGATCGCAGCGCCATAGGCGCGATCGAGCAGCCAGACGATTTCCAGTTCGTCGCGGGCGACGAATCCATGGGCCGCCCGGCGCAGCAGCGGGACGCCGGCCAAAGTCAGACCATTGGACGTTAATTCGAGACCCAGCCCTTTGGAAAGGCTGAAACGTCGGGACGTCTTCGCGTGCATTCTCTCGCTCCGCCACTACCATGGGAGGAGAGACTGTTCCTTTTTTGTTCTATAGGCAAGCAGTCGTCTGAAATTTTTCAAAGCCGCCCGCCCGCTCCTACTCCTCCCCGCCCTGCCGGAACGGCGACAGGGTCGCCAGTTCCACCATCTCGGCGCGCATGGCGGGGCGCTCGCGTTCGAGGAAATGGTCGATCGCTTTCCTGAGCCCGCGGTCGCGGATCCAGTGGGCGCTGTAGGTCTCGGCTGGCAGGTAGCCGCGCTGGATCTTGTGGTGCCCCTGCGCGCCGGCCTCGACCCGTTTCAGGCCGTGCTCGATCGCGAAATCGATGGCGCGGTAGTAGCAGGCCTCGAAATGCAGGAACGGATAGTCGCCGTCGGCGCCCCAGTTGCGGCCGTAGAGCGTGTCGCTGCCGCGCAGGTTGAGCGCGCCGGCGATGGTGCGGCCGTTGCGCTCGGCCACGACCAGCACGATCCGGTCGCCGAGCCGGGACGGCAGCAGCTCGAAGAACTCGCGCGTCAGATACGCGCCGCCCCATTTGCGATCGACGGTCGCGAGATAGAAGCGGTGGAACGCGTCCCAATGGGCGGGCGTGATGTCGGCGCCGACGAGCGTGCGGAGCGTGATGCCGCCCTCGGTCGCGGCCCGCCGCTCCTTGCGGATCGACTTGCGCTTGCGCGAGTTCAGCCGGGCGAGGAAATCCTCGAAGCTGGCATAGCCGTCGTTCGTCCAATGGAACTGCTGGCCGATGCGCTGCAGGAACCCGGCCTCGCCCAGCTTCCGCCAGTCGGCCTCGTGGGGGAAGGTCACGTGTAGGGACGAGACCTTGTGGCGGGTCGCGACCTCGACCAGGCCGCCGATCAGCAGGTCGGCCGCCTGCGGCGGCGCGTCGGCGCGCACCAGCAGGCGCGGTCCCGGCACCGGCGTGAACGGCACGGCGGCCTGCAGCTTCGGGTAATAGTCGCCGCCGGCCCGCTCATAGGCGTCGGCCCAGCTATGGTCGAAGACATATTCGCCCCAGGAATGGGACTTGAGATAGAGCGGCACGGCGCCGATGAGTTGTCCGGTCGCGTCCTCGAGCAGCAGGTGCTGCGGCAGCCAGCCGGTCCGGGCCGAGGCCGAGCCCGATTCCTCGAGCGCGCTCAGGAAGCCGTAGGAGACGAAGGGGTTGTCGGGGCCGGCGCAGGCGTTCCATTGAGCTTCGTCGAGACCGCCCAAGCCGTCCACGACCCGCATGGTAAACCGCTCGCCGCCATCCATCCCGACCGATCCCTCGTGCCTCGTCTCGCAACCAAGATGGGGCAGGGCGGGGGCCGGGCCAAGCCCCCGCGTCCAAATGGACCCGCTCGTCAGCCTTGCGGCCGGCCGGCACCTTGAGCGAGATCGAGATTCAGATTTGAGGTCGATCCGACCTCAAATCATCTCGATCTAGCGATCAAGCGTGCAGCTCGAAGATCGCGTCGACCTCGACCGCGAGGTTGAACGGCAGCACATTGGTGCCGACCGCGGCGCGGGCGTGCCGGCCCTTGTCGGCGAATACGTCGACCATCAGGTTCGAGCAGCCGTTGATGACCTTGGGCTGGTCCGAGAAATCCGGCACCGAATTGACGAAGCCGCCCAGGCGCACGCAGCGCGCCACCCGGTCGAGATCGCCGCCGGCCGCATCCTTGAGCCAGGTCAGGAGATTGAGGCCGCACAGGCGGGCGCCCTCGATGGCGTCCTCGACGCTGACCTCGGCGCCGACCTTGCCGACATAGCGGCGCTCGCCGTTCCAGATGCACAGCTGGCCGGACAGGAACACCAGGTTGCCGGTGACGACGTAAGGCACATAATTGGCGGCGGGGGCGCTGGCGGTGGGCAGTTCGATGCCCAGTTCCTTCAAGCGCTGTTCGATCTTCTGCGACATGACGTCTCCTTCCGACGTTCTCTCTTGCCCGCGCTGCCTTGGGATTGTCCCAATCGGCGCGCAAGCTTCGGCGGCACCATACAAGCGGCCACGGGCGGCACCAAGCGTCCGTACCAAGCGTCAGATCCAGCGAGGAATTCCCGCCCGATGCGTTTTCTTCTTTCCTGCCTGTTCCTGGCCGCGGCTTTCGTCGGCGCCCATCCGGCCTCGGCCCAGCAGCTCTTGGGCGACACAAGGGTGCCCTACAGCGCCGACCGGACGGTGGTGACCGGCGGCAAGAGCTATGTCGGCCGTGTCTATGCGACACCCGGCCGGCAGCGGCACGAGCAGACCGTCAACGGCCTGCCGCTGGTCGCGATCCTGCGTGCGGACAAGCAGGTGGCATGGCTGGAGCTGCCCGACCTGCATGTCTTCACCGATTTCCGCTTCCCGGCCGCCATCACCGACTATGCCGACCAGAAGCAGCTGGGTGCCCCGATCGGCACCGAGAGCATCGCCGGCCTGCCGGCGAACAAATACCGGGTCGAGCGCCAGGGCACCGACGGCTCGCAGATGTTCGGCTATGCCTGGATCAGCGACGACGGCATCGTGCTCAAGCTCGACGGCACCTTCGTCGAGCCGAACGGCCACGAGACCAAGGCGAGCTACGAGCTCTCCCATGTCGAACGCGGGCCGCAGCCGCCGCAGATGTTCGAGCTGCCGCCGCGCATGAACCGCCTGCCGCCCGAGGCGGTGGCCCCGCTCATGGGCATTAAGATCAAGTCGCAGGGCTGAGCTTCGACAGCGCCGCGGCCATGGCGGCGGCCGGCCCGCTCCAGGCGCCGCGCTCGCTCTGACGGAACAGCCGCGCCGTGGCGTACCACGGGCTGTCGGCGCGCCCCATCAGCCAGCGCCAGTCGGGCGCATGGGGCAAGGCCAGCCAGACCGGCCGGCCGAGCGCACCCGCCAGATGGGCGACGGAAGTGTCGACCGCGATGACCAGGTCCAGCGAGGCTAGCGCCGCCGCCGTCTCGGTGAAGTCGGTGAGCTCGGCCGCCAGGTCGGTCACGCCGGGCAGTGCTGCCAGGTCGCCGGGGCCCGGCTCCTTCTGCAGGCTGAACCAGCGGATCCCGGGCAGCCTCAGCAGCGGTGCCAGGGCTGCGGGCGGCAGCGAGCGGTTGCGGTCGTTGCGATGCAGCCGGTGGCCCTGCCAAACCAGCCCGACCTTGAAGCCGGCGCCGAGCCGCTCGGCCCAGGCTTGCGCCCGGACCGGATCGGCGGCGAGATAGGGCGCCGGCGGAATCGTCGCCGCGGTGATCTTGAGGGCGGCACAGAGGCTCATCAGCGGGATCTGCGCATCGAACGGCGGCAGCGGGCCGTCGCGCGGCACGACGGCGTCGATGCCGGCGACCCCGCGCATCAGCGCCATGAGCGGCGCCTGGCAGGCGAGCACGATGCGGCCGACGCCCCGGGCCTTGGCCAGGGCGGCGAAGCGGGCGAACTGGATCGTGTCGCCCAGGCCCTGCTCGGCATGGATCAGCAGGGTGCCGCCCGGCAGCGGCTCGCCGGCCCAGGCCGGCCCGTCGATACCGGTAGCGGCGACCGCATCGGCGGCAAAGCGGGCCTCGAAACCCTGCCAGCCGCGCAGCCAGTCGCCCAGCAGCAGGCGGCAGACGCCCAGGTTCCACTGGATGGTCGGGTTCTGCGGCGCCAGCGCCTCGGCCTGGCGATAGTAGCGGAGCGCGTCCGCCGGCCGGCCCAGCTCCTTGAGCGCCCGGCCCAGGTTGAGCATGGCGGCGGCATGCTGCGGCTCCGCCTCGAGCACGGCCTCGTAGAGCGTCACGGCCTCGTCGAACCGGTCCTGCTCCAGCCGCAGGTTGCCAAGGTTGAGCCGGGCCGCCACGTCGCGCGGTGCCAGACGGCGGGCGGTCGCCAGCGCCTTGTCCGCCTCATCGAGCCGCCGCAGCTGCAGCAGCAGCGCGCCCAGGTCGGTCCAGGCCTCGGCCATGCCGGGCTTGAGCGCGGTCGCACGTTCGTAGAGTGCCAGCGCCTCGGCCAGGCGGCCCTGCTGCTGGCGCACGATGCCCAGGTTGACGTGGGCGCCGGCATGATCGGGCTTCAGTGCCCGCAAACCCTCGAAACATTCCGCGGCACCGTCCAGGTCGCCGAGCGCGCGGAGGGCCTCGCCCAGATCGTTGCGATAGGCCGGCATGCCCGGGTCAGCCTCGGCCGCGGCCCGGATCAGATCGACCGCCAGCTCAGCGCGGCCGATCTGCAGGGCGACGACGCCCAGCAGATGCAGGCTCGGGGCATGGTCCGGCGCCTCGGCCAGGATCTGCTGATAGAGCGCGCCGGCCTCCTGCAGGCGGCCGGCGTCGAGATGGCCGCGCGCCGTGGCGAACAGCGCGTCGATGCGGGGCGCCGCGACACTCATAGCTTCTGCACGAGCCAGTCGCCGGCCTCGTCGAGCGCGGGCACCAGGCAATCGGCCCCGACGGCGCCGGCGAACGCCTCGACCGCCGCCTGCACCGCCGGGCGGGCCGGGGTCGCCCCGGTGCCGAGCAGCACGCCGCCGGCCTTGAGGCACGGCCAGGCGGCCCGGCACAGCTCGGTCAGTGCCGCAGGATCGCCGGCCGGACCGATCTGGATCAGGTCGACCATGACGCCGTGCCGGGCCAGCCATTGGGTCGCCGGCCCCGCGTCCGGCGGCAGGGCGCGTGCCGCGGCGCCAAGCGCGGTCGCGGCGAGATTCGCCGCCGCCGCGCCGTGGGCGGACGCACCCCAGTCCGCATCACTCGCCAGCAGATGCGCGTCCGTTCCTGCGACCGCCTCGGCCAGCGTCAGCGCCGTCGCGGCCTCCGGCCCGGCGGCGAGCACCAGCAGATCGCGGGGCTTGAGCCGGGCGATCAGTTCCCTGACCAGCAGGGACGTCTCGGGTGCGCTCGCTGCCCAGGTCGGCGGGGTCGGGGCGGGGCCCAGCTCGCCAATCGCCTCGGCCAGGGACCGGCCGCCGAGCGCCCGCTCCGACGGCAGCGAGATGCCGGCGGCCCGCATCATGTGCATGCGCGCCGCATGCATCGGGTCCTCGGGCGTGATCACGTAATAGCTGGTCGCCCGGCCGGTCGCTCGGCCGCGGTAGCGCTCGTTCAGCATGCGGAACACCAGCCGGTCCTCGCCCGTGCCGTCCTCGAAGCCGGCCAGCGACCAGAGCGGCGCCACGTCGTGGCAGGCGAGCTTGTCGACCATCAGGCTCGACGGATCGACGAAGCCGCCGAACTTCTCCTTGAACACGCCGGCATCGGGCCCGACCGATTCCCATTGGTCGACGCAGATCGGCTCGCCGGTCGCCGCCTCGACGAACAGGCGCTGGGCGAAGGCCCAGTCGGCGCCGGCGATCGCCGTGCTGAGGCTCGAGAGATGATCCGGCGCCCACCAATTATCGTCGTCGAGATATGCGACGAGCCGGCTGTTCGCCAGATAGGTCAGGATGGTGCGCAGAGCGCCGCTGAACCGGTTCGAATAGAGCCCACCATGGCGCACCGACGTCGAATAGCCGGGGTCGAGCCACGAGAGCTGCATCGATGGCGGGCAGTCCAAGGCCAGGCTCTCGATCAGCGTCGGATCGCCCACGATGGCATCGATGCCGACCAGGATCTGCACGCGGCCGGTGAAGTCCTGTGCATAGACGGAGCGCACCGCCCGCTCGAGCTCCGGACGCAGCACGGTCGGAATGACCACGGCGACGTCGAACGGCGGCTGCAGCTCCGCGCGCGGCTTGTCGATCTGTCTGAACACGAGGCGGTTTCGAACTCCCTGGATCGAGATTCAGGTTAGAGACCGATTCACCGGCCATGTTGCGTCGACATGACCGGATCGGGCTCTAGCCGCGGCGCCGGTCGGCAGCCGCATGACGGTATCATGCGGCGAGCGCGGTGACGGCGGCAAGGGACCCGAGATCAGGCGACCTCGGGCTCATCCGGCGGAACGAGCGGCTGCCACAGCTCGACCTTGTTGCCGTCCGGGTCCAGGAACCAGCCGAACCGGCCGTAGTCGTATTCCTCGATCGTGCCGACGATGGTGCCGCCGCCGGCCGCGACCTGGTCGAGCGCCTGGTCGAGGTCGTCCACGACCAGGTTGATCATGAAATCGCGCTCGGCCGGCCGGAAATAATCGGTGTCGGCCGCGAACGGCGCCCAGATGGTGAAGCCGCCGGGCGGCATCCGCTCCGGGTGCAGGCTGGCGCCCTGCGGCGGCGTCACCGGCAGGCGCAGATGCCGGGCATACCAGGCGCCGAGCGCGGCCGGGTCGCGCGATTTGAAGAAGATGCCGCCGACACCGAGGACTCTGGCCATGGTTCGTCTCCGCCCGGGCGCGTTTTCCCGCTAGCATACACGGGCAACGGGTCAGTGCGGAGGCGGTTCCGCATCAGGCAGAGGAGTGAGGGCCATGAACCGGATCGCGATCGACCGCCGGCGCGACATCCTCGGGCTGATCGACATCCAGCCGACCTTCATGCCGGGCGGCGAATTGGCCGTGCCGGACGGCGATGCGGTCGTGCCGGTCGCGAATCGGCTGCTCAATGAACGTTTCGACCATGCGTTCGCGACCCAGGACTGGCATCCGGCGGGGCACAGCTCCTTCGCCAGCAGCCATCCCGGCCGCGCGCCATTCGAGACGATCCAGCTCGCCTATGGCGCCCAGACGCTCTGGCCCGATCATGGCCTCCAGGGCAGCCCGGGCGCGGCGCTGCATCCGGGCCTGGACGCGGCGAAGATCGAGCTGGTCGTGCGCAAGGGCTTCCGGGTCGCGATCGACAGCTACTCGGCATTCTTCGAGAACGATCGGCGGACCCCGACCGGACTCGCCGGCTACCTGCGCGAACGCGGCTTCGCCCGCATCTTCTTCGCCGGGCTCGCGACCGATTTTTGCGTCGCCTACTCGGCCGAGGATGCGGTCAGCCAGGGCTTCGCGGCATTCGTCATCGAGGATGCCTGCCGGGCCATCGCCCTGCCGACGGGCGAGGGCGGCGACACGATGACCGCGGCCCGCGCCCGGCTCGAGGGCCTGGGCGTGCGCTTCGTCACGTCGGAGGCACTCGCCTGACGGCAAAAGGGCCGGAGGTCTCCCCCCGGCCCCGTGTCGTCGGTCTGACCGTCGCCGCTTACGAGCAGCCGCTCGTCGAACAACCCTTACATCATGG
>Ga0209166_10001065_pt1 | contig 24329 bp, 44 predicted proteins | sample Coa_R1_3_FD_187151 | JGI IMG/M metagenome (GOLD analysis project Ga0209166, IMG submission 187151) | Surface soil microbial communities from Centralia Pennsylvania, which are recovering from an underground coalmine fire - Coalmine... | ecosystem: Environmental > Terrestrial > Soil >...
GATCATCTTTGGGATACCAGTGCTTTCCTATGCGATCGTGCAAATTATCAAAGCCATCAAAGGCAGCGACTGATAACAAGGAGGACACATGCAAATAGTGAACGGCAAGGACATGAACGGGGGGGGTATTGTGGAAGAAAAGCGGTACTATGATACGAAGGAGGCAGCGGACTATCTTGGATTACCAAGTAAATCGGTGTATAGAGCCGTCTACAATGGCCTTTTAACGCGAGAGATGCACGGTGGCAACCAGCGGTTCACCCAGGATGCGCTGGATGCTTACAAAAGCAGCAACCAGCGGTTCACCCAGGATGTGCTGGACGCCTATAAAAACAGGGAAGAGCAAAAGGAGGACACGCCGGTGCAGAGCACTCCAACGCCAGCATCGAATGGGCATGCCATAGAGATGGCCGAAGAGCATCCGGGGGAGGCAACGAACGAGCAGCCGCCAGAGATGGCCGCCGCAATCCGCTATCTACAGCGGCTCGTTGAGGCGGCCACGCAGGAAAAGGAGCGGTCAAGGAAGCTCCTGGCGACGCTCATCGCTACTCGCACCTTCATTGATGCGGCGATCGCAGAGTATGAGCAAGGAGAGGCAAGTCGATGCCAAGAATAGCCCGCAATACCGGGGCGCGCTACGAGGATATGGACCTTCTTGAGGCAAACAAGGCTGCCATCAGAGCGGCGCTGAAGAGACACGGACTCAACGCAAATTTTGTCCCTCAACGAGGCCTGGGCGACGCTATCACTCGCATCGACGTCGTGGCCGTGAGGCGGCGATGCAAAGATCGATTCCAACGCTATCTAGGGGAACTGACGAAGCTCTCTGAGATGCCTATAAGCGACTTCGATGCGCTTGTAGCATCGAAGTGCAACACGGCAATGCAGCAAGGAGGTCATGCTCATGGCGGTTAACCAGGCGCGCTACGACGATGCGCGGACCTTCGCGTACAAAGAGGAGGTCCGCGCAAGGCTGCGCCAACATAGCATGATCGCCGACTTCAAGCGTCTCCGCCTCCGCAATGGGAGCCTGGCCATCTATGTGGGTGCCAGGAGTCGGGCTGGAGAGAGCAATTGGTTCGAGGGTCATCTCGGCAGACTCGATACGCTTGCCGAGATGACCACAGAGGACTTTGACGCATTGATCGCGTCGAAGCGTGAGGAGCAGCTGCAGAGGCTGCAAGGAGAGAAACAGTGAGTACCTTATTTCTCGATGATACCTCTGATGGGCAGCGCTGCGCCCGCAGAGACTGCGGGTCCGCGGCCAACCCGGCCAATCAAGCGACGGTCACCACGCATCACGGCACCTTCGTGGTGCTGCTCTGCGATATCCACTTCCATGCCCACGTCGCGAGCCTGGTGCGCAGTGCTGGGATCGGCGCTCGCATTGTCGAATCAGAGAAAAAGCCTGGCCGCACCTGGCGCACCAATGTCGCCGCGCTGCAGGATCATCGTCGGGCAAGGTTGCGCAAAGTCTGGCTCGAAGAGGAAGCAGCAGTGGCGATGCAAAGCTTCGATGACTTTCTCGACGATCGGTGGATGCTGTGATGTCGAGAGTGCCCAACTTTTACCTGCCACCGTGGGGCAGCCCATTCCGTTGGCAAAACACTGGTGACAGCGCTTTGACCACAGCAGTCAGGGCTTACATCAATCGCCAGTGTGATCGGAGTCTTTCTGTGACATCAGAGCAGGTTGAGGTGGTTCGCAGTTATTGCGAATACTACATCGGCGCTCCCTGCTGGCTTGATGACGCTGAGAAGAGCTTTGCTACATTGCGGGAGCGCATCAAGACGCTGAAATCCGCTGATGAAATATCGAAGTGGATCTGGGAATGCCTGAAACACGGCATTGATCCACTGTAATGTGAGAACAAACAAGGAGAAAAACAATGGAACAATGGGAAATAGACGCAGTACAAGCACTGCTCGAAACGTCCGTGAATGAGGTTGAGCCAGGAAGCAGAGTCTATGTGTCGTCGGAGACCTATGGGAGCAGCCGCTATCATCTCATCGACAAACGCCACGATGGTGTGCAAATCGAGCAGACCAACGTTGATGACAAATGGGGATCTCGCGTCAATCTCCGATCCGATGAGTTGCCTGCAGTGATCAAAATCCTGCTCACATGGCACCTCGCTGAACTAAAAGCCCAACAGGACCAAGATGAAGACAACAATCCCTTCTAACACAAGGGATGATCAAAGGAACAAGCGAGATGAAGACGACTATTCCAGAGGCAGAGGACCTGCCCTTAGTGTTGGCGATGATCAAGAAATGCCACGATCCATTCCAAAAGTGTAAGCGACCCCATTGCGGTAGGCAAGCGGTCTTTGCTGTAGACGAATACGAAGACAAACAGGTGATCGAGGATGCGATCAGAAAGGGGTTGAGCATCCATACATACAAAGAGTTGGAAGAGTTGATCTGGCAACACACAAAGCAGGAGCAGATGCTCAATCACTTCACTGTGCATGGGGTGTACTATTCCTGCTTTGCCCACGAACTGCAACTCCTGATGGCCTTTCTCAACACGCCACTCGACAGGGATCTGCGCCTCCTGCTCACTACCTTACCTGATGCTGGGGCGATCGTCCAGTTCCACTATCTCTCACGGCCAGATGACGGGTGTGTGTCGCCAACACTCTGCACCACAGCAGAGGCGTGGATGGATTGGATGCGCAATGGTTATCGCATCGTGCAGAAGGTCCAGGAATAGAAAGCGAGTAAACAGTGAGTCATTATGATCAACCATGTTATCGAGGGAGCAATCTATGAAGAACCTTTTTTCAGCCATTGAAACCACAACCCTCCCGGCAGTCCCGAGGAGCAAAGAGACCATCAAGTTGCCCGTGATTACTATGCCAGCCACCGTGCCACTTCTGCGCTGGCCTCGGTTCTGGATCGTCGCCCCAGCGCAGTTGGTCGGTGGTCTCTCTGAAGACGAGCGCCGACGACTCATTGATCCAGCAAGCGCAATGACGGCGCACATCGCCACGCGGCTCCCAGCCGCCATATTTAACCTGGAGAACGCGCCAGCCCCGGCATTTAGCGCCTGGCTCCAAGAGATCGCCCAGAGCGCGCATGGCGAGGGTCTTCACCTTCCCTGGAGCAGGCAGTGGACGATCGGGGAAAAGTGGCGGGCCATCAATACGCTCTCAGAAAGCGGCGTGGTCTTGCCACTCTATGAGAGCATTGAGGCAGCGCAGAGAGCGTTGGAAGAGCGAGGAGGCAAAGCATGAGCACGAAGATCGATGAACTTCTCCCCGCGCTCATTGATGGGGATCGTGAGAGCATCGAGCAGTACCATCGCTATTACATTCTGGACGAGCAGGGGAAACCAGTGCCGACCACCAAGTGCCGTGCTCTCTCGTACTTCTTCTTAGAGGCCGAAGCGCGCACGGTTGCCACGACCTGCTTTGTGGTCCGTGGGGTTGAAGTGTCCATTGCGACTATGTTCAGGGTGTTCAACGCCGCTCCACCCAATAGCCCTCCAGTCCTCTGGCAAACCAAGATCTTTACACGGAATCGGCGTCTCGATGGGCGCGTACGGCGCTACAGGAACATGGACGCTGCGCTCGCCGGGCATCTTCGTACCGTTCGCCAGGCAAAGAAATTTCTGCGAGAGCACCGCTTTCTCTCATCACGCCGTGCCCAGGTTGCGAGCCTCCGCAAAGCCGCTGGCTGGGATGTGCTGCGAAGGAGGGAGAGCCGTGTATAATCTCGACAAGTTGTTGGCGGCATTGAATACACTGATAGATCAGCGCCTGGTGGTCGTAGACACAGACGCGATCTGCCAACGCCTGACTATACTATTATCAATGACAGTGCCAGTGTCATTGAAGATGAGCAAGGGAGTAATGATGGGCCTTGACTTCCATTTCGTTACCCGGCTTCTCGGCGTCCTCTGCTTTGCCGCCTCCATTGGCCTTGTTGTCAAAGCCTGGCGGGTACGCGCTGTGGAACGCTGGATGTTCTGGCTCATTGCGATGAGCACTGCAGCCATGATCCTTCAATGGACATCAGGGTCGATGCTGCTGATGATCTTTGCTCTTGAAGTCATCTTTTGTTATCGCTTTATTGTGACGCTGATTGAGGCAAGGGCAAAGCTGCGTCTGGCGCAGATGGAGCAACGTCTCACAAGGATGGAAAGGAAGGGCCATGCAGACCATTGAAGTCGCCCAGGTTCACGTCGCCGCCTTGAGCGACATCCAGATCGATGCATTGGTGGATCGCTATGTCGTCCATATAGACCCCTGGTGCGAAGGGTCTATATGGAATAGGCGTTGTACCATCTGTGGTACCGTCCAGGAGGAGACGATGGCGCAGCGTTATTTTGGCAATGGCGGGCACCATCGCCTCATCCCTCGCTATACGCAGGACCGTGCGACGGCGATGCTGATCTTCGATGCCATTGCACGATTAGGGGCAACTATGCAAACGTGCCATATACTGAACCTGAGCTGTCTCTGCCCATCCCTGGTCAATATGCTGGAATGGCTGCTCTACAAAGCCACTGCGCGGCAGGTTGCCATCGCGGCATTGCAAGCCGTAGGAATCGTCGATGTGCAAGGTATCATAGTGATGGAGGGCATATGCCGCTGACCAGGGGTATCATCGGGGCTTTGGGGACTCTGCTCGTCGTGGTTCCTGCAGCGTGCTTCATTGATTGCAGCATGCCGAAGCAGTGGCGACCGGTGGCCAGCGTCTTGTTCGTAGGCTGTGGCGTCGTGCTCTTTGTGGTCTACGTTGTGCTGGCCCAGGCGGTGACAGGTGAGCGATGACAGACAAGAGGATGTCGTAGCCAAACCAGTCCCACCGCCTGAGCAGACGCCGCCGTCTTAGTCGAGTGCAGAGAGCAGTGAGCGCCTGGAGATCCCCTCTCCAGGCGCAACAAAAACCTGATCTATAATTTGCGATTTTTGCCACGGCGAGTTATAGTTGGAGGGAGCCCTATTTTAGCGAAGAAAGAGATACCTATGAGTGAAAATGAGCGAGATCATCTCCAGGAAATCATCCTTCCCATTGAATGGCATGTTCCTGAGCAGATCCAAAATCGCTATGCGCATAATGTGATTGTCCAGCCAGGAAGCCATGAATTGACCCTCTTTTTCTTTGAAACACAGATCCCCCCATTTACTGGCTCTCCTGAAGAAATCAGAACCTTTCTGACCAAGCAAAGCTCTATCCGTTCTGAGTGCATCGGCAAAATCACCGTTTCTCCAGAGTTGGTGCCAGAAATTATCAAGGCCCTGCAAACAGGACTGGATGGGTACCGACGTATGAGAGAGCATGGAAAGGAAGGCTGAATACCATGGGCAATGCTATCATTCCTGAGAACACAACTGGTACTACAGGAGCCTCTATTCGCGTTTGCCCAGCATCAGGAACGCTTCCTCCATCTCTGAGATCTATCCTGGCAGGGAGTACCAGTGCTGTCCCAGACTCCATCATCGTGGCAGAAGCGGAAGCGATTATAGGAGATGCCTATCTCAGGTCTCATTATGAGATAGTTCCAAAAAGAACAGTAGATGACCTTGCAAGAATCTATGAAGAGAACCTATCCCATCTGAAACACTACCTTCAGACAAAGACGTATGTCGATATAGACCCGTCAATAGATGATGAAGACGACGATGGAGGAGATGAGTGACCTACGGTTATTTCCCGGAATGTGAGGTGTCCCGTGGCGATATTTTTCGTGACATTGGCTTGAATACCAGTCCAGCGAGCGGTCCAGAGAAAATCCCGACCTATAAAAAGGCTACGGTACTCGTCGTCAATCGCAACTGCGATATATCGAAGCCAGTCAGTACAGCTAACTCGGTTCTCGTCGTGAGAGTGAGACCACTAGCAAGAGAAACTGAACGGTTCCAAGCCGCTATCAGGGAAAATAGCGTGGTCAGTGCATTTTATCTCCCAAGCGACGGGGCTTTTCTGCAGGAGAGCTATGCAGATTGGCATAGCCTGCAACAAGTCAGCAAAGCGCTGCTTTATGCCACACGTCTTCCTGGTGGGAACTACCTTTGTACGTTAGATCCAATCATGCGCAAAGCGTGTCTTGGGAGCTTATCAGTTTTTCTCTTTAAGGATGATGACCATGCTGAGCAGGACGAACAGATCTCCTTCGGGATGGCAACGCAGCAGACAGAGACCTCTTGATTCTCAACGTTGTCAGTGGCTGGGATGCGATGCTGACCATGTACTACTGGCAGGGAGGTAATGCTTCTGGGTAGAGCGAAGAGCGGCCCCGGATCGTCAATATGATCCAGGGCCTCACTTTGTCTGCTTCAGTGCTCAATCGTGATCGTTATTGCAATGACTGCTGGGGCTGCCAGTGAGATGATCATCGGCGTCACTGTCGCCGTCGCAGCTTCCAGTGCCAAGTTGGAAGTTATGGAAGACTGCCGGGTCCGTCTGTGTCCCCGCTGAGCTGCCCGATGATGGATAATGGCTGAACTTGCCATCAGGGTAGGGGTTGGTCGTCACTGCGCTCACGGTGCCACTGCTATTCACGGTAAACGTCGCGCTCTGAGCATTCGCCGGATTGAATGCGCCAGGGCAGGCTGAGCCCCCATTGCACGGCACGAAGCCGCTGAAAGACGTTGCGCCTGGCGGGTTCTCGTAGAAGCCATCGAGGGCCACGAAGGTCGGGTTTTCCTTGATCGTGTAGGTCGCGGTGCCCGACCCTGGTGGCGTGATTGCAAAGGTGACGCAGCCAGTCGGCACGGTCGCGCAGTTGCCCCGTGAGAGTGGACAGGTCCCGCTGCCAACACTGACTCTCTTGGTACCAGCGCTGGGGCCAGCGTTGACTGTGGAGCTATCAGGGTTGACCAGGGTAAAGTTCGCCCCTGGCAATGCCTGGCGGCAAGAGTCCATGACCTGCAGGTAGACCGTGATGGTGCTAGCGGCATGGGCTGATCCGACGCTGGCCAGTGACAAGAGCGAGGCGGCGATGAAAAGCAGAGGGATGAGTCGTTGAAGGTGTTTTGACATCCTTATTCCTCCATGAATGTTTCTTCCCATTGTAAAGCAATGCCTGCTCAATGGGAAGAGAGGCTCCCGATCGCTCAGACGCAGTGATCCAGAGCCTCTCTTTGTCTCTCAATGCTATACTTTGATGTCGAAGAGAACGTGCTGCGTGTCTCCCAGATGACCAATGAATGCCAGGGTGAACGCATGCTGCGAGGTGGGCACCTCGAAGGGCAATGTTCCCCTGATGAGCTGGCCAGGGTCTGCTTGTCCATTTGGCGCGGCCGAAGCCGAGGGCAAAATCGTTTGCGTGTATTCCTGGCCTCCGAGGTCCCTAAGTGTGAACATAATCAAGTTGCTCACTGGCTGAGATTGCGAACTCGTATTTTTCAGCGTCACGTCGATGAGCAGGAAGATATTGCCAGATTTGGGGACACTGAAGTCCTGGCCTTGACTCGTTTTCACACTGGTGATGCCGATTTCCCAATCCCCATCACCAGTTTTGACGGTCTGGCCAACGCTGAAATGCTGCGTACCCGGTGCGGGCGCTGATGTATTGCGGGCAGCGGGTAGCGTTGTTGGTTGTGCGCTCGTTGCGGTCGAGGTTGCGCCACCGCTATGGGAACTAGCGCCAGCGGCATAGCCAATCAGCAAGGTCACGATAAGGGCCAGAATCCAAAGCCAGGGGAACCGGTTGCGTGGACGTGGCGCTGGGCTTTGTTGGAGCCACTGTGGTTGAATGGGATATGGATTAGGATTTTCCTGCATATAATGCCTCTTTCTCTGGTAGGTTGATAAAAAATCGATGGATTCATCAACTGAAGATTCTACCATAGAAGTATCGAATATATAGCAGATAAAAAGACCTCGATGATCATCGTCATCGAGGTCTTAATGAATTCTTAATGTCTGCACTGGTAGCAGCGTCTGCTACCAGTGAACTGCCAGTTCGCGTAACCCTTTGATTGTCTTCTCGCCTGGCCAGAGTGCTTCCATGATTTCGTAGGTCATCGAGGCCTCCTCGAAGCGTTGCTCACTCTGCAGGGCCTTGGCACCCTCTATCGCCGGATGCCAGAAGTGCAGCGCCTGCTCCATGTCCCGCTCTGTGCTCTTCAGGGTAGACAGGGCCATCAGGTTGAGCATCTCTATCTTCGATCTCTCCGGCAGTGGTCGCTTCATGGCAAGCGTCTGGAGGTCCATGATCTGGCCGAAGGAGTCGAGCGCTCGTGCGTAATCCTGCTCGTAGTACATGACCATGCCATCATTGAGGATCAGCTCTGATTGCCCATAGTCCATGTACAGGAAACGATGCTCCTCATTGCCGCCATTTGCAAAGAAGGCATCCGCTGCTTTTTTGAGCGTTGCGCTGGCTTTTTGTCCATTTTTCGCCTGCATGACGGCAAGCGTGCTATAGAGGCCACTCATGAGTCGTGGAGGTAATGCCCCTTTATCCTTGAGCATCGGCACGGTCTGCTCGGCGGTGCGCAAGGCGATGCGCGTGTAGCGCCTGTCATAGTAGTGCATCCATGACGCATAGTCTTGGACCGCGAGCCAGAGCGTGGTATCGCCTGCTTCGCGGCTGTAGAGCGTGGCCTCATTGGCATACTGTAGCGCCTTGTCGTGCCCTTCGGTATGCCAGCCTAGCAGCATTTTCAAGAGGTAGCATTGCCCTACTAAGCTAGCCGCTTCCTTGTGATAGCGTGCTGAGCTTTCTTTGACAATGGCCTCAAGCGTCGGCAAATAGGCAGAGACCCCCTTGAATGCTTTCGTCAGGTCTGTCCCATCTTTGCTTCTACTTAACTCCCAACATGCGGACACACTGGCTGCGCATTGATTGATGATCTCTGGCTTTGGCCAACGCAAAACGGGGTGGCTTGCAGTGAGTCCCATCATCACGACGGGTATTCCTGCTAATCTGTGAAGGGCTTCTCTTCGCGATACCAGGGCATCGACGTCTGTGTTTGTCATATCGTACTCCTCAAGGATAATGGCTACCCTATCTTGAATCTCTACAAAGTTTCTGCAGAGGGAGGGCAGTGCGAGCAGCTGCATGGTCAGATCTCCCAGAGTAAACAACGCTGTTTCCTTTGGGGGTGGCGACTCCTCGTCGATCTCCTCATCCTCTTCTATGCCTAATTCTGTCATCGTTATTCCAAGCACGTCGCAGATCGTACGCAGATTACGTCCTCGCGGAGTCGCTCTGCTGGTCTCCCAACGAGAGATCGTGTTAAATTCAACGCCGACCAGGTTCGCAACTTCCTGCTGCGTCAGCATCTTGCGATCTCGTGCTTCTGCTAAGATTTCTCCTAAACTCTTTGCCCGTTCCATTGTAGAAACCTCGCTGATGAACATCGAAACAACGCGCGTCGTCACATTCCTGATAAAGCATAACATTACCATTTACGCTTGTCGATGATTCCGAGTGAAACGACGAGCAAACGCCGAATAGCGAGAAAAAGACGAAGAAACGATGAATGCTTGTCGTAGTCTTCGAGAAGCAGCACAGCTATACTTGGCACAGGTTGAAGGCTTTCGTATCATTGCGCAGCCGACAATCAATTCCAGGAAGCGGCGAAGCTCTGCCCGTTCATCGACGCTTCCTGGCCGTAGTCTTCGAGAAACGTAGGGAGCAGTGTCGATGGAAGACCAGGACGAAATCAGTGGGCACCTTATTTTGCTGAATCGCGCAAAGCGTCGCTATGATCAGACGCAGAAACCACAGGACGAGCAGGTTTACCGGGCCTGCTTTGATTGGTTTCGTACACGTCGCATTGGCATTCACCTGCGAGGGCAGAGCTTTGTTCTCACTGCCGACAAAGAAGAGCCGAGGTGAGTCGGATGAGTGAGCAAGGCATCGTGATCATACGCCATCGCATCATAGTAGACGGGAGGCTCATCTACGAGGGAGGCGATGAGGGCATCCCAGGACGCGGTGATGTGTATCGCCTGGCGCTGGATTACGCCCGTGATCCATCAGCCCGCAATGTGATCCACCAAGTCTTGAAACACATCGTTCCTCTATACACCGACCTTTCTACGCTCACTTGGAATTGGACACAAGCCAATGGAGACGCCCATGATACAGCCAGAAAATCAGAGTGAAGTCGCGCGACTCCGCGCCCAGATCGCTGCCGAGTATGAATCTGCCCAGAGGGCCCTGTATGACGTTGCCATGGTTGGCCGCCACGCATTCATTACGGCGCGCCAGGAGAACATCGGCAAGTGCGTCGATGAACTAGCAGGGCTGATCGGGATCGAGGGGGCTGCGCAAATCTATGTAGAGACACTGGATAAGAGCCCCAGCTGAGATTCATCACGAATTTTTATGGATGTGCAAATAAGCATAAAAATTCGTGATAAAACCCCTTGACACATCGCAACATATGTGCTATGCTGTAGAGGTATTATGAGGCACAAACCCTAGCGGTTCGTGTCTTTTTTGTTGTCTGCCATCACAGGAAGGCCCCGTGTCATGCCTGAAGATCATGGTTTCCCACGCCCCCTTGCCTATTTGCGCCACGCAAGCCCCGTTATCCTCGATGTGCTGCAGCGATTGGTGCCGATCTTCCAGCATTTTGTGGATGAGCAAGGTAATGCCATGATCCACGTCAGGATTGAGCGAGGTCGTTTCAAGGGATTGCGCGTGGATCGCTCGGTCGATCTGGGCGACCTGTACGAGTGATTCCTATAGCCCCTCGATGAGCCCCCAAGGAGGTGCCATGGCTTCGTCACTAGGAGAGATCAAGCTCAACATTGATCTGCCACAATGGTCTACCATCATGTCCCCCTTAACAGGATACTCAGTTCGCTTTGACATGGGAGGATCCACGAATATGCCTATTTCCACAACCCCGGAGTCGGTTCTCGCTGACCTGGTACGCCAAATCGGCAAGGACACCGACCTGAGCGGTGTCAAAAATGCTCTCGATTGCGTTGAGGCCGAGAAAAAATCCAAGATCAGGAAGGCCTTGGAGGGCGTTGCTGATATGACCCTGCTTGAGAAACCTGCGACAAAGCGCTTTGTCCTGGTCTATTGGCTGAACAATGCGTCCCACACCGCCGATGGTGTCGCCTACGAGGGCGCCGAAGATGCTGAAGATGAAGATGATGAAGATCATGAGACAACGGTCCATCTGCAGCCCACCGGCGATTACCGTATCCCTGTTGAACAGCGCTCCATGGCCGCGCTGCGCAAACGCCTGGACGATCAGAAAATCCTGTACGTCATCAAGTACATCGACTAGGCTCGGAGCACAGGGAGGCGAGCCATGGAGATGCTACTCTGGCTAATCCTGGGATGCCATATCATCTTTGATATAGTGGTCGTCTACTGGTGCTGGCGCTGCGGCACGCGTGCTGAGCGGTTCTTGCAGGATATCCTGGCCGCTGTCCGCAGCAGTGCTGCCTGGTCGCGAAGTACAGCGACATCGGCGATGCATACGAAGGCTGACGTCAGGTATATCGGCGAACTCACAGAGCGGCACTACCGCTCTGCTGATGAGCTGCGACGCCAGAAACACCTGCAGGCCGTGTTTCGCCATCGCGATGCCCTTGACCGCGACCCGGATACGCTGCCCATTCCGACGCCCAACATCACCTGGATTGGGGATGAGGCGATGCTGGCCAGGCGACACGCTGCGATGAGGACCACTGATCCACTGGTAATCGGAGAGCGCCGATGAACGACACACAACTGCTCTATATTGCTGTGCTCATCCATGCCGCGGTCCAGGCCGCAGCGATCGCTCTCTGCTATCGGGGATGGAAGAGACAATCACCGCCTATTCCTCGCAGCTGCCTGTTCGCGACGGAGACGATTCGCCACGCTGGCCGGCCACGATCCGGGGTCGTCCAGCGGGATATGGAGAACTGATGAGCGGTTGCCTAAAAAATGTCGCGACGATCGTTGTTCTCCTCGTCTCTCTTGTGGTTTTCGTCACTGCCTGCATTGGCTTCGTCATCTCCCCATGAGTCGGGCTATAGGAATCACTTTGAGCGTGAATTGAGGCGGCCATGAGCTATGAGTTCCCTATGAGGAGCGGTGAAAAGCTGACGATCGATGGTCGCCGACTGCGTTTCCTCGCCTGGCGCGACTCAATGGCTTATTGCCGCTGTAGACAGTGTGGGAGCGTCTACGCGCTTCCACCGTCTGCTATGGAGACCTGGCGGCAGCAGAGGATTGCGCGGTCGTATTGGAGCAGGCGAAGGAAACGATAAGCGGGTACCCGTTTCGAAGCAGGGAGGCGAAGGAAACGATCATGTGGATACTCGTAGCTGGACCGGTGCTGATTTGCCTGATCATTCTTGGTGCTGTCTTTGTGTGTACCGCGCCGATGTTCACACTGTGGGCAAAGGCGATCTGGAGGCAGATCAAACAGACCCTCTCTGAAATGAGAGAGACTTGGAGGATGGATCCATGATAAAGATCCTCAGTTATTTCTTCATCATCGTGGTGCTCTTTGCGCTGCTCATTGTGTTTGTGATGAGCAACTTCACCTACCGCGTTGATGCGGGCAAGGTGGGACTCCTCATCGATTATACCCAGAAGCAGGCCAATGGGTCGCCCAGCGTCACCGTGATCCCCCAGAGTAGCTTTGTCTGGTACAACTCCTGGGGCGGCCAGGCCGTCTTTGAATATCCAATCGCGCTGCAGACTCTGGCGATGGTGGCCAACGCGAACGAAGGCCAGCAGAATGGCGATGATTCGGTGTCTTTCGTGACCCAGAACGGGATCCCGCTGAAGATCGATGTCACGACCCAGTGGCGTGTCACTGATCCCGCTAAGCTCTATTTCCTGATGCCTGGTGTCCCCCTGGACGGCGACTTCAATCACGATGTCTCGACGAAGCTGGTCAGGCAATCCGTGATCCACGCGCTCAACCAGGAAGGATCCCAGTTCGCCTGGCAGGAGGTGTCAGGACACGAAGATGCCATTGAGCGCACCATGCAGACAGAGCTGGCCCCGACGATGGCGAATTACGGGGTGACCATTGAGCAGATCGCCCTGGGCCAGCCGCATTATAGCCAACAACAGCAGACCGCCATTGACGCTCTGGCGCAGGCACAACAGCAGGCTCAGCAAGCGCAGTTTTTGAAACAGAAAGCGCAGTACGAGGCAGATGCGGCGAAGATTCAGGCGGAGAGCCAGGCGCAGCAGATCGCAATCATTAATGAGCAGCTGGCAAAGTCCCCGAGTTACCTTCAGTATCTGCTGATCCAGATGTACCGCGATAAGTGGGATGGGCACCTGCCCGGCGTGGTCTCAACGGATGGGAAGGGGAACATCATCCTGACGCCATTTGATCAAGGGAAACCATAGTCACTCGGTGGGCGCGGAGCGACGCTGGTGGTCATGAGGACAATAAAAATGTTCGCGCCGCTCCTCTGTCAATACCTACGTCAACCATGAGGTTTTGGATCAGCTATGAATCTCCTTCGATTATTGCGATTAGCCAAGCAGTGTGCCGTCTGTCGCCGTTTCCTGTGGTTCTGGCAAGGTCAGACCACAGCAACGACGTACACGATCGGTGGAAACAAGGTCTGGTCGAAGCCTCACATTGTCTGCTCTGACGGCTGCGCTGACCTCGCCTATGCCTGGGGGAAGCAAGGGATGTTGAGAAAAGCAAGGAGAGGGCTATGAACGCCATATTTCATGATTGTTTAGGCAGAGAAATCAAAGTCGGCGATGTGCTGGCCAATGGTCACCGCGATGGAAACCTTGGCGGCATTACGATCGGTGTGGTCACTGGTTTTACCGAGAATGCCATTCTTGCTACGAAAATTCAGCGTGGTCACTGGTATGGGCGTAGCGACGGCTCTCGCTGGTGGATGTCAGATGACAGAGGCGATACCTGGAGGCTCATGAATGGGCGTTGGTATTACGGTGAACGCTGCTTCATCACTGGACTCGACTTTGAAGCAGTGAAGCGCCTGGTCGGCCTGGAGAGCGAGGTCACCGCATGAGATTCTGTACCTGCTGCGCTCAGAAGGCTGAGTGGCTGTCCATGCGCGGTCTCTGCGTGAAATGCCAGAAGATCCCTGGTGCCCTAGCCAGGCGCATCCATGACTGGCGTACTGGAAAACGCAAGGCAGAGCGATGAACATTCTTGAACTGGCTGCCCGTCTCCATGAAGCCGTCCGCGACCAGCTTGAGCGTCAGTGGCCTGATTTCAAAATCACCAAGATCGAGGAAGAATCCGAGACACACTACGGAGACAGACTCTATCCCTTGCGTCGCACTGAAGTTACCTTCGATGTGACGGCTGTGCATGGCTCTCTTGAGAAGCGGTGCAAGATCGGCATTAGAGGCGATGGGAGTGCAGTGGTTACACGGGAAGAGATGCGCTTTCGACAATGAATGCTGCTTGGGTAGCTCAGTGGCAGAGCACCGTCCTGAACGGACGGAGGTCGCAGGTTCGATTCCTGCCCCTCGCTCCCCAGTATTTTCGAGGAGTCCCCATGAAGCGAACACTCGTTACCAAGCTCAGCAGCAATGTGTCCTATATGCGCGAGGCGCAGATCACAGCCGTCAAGCAGTTCTGGAGCGCGACCTTTGGGCCGATGTTTGATGATGTGAGCTTTGAACTGATCGAAGAAGACGAAGAGAGCCAGGTGAAGCGCATGTTGCACCGGGTGCAGCAAGAGTTCAAGGTAGCTGATGCGAGCCCTACAAGTGACGAGGTAGCGAGCGATGAGCAGCACTGAGAACCACGAATGCCCTGATAGCCTGGATATCAAGGGTGAAAACGATTTCGAGGAACTGGAAGGCTGTGAGTTCGATTTCTACGGCGTAGACAACAACTGCTTCAAGCTCGACGATGTGGTCTACGAGGCGATCGAGGACGAAGATGACGGACTTCGCAGTATGCTCGGGTGCGTCGAGGTCAGCGATGCAAAGGGCAAGATCTTCTTCCAGACACCAGTTGGCAGGATCGTCATTGAGAAGGTCGATGATGATGGCTTTGATGGCTATAGACTCACTGATCTCCATGATGGTCATTGCTGGCTGCGCTTCGGCACCGACAATTACGATGACTACTATCCCATGTTCAGATTCGACTACACCCCGAAAAGCCTGGAGATGCAATGATTGATCTTACGATCGAAGATCCAGAGCGCCTTCTGGCATACATTGCGAAGGAGCTACGAAAGAACGGGGTGGGCCATGCTATCCCCAGGAAGCGCTACGCTGTCCCTGCCTATGACTGGAAATCCATTTCATCACTATTTCCCCAGGAGGAATCCATGTACATTACCGAGGACTACGAAATCAGAGAGCGCCTTGAAAGCTGCCGCCCTAAGGTCTCCCTTGACGTGCGCGGCCTCCACGCCTTACCCCCTGCCCTCAGACGCCTGGCCGAGATGGGCCATGATATGACCCCATCGCTTGAAACTCTCCAGGACGCCTGCGAAGAGCAGCGCAAACGCAAGGCACTGGATGCAGCGATTGCTGACCTGACGAAGAAACCGGAGAAAGCATAATGAGCGCAGTAAGGCCCTCAAGCCACACATTGAGGCTATCAAAGCCCCAGTGCAAGATGCGTCGGTTCTACCTGATTCGCCATGAAGACTCCGACCCCGATCAGATCAGTGGCACTGGCGTCATCGCTGAAGGCGTGATCTTCGAGGATGGCATGGTGGCAATGCGATGGAAGACCAGGTGGAAGTCAACGGCGATCTACGACAACATCAAGGACCTCCTCGCGATCCATGGCCACAGTGGCAAGACAGAACTCAAGTTCATCGATGTTGAGAAGGCGGGAGCCTAGTCAATGCCGAACATGTCTTCGAGCTTGGAGGCATAGGGGTTTTTGGCGCTGCGCAGGCGTTTGAGGTAGAGCGAGGTCGTCTTGACATCCGCGTGCCCGAGGCGCTCACTGATCTCGTAGATGGAAGCGCCAGCGTCATCCATGGAGACGGTGAAGGAATGGCGCAATGTATGGACTTTGCTCGTCCCCAGCACGTCCTTGCAGATATTGGCAATGGCCTGGTCGCTAATGGCCCCGCCGCGATTGTTCCGTGAGAATGATATCCAGATCGGCGAGTCTGCTTTGATCTCTTCCAGGCGTTCGCCGTAGATACTCCGCAGATAGGCCATAAGTGCCTTTGCCGTTTTCGGGGTGAGTTCATCGCGCATGACTTTGCCACCTTTGCAATGGGGAAAGATCACCGTGAGCGCTGAAGCTGACACGGTGATATGGCGCCAGCGCATCGCGGCTAGCTCATTGACACGTCGTCCCGTGGTGACACCGACGGTCAGTAAGGCAAAGTTCCGTTTGCCCTCATGGGTCGCGCGGTCAATCCCCTGCAGGCGCGCCGCGATATCTTTGGCCTCCATAGGCTCCGCTGCATCAGGATAGTTGCGCGGTTTGCGTTCAATGAGATCAATGGGATTCGACATGCAGAGCCCCCAGGTCATGGCGTATCGGTACAGACTGCTCAGGATCGCGAGGCGCTGATTGTACGTTGATGCGGAGTGTGCCTGGCCGTCCTGACCTCCTCTGGCCCATCCGTGCGCGGCCAGTGCCACTATTGTAGCATCGCTGGTCAAATCGAGGCCAGCCGCCTGGAGTGCAGCGCGAAACTGCGTAATCGTTGAGGTATAGGCACGCTGCGTCTCCGCACTGTTGGTATGCTCGCTCTTTTTGGTGAGCCAGAGCTGGATACATTGGTCCATCGTTGGTCGCTCTACTGGCGAGGAGAGTGCTTGCTCCATGGTTTCCCCGTGAGTCATAGTTGGAGTAAGGCCGATTACCCCAAGTTCCATAAACCCTACCGTATTTCACCGCTTTCGTCAAGCGCACCATGACATACCGCGAATCACAAGGAGCAATGATGCCACAAGGAACCATGCGTATTTCGCCCTCGATCCTTATTGATCTCATCAAAGAGCACATTGAATCTGCGACTCTGGCCGCACTCAGAGAAAAGATGCTGTTGCCAGAGCACTATCGTGTCGCCGGAATCACACAAACAGAGTTCGAACTGTATAACAACCTGGCGAGCATTGTGCTCGACGCTCCAGAGATCCCCGATGGCGCAGAGGTCCAGGTGTACCACACCCAAGACTACAATTCCGAGACAGGGGAGCGTACCGTCCGTCTGGAGCGCATTGATTTCACGCCTCGCAAGACGAGCCAGGAGCCACAATGAACGAGACTTCACCCGAGCAGATCATCGAAGATCCTCCCAAGTCTGGCGCAAGCCAGGAAGCAGAGCCCGAGGCCTACACAGAGACCCAAGACACGCCAGATATGGGTGAAGGCGAAGGAACCGCGCTCCAGTATCGCATCACGAGCGCACCCAAGCCTCCAAAGCTGAACCGTGGGCAGCGCCGGGCAAGAGCGGTATCTCTCGGGCATACGAAAGAAGCGCGGCACATGCGGGAGGCAAAGCGCACATCCGATGAGACACGGGGCTGCCCACGTTGCGGCAAGTATTTCTTTGTGCCCAGCATCTTCGCTGCGATGCCTGGCGTGGTGGTGCCGCGCTGTCAGTGCAAGGCAACGCTGAAGAGAAAATCATGACTCACGACGAATACAAAGCCCTGGCCGAGGTTCTTTGCATTGACTGCGCAGGCATCACGCGTCTGCCACGTATCCCGGTGCACCTAGCGCTGCGCTGGTGTCTCTGTGATCTGCAAGAGAGCATCGAGGAGGCGGCAAGGGAGCCCATTGGGTTTACGAAGAGCGCGAAGAAAAAGGCGAAGAGGGTATAATTGTCGCATGCCTATTAGACGTTTTCTTTTCCTGTTTCTAAAAAGCCACCTTGACTAGCCAATGCGCTCAAGGTAGGCCATGACCTCAGCATCCAACTCCGCTCTCTCGCTGAAGCCGAGAAAGTTCGCACCAAAGAGGATCTCTGCACACAAGATGAGCGTATCGCCTCGCACGATTACCCGTGGTTTCACGGTCAACTCCGGCCACTCTGGGTGATTCTCTCGTAGCATTGCTTCAATGAGGCGCGCCTGCACAGCCATCATTGGCTTGGCCACTTCGTCGGCAATCTGCTTAAAGAGCATGCAGTATTGTCTATGCAGGACTCGGTATGCAGCTTCATCGGTGTCAACGACGCCCTGGGCGACGGTTTGCAGATCTTCGCTCATTCGCTGATTTTCCTTTGTCAATTTTGCTGTTATAATATCACACACTTTTTGACAAACCCCTGGAGGTCCCCTAGAATGCCTAGCCCTCTCCATGTCCCGGTCGCCACGATCAGCGCGATCGCGCCGCATCCCAACGCTGATAGCCTCGATATTGCCCAGGTTCTTGGCTGGCAATGCGTTGTCAAGCGCGGTTCCTTCAAAGAAGGAGACACCGTGATTTATTTCGCCCCTGATGTGATGCTTCCTCGCGAACTCAGCGACGCCTGGGGCATTACCCAGTACCTTGATAAGCAACGCATCAGGGCCACGAAATTGCGTGGCGAGGCCTCGTTTGGCCTGGTCATGCCATACAGCGTCCTGCCGCCACAGCTCGATGCACTCTTTGAGATCGGCGAGGATGTTGCAGAGTACTTCGGCGCAACGAAGTGGGAGCCGCCTCAAAGGACACGCAGCCATTATGGGAAGATCATTGATAATCCTTGTGGACTCCCTAAAGATCCTCTTTTCCCTGAGTACACTCACATTGAGAACCTGCGCCACTACCCCAACCTCTTCGGCTCCGACGAGCTGGTCGTGGTGACCGAAAAATTACACGGCACCAATAGCCGCATTGGCATCATCGATGGCCAGTGGATGGCCGGGAGCCACAAAGTGAGACGTGGGGAGGGCGATGAGCTGTACTGGTCACCACGGAAGCAAGAAGGCGTTGAGGCCATGCTAACGGCGCTTTCAAAGTATCATAAGCAAGTGGTGCTCTTCGGTGAGATACTAGGGAGCGATGTGCAATCGCTGGATTATGGATACAAGGGCTACGAGGGATACAGGGCATTTGATTTGATGATCGATGGGCGCTATGTAGATTACATGGCCTTCGCGACGCTCTGTAGTCTCTATGATGTGGATACCGTGCCATTTCTCGACTATTGCACCTTCGACTTTGATGAGATCCGTCATCTTGCCAATGGTCACACCGAGGTCACGGTAGACGAAGCGGAAACCATATGTACATCGCATCTCCGTGAAGGCGTTGTGGTCAAGCCCCTTATTGAGCGCTGGGATCCCAAAGTTGGCCGCGTAGTAGCCAAGTTTGTGAGCGACGAGTTCTTGCTCGCCAAGAAGACCGATTTCGCTGAGGTGTAGCTAGAGAACAACTGGCAGAGAGCCTAGAAAGACAAGCAATCTATGACCAGCGCCGCAATGAGGGCAGACATTGAAGCGCGATGCAAGCCAGGCGACCTCTGGCAATTAGGACGACACCGTATCCTCTGTGGAGACTCAACAAACCTTCACAACTTACACCGGCTTCTTAGTGATACGCAGATCCACATGGTATTCGCTGATCCTCCCTATGGTATCAACCTGGTCCCCAATAAGGGCACGGTGGGCAAAGGCAGCACGAAATATAAGAAAATCATCGGAGACACTGATACAGCGACAGCCATCGCAGGGTACCGTCTCTGTGCAGGGCTCTTTTCACAGGCGACACATATCTGGTGGGGCGCGAATTACTATGCCGACATCTTGCCACTATCGCGATGCTGGATTGTGTGGGACAAAGAAATCAGTGCAAAGAGCTTTGCTGACGCAGAGCTAGCCTGGTCAAATCACAAAAGCTCAGTGCGCATTTTCAAGCATCAGTGGAATGGCGCGTGTAAGGCGAGCGAGCGAGGGCAGCCTCGCTATCATCCAACACAGAAGCCTGTAGCTCTCGCCGTCTACTGCTATGAGCGGTACAGCGATCTCAATGACAACATCTTCGACCCCTTCCTTGGTTCTGGCATTACTATTCTTGCTGCAGAGAAAACGGGCCGACGCTGCTTTGGAGTCGAAATCGACCCAGCATACTGTGATGTCACCATTGCTCGCTATGAGCAAGCCACAAGCAATACAGCTTGCCTCGTTGAACGTGTTGATCCGCACTCCACAAAATAAAGCGCCGCCTCATAGAATTTTACCAGGATAGAAAAGGACATGGCTGGACAGCGCAACCCCAGTATAGCATCACTTCCCCCACACTCATAGCACATATAGACCCCATTGGCCCCTTTATCGCCCCCATTTAGCCCCTGGAAGGCTGACAAAACCATGCATTTCGACACAAATTCGACACCTAAAAAAAGGCAGTCAAAGAAAGAATCGCAGCGCCTCTTCCTCGAAGCCTTTGCCGAGCAGGGGAATGTGTTGGTTGCAGCGCGTCTTGCGGGTGTGCATCGCACCACGGTTTATAAGTGGCAAGAGCATGACGAAGCCTTCTCCGTTGCCTTCAACCTGGCCAAAGAAGATGTGCGCGACGTGCTGCGAGCAGAGATCTACCGACGCGGCGTAAAAGGCTGGAAAGAAAACGTGTACCAGTCCGGGGTATTGGTTGGGAAGGTGCGCAAATACTCCGATACCCTCCTCATTTTCCACGCGAAGGCTTGGATGCCTGAGTATCGCGAGAAGCAGCACATTGAACACAGCGGCTCCATCGATATCGCAGGCGCAAAAGAGCAACTCCTCGACAAGCTGAGCAGGATCAATGCTGAAAATCACGAAGGCGAAGCAGCTTCCTAGTCCTCTCTCATTCGAGAACGCCCGTGCCTTCTTCCGACTCCCTAGGGAGACGAAGCGATCCTTCATCGAGACGCTTTCCGACGAAGAGGCGCTGCATCTCACCTATATGTGGGAGGCATGGGCCCGCGACAAACAATTGGAGCCACCTGGGAACTGGACGACCTGGTTACTCCTCGCTGGCCGAGGCTTTGGCAAGTCGAGGACTGGTGCTGAATGGATACGCAGCCAGGTGGAACGCGGTATCTGTGGGCGCCTGGCGCTCGTTGCTCGCACAGCTGCCGATGTCCGCGATGTGTTGGTGGAGGGTGAGAGTGGCATCATGGCCATCTCGCCGCCCTGGTTTAGGCCACGCTATGAACCAAGTAAACGACGCCTCACCTGGCCCAACGGTGCTCAAGCAACGACCTACAGTGCTGAGGAACCTGACGCGTTACGCGGGCCGCAGCATGATGGCGCCTGGGCAGACGAGCTAGCAGCTTGGCAAAACCCGGATGCCTGGGATCAGTTGATGTTTGGCCTGCGCCTGGGCAAGCAACCCCGCGTGGTAGGCACAACAACCCCGCGTGTCACGCCACTCGTCAAGGCACTGGCGAAGTCTCCCACGACGCACCTCACCACGGGAACCACCTACGAGAACAAGAGTAACCTGGCGCCCACGTTTTTTACCGAGGTCATCAAGAAGTACGAAGGGTCCCGCCTGGGGCGCCAGGAGCTGCTCGCTGAACTCCTGGAAGACGCTGAGAGCGCGCTGTGGAAGCGCTCCCTCATCGAAGAACAGCGCGTGCCCTCTCATCCTCCTCTGATGCGTGTCGTGGTCGCCGTTGATCCGGCGGTGAGCGACCAGGAAGAGAGCGCAGAAACCGGCATTGTGGTCGCAGGCGTGGGCTCAGATGGGCATGGCTATGTCCTCGATGATATGAGTGTGCAGGCCTCTCCGCATCAATGGGCGCTCCAGGTAGTTGCTGCTTACTACAAATATCATGCCGATCGGATCATTGGCGAGCAAAATAATGGTGGCCAGCTTGTCGAAGCCAACCTGCGCACCGTCGATCCCTCGATTTCCTACACCCAGGTCTACGCATCTCGCGGCAAATACACACGTGCCGAGCCTGTCAGTGCCCTCTACGAGCAAGGCCGCGTCCACCACGTCGGCACTTTCCCCAAACTAGAAGACCAGATGTGCCAGTGGGAGCCACTGACGGGCCAGAAATCCCCAGACCGCTTAGACGCCCTGGTATGGGCACTGACAAAGCTCATGCTCGGCAATAACCGCATTGGTGGCATGGCGCTGGCCGCTGATCCCGATGAAACCCACGCGTACTCAGACAGCGAGGAGGAAGAGGATCTCTCCCTATGGCGATAAAATTCCCCGATTTCCTGTGGCCCTTTCGGCGGCGATCTGCGCCAGTCATCGAGGCCTCGCCTCCGCGGTCAACCCTGCACTCACTGACCAGCGAAGCCTACGAAACCACGCATAGCGGTATCATCGATCTCGCCGAGGCATCCAAGCGCAGCCGCAAGGCGAAGGGGCCGCAAAATCTGTCGATGGCCTGGGATGACGATTACCTGGCGATCCCAGGCTCGCGCGTCCGCGACGGTGGTATGCTCAGCGAGCGCGACCGTAAGGACACGTACTACAAAGCCTATCTAGGCAATCCCTGGGTCAGATCCTGCATCGAGGCCATTGCGAAGCGCTTCACGAGTGGAAAATGGGAAATCGAGGAGATCGAGCAGGGCCGTGGCAACCAGGACAACTACGATACCCTGTACAACCTGCTGCTCTACGTCAACGACGACGAGGATTTCAAGCAATTTCTGAGATCGATCGCGGTTGACCTGGGAATATTCGGCGAGGCCTTCGCCGAAATCGTCTACCAGAACGGCGTCCCTGCAGCCCTCCATAAAATCGACTGTGTGACTATGAACACGCAGTTTGACAAGCATGGCTCTGTGATCGGGTACACACAAAGCCTGGATCGCAGCACCGAAACCGTGGATTTCAAGCCAGAGCAAGTGATACGCTGGTGGCTCCCCGACCCCAGGGCCTCAAAGAAGGCGCTTAGCCCCATTGAATGCATGAAGGACAGTGTGTATCTCTACCAGGCGATGGTGACCTGGGGCGAAAAGTTTTTCAAGCAGGGTGGCCGCCCAAACTTCTCCATCGAGATGGGCGAAGACTCCAATCTCGACGACGCGAGCCGCTATCTCAAGTTTTTCCGCGAGAACTATCTTGGCATCCAGAATGCCCACCTGCCGCCCATCTTCTATAATGGCGCGAAATTAGTTGAGTTTGGCAAAGGAAGCATTGAGCTGGACTTCCTCAAAAGCCTCTCCTGGTGCCGCGATGAGATCCTGGCCGGTTTCCATGTGCCATTAAATGTGCTTGGCATCCAGGAGTCGGCGCATCTCGGCGGTGGCAGCGGTGAGTCATCGAATAAGACCTTCGTGTACAACACGGTCAAACCGCTGGAAGAGATTATCTTAGAGAAGTTCAACTTCAGAGTGGTGCAACGGGCGTTTCATATACAAGATTGGAGAGTGAGCGTCTCTCATGCAGACTACCGCGATGATCAGGAAATCGCGAAAGTGCAGGATATGCAGATCCGCAATGGCTCACTGACGATCAACGAAGCCCGCCAGGAGCGCGGACGTATGCCGGTCAAAGGCGGTGACGAGGCGGTGATCGTGGCATCACGCGATATTCTCCCGGTGGAGCGCAACGCCGAAATCGCAGATGAGCAGCGCCAGCAAGCACAGATATCGTTGAAAGGCGCAAAAGCGGCATTGCAGCAAGGCGCCCAGGAACCACAACAGAAGCAGAGCAACCAGAACACCCCTGCAGAGGAGCAACCTCCTAAAGAGGCGCAATCACAGGCCCGGCCCTCGACGCACTACGAAGCACGCGACCCCACGTCGATGCACTGGCAGGACGACAACCCCGCGATCCAGGACACGCTCGCAACACTTTCGGCCAAAGGCATCAAAACGCTGACCTGGCACACGCTGAAGATCGCCTGCGACGAATGCTTGAAGAATCATGGAGTGACCGTGAATCTGGGCGAACGCTTCCCCTCTGGCGCCTACATTGTTCCCGGACACAATCACTGCAATTGTGTCTACTCCGACGATACCGGGCAGCACTATGCCTGGCAGGATGACTCAGGCCTCTACAAACTGATCAAAGGACCTCTCAGCAATGACTATGCCCAGTAATCAGGCCGTCGCAAAGAAGATCGCTGCACGATCACAGAGTGACGAAGAGCGCTATTACTCACAAAAAGACCGCGATAAGATGGACGCCTCTGATTTCGCGGGTCCCCACCAATCATTCCCCATCAAGACGCAACAAGATGTGTACAACGCCGCGCGTCTCATCGGCCACGCTGACGACCCCGACGCCGTCAAGGCCAGGATCAAGGCTATTGCCAAGCGAAAAGGCTTCACACTGCCCGATTCCTGGCAAAAGGAAGAGGACGAGGCAGCGCCTCAACCCAAAGAATCCGTTACCATGCCCTCGACACAGAAGCTGGCGACGATGGTGACATGCTTTCTTGAAGACGATGCAATTAGCCTCAACGGTCGCCAGTATCCCCGCGAGGCCGTTGACCAACTGATCCGCAGTGCCCAGGTCCAGCTCTCTCAAGGCGACTCCCTCCCTATCACCTGCTATCTGTCTCATCAAAAAGCCGATGAAGACAATACCC
>Ga0209166_10001066_pt1 | contig 24319 bp, 20 predicted proteins | sample Coa_R1_3_FD_187151 | JGI IMG/M metagenome (GOLD analysis project Ga0209166, IMG submission 187151) | Surface soil microbial communities from Centralia Pennsylvania, which are recovering from an underground coalmine fire - Coalmine... | ecosystem: Environmental > Terrestrial > Soil >...
GAAGTCGACCACGAGTGAATCCTTCTTGCCGAACACGGCGTCCGAATCGAGATACGGGTCGCCGCTGGCAAAGAGGTGCGTCGTCAGGCTTCGGTAACCGGGCGCGGAGATGATGAAGTGGATGTGCGCCGGCCGGTACGGGTGCCGGCCCAATGCGAGCAGCAACTCGCCCACCGGCCCGTCGACCGGCACGGGGTAGCTCACCGGCTTGATGCCGACAACGGTGAAGCGGCCCTGCGCATCCGTGCGGTAGCGGCCGCGCAGGTTCATGTCCGGCTGGTTCGCGTCCTGCTGCTCGTAGAGGCCGTCGTCGTTGCCCTCCCAGACGTCGAGCACGGCGCCGGCGATCGGCTTGCCGTCGGTGCCGAGCACGCGGCCGCTGACGATCGCCGGCTCGCCCTTGCCGTCGAGGCTCGTGGATTCGCCCGCCGCCAGCTCGCGCGCACCCTCGCGGTAGAAGGGGCCGAGCACGGTAGATTCCGTCGCGCCGTTCGCCGCGCGGTGGTTGATCGTGTCCACCAGCATACTGACGCCGAGCGTGTCGGAGAGCAGGATGAACTCCTGGCGCGTGTCGTCGCACTTCTGGCCCACGGCGGTGAGGAACTGGATCGCCCGCAGCCATTCGGCCTCGGTGAGCTGCACCTCCTGCACGAAGGCGTGCAGGTGCTTCACGAGGCTGGTCATCACCGTCTTGAGGCGCTCCTCCGGCGCCTGCTCCAGGCTCTTGAGCACGTTCGCGGTGATCTGCGCTTCGCTCTCGACCGCAACCATTTCTTCCCCCTCGCCTGTCCGGTCACGCGGCGCGCCGCTCACGCATCGCGCGCCGAAGCGCATACTATTTCTGCAGCCGCCGCGCGGCCAGATCAACACTACACCCGCCGCGGCCGGACGAGGAGATCGCAGATGACCGCACAGCCCGCCGATGCGACCACGCAGACCACCACCCGGCCGATGACCGGCGCCGAGTATCTCGAAAGCCTGCGCGACGGGCGCGAGATCTGGCTCTACGGCGAGCGCGTCAAGGACGTGACCACGCATCCCGCGTTTCGTAACACGGCGCGCATGATCGCCCGCCTCTACGACGCGCTGCACGACCCGAAGCACAAGGACGTGCTGACCACGCAGACGGACACCGGCTCCGGCGGCTACACGCAGCGCTTCTTCAAGGCGCCGATGAGCTGGGAGGAGCAGGTGGCGGGGCGCGACGCGATCGCCGCCTGGGCGCGGCTCACCTACGGCTGGCTGGGCCGCGCGCCCGACTACAAAGGCGCCTTTCTCGGCACACTCGGCGCCAACGCCGCCTTCTACAAGCCCTACGAGGCGAACGCGCGCGCCTGGTACAAGAAGGCGCAGGAGCACGTGCTCTACCTCAACCACGCGATCATCCATCCGCCGGTGGACCGCGACCGCGCCATCCACGAACGCGCCGAGGTCTGCGTGCACGCGGTGAAGGAGACGGACGCGGGCATCGTCGTCAGCGGCGCCAAGGTCGTGGCCACCGGCTCCGCCCTGACCAACGCGACTTTCGTGGCGCACAACGGCCTGATCCCCGTGCAGGACCGGCAGTACGCCTGCATCTTCATGGTGCCGATGGACGCGCCCGGCGTGAAGCTGATCTCGCGCGCGTCATACGAGAACACGGCGGCGGTGATGGGCACGCCCTTCGACTATCCGCTCTCCAGCCGGCTGGACGAGAACGACGCGATCTTCGTGCTGGACAATGTGCTGATCCCCTGGGAGGACGTCTTCTGCTTCGGCGACATCGACGCCGCCAACAACTTCTTCCCGCAGACCGGCTTCCTGCCGCGGGCGCTTTTGCACGGCTGCACGCGCCTGGCCGTAAAGCTGGAGTTCATTGCCGGCCTGATGATGCAGGCGTTCGAGGCGACGGGGCACAAGGACTACCGCGGCCAGCAGGTGCGCCTGGGCGAAGTGATCGCCTACCGCAACCTCTTCTGGAGCCTGTCGGACGCGATGGCGCGCAACGCCACGCCCTGGGTGAACGGCGCCGTGCTGCCCAACATCGAGGCGGCGACGGCCTATCACGTCTTCGGCGCGACCTTCTACCCGATCGTGAAGAACCTGATCGAGCAGAGCGTGGCCAGCGGGCTGATCTACCTCAACTCCAGCGCCCGCGACTTCCACAATCCCGAGCTGCGGCCCTACATCGACAAATACATCCGCGGCTCCGACGGCTACGACGCGGAGAAGCGGGTGAAACTGATGAAGCTGCTGTGGGACGCGATCGGCACGGAGTTCGGCGCCCGCCACGAGCTGTACGAGATCAACTACTCCGGCTCGACGGAGGAGAATCGTCTCACGGCGCTGAACATCGCCAACGCGATCGGCCTCACCGACCGCGCGAAGGCGATGGTCAACGCCTGCATGGCCGACTACGACATCAACGGCTGGACGGCGCCGGACCTGATCAACCCCGACGACGTGAGCTGGCTGCCGAAGCGCTGACTATGGTTGCGCGGAACCGGGCCAGACCTGCAGGGGCGCACGGCGTGCGCCCTGGCCGAAGATCCAGCCACGGTTTCGCAGAGAGCAGGTGCCTTAAGTTCGATTCCGAGGACGCGATGACGACACAGCAGGACCGGGACGCGCAGATCATCGCGGAGTTCCGCGCCAACGGTGGGCGCGTGGGCGGCAGGTTCGCGGATCGGCCGCTGCTGCTGCTGCACACGATCGGTGCGAAAAGCGGCATCGAACGCACGACGCCGGTCGCCTGCCTGCCGGACGGCGATCGCTGGCTGATCTTCGCCTCGAAGGCCGGCGCGCCGGTGAGTCCCGGCTGGTATCACAACCTGGTCGCGCACCCCGACGTCACGATCGAGGTCGGCACAGCGACGATCCCGGCGCGGGCCGTTGTCCTGACCGGCGAGGAGCGCGACCGGCTCTATGCGAAGCAGGCGGCGCTGGTCCCCGTCTTCGCGGAGTACCAGGCGAAGACCACGCGGCGCATCCCGGTCGTAGCCTTGCATCGGCGCGACGGCTGAGCGGGCGGACTGCCGCGTCGAGCGATATTGGCCAGCGAACCCGAGGTGAACATTGCGGCAAGGGCCGCTCTGCTCGTTGCCCCAGCCCCAGCGATGCTGATCCTGGCAGCGTTGTGCTGGCAGGCGTCGAACGTGTTTGGCAGCCCCAGGGCCAGCTCAGGCGTCGGTTTGTGCGTGCTCCGCCCGCTCCGCTCGCTGGGCGTCGACATCGGCTTCCATGCGCTGGCGCATCGCCGCCCGTTCCTGGTCTGTCTGGCCGGTCTCCTGCCCGTGCATTTGCTGTTGTCGCGCGCGGTCCGCCGCCAGCGTTGCGCTCGGAGCGGAACGCCTCCCGAGCAACCGGCCGATGCGTTCATTGAGTCCCATCATGAGCATCCTTTGGCTAAGCTACGGCCGCAGTAGCAGACCGCGCGGCAACTACGAGCATAGCGGTGCGAAGTCGAGAAATTCGACCGAATACTAACAGATTACAGACAGTATCCAGCAAACGCCGTCGGCGGTGGCGCATGAGTGGCCGGCGCACCGCACGAGCCGCTGGGCCCGGCTGACCTCGCCACCGTGACGGCCTCCCGATCGGACGGCGCATGGACGGCGACGGCTGCCGGTCGCATGGAGGCGAACTCGCGGCGAGCACCGCCGATGAGGCAGTTCCGCAGCACCACATTGTCTGCTAATTGGTATTAATACGTCGCACAATTCCACGTCGATCGGTTATAGTGGAGGTACGGGATCGCGGCGCATCGCCGGTCCTGGTCCTCCGCAGCGGGACGTTGCCGCGGTACATACCGGAAGGCGCATCCCATGCTCCGGCTCATCAAGAGTCACCCCGGCGTAAGCCTCGTGCTTACGGTCCTCGGTCTGTTCGTCCTGCTCAAGCTGGTTGGCTAAGGCGCCGCATTGCGCGTGTTCCTGACCGCTTGACCTGGGGAGCGGGCAGTACCCCTGCAGCCGGTCACCCCGCAGCGCTGTCTCACCCGTAACTCACGCCTCCGCGAGCCGGCGGGCAGGTCACGGGCTGCGCCCGACACACTGTTTTCCTACCTGCCTAAGCCGCCCGCAGCCGCGCTGCCCAGGCACACCGCGACCGTGTGGTTCTGTTGTCGAGATAGTCGGGCTCAAACGCATCCAGACGACGCGGCCGGAGCCGGGACAGGCAACCGCCGCTGTTGGCCGCGGCACGCCCGCAAGGGCAGAAGGGAATCGTTGTCATGAGCAGTTCAGCCGAAATGTATGGACGTCCGGAGGCGCCCGGCACCGCCGAGCAAGACCGCGGCCGGAGCAGGCTCGCACAGGCGGCGCGAAAGGTGGGCGCGGTTGTGCAGCAACTGCTGCGGCGCGTGCAAGCGGCGCGCCGGCGCTAAGCGGCTGGCGCGCAACGCCGCTCTCAGCGCAGCGCCTGTGAAACGAGGCATGACGTGAGGCTTCGCCGTCGTCTCTTTTTCCAGGTCGGCCAGAAGCAGCCGCCTGGTCCACAGCCGCAACCGGGCGGCGCGATGAAGGATCCGCCCGCGGCTGCCGCAATTGATACGGCGACTGCCGCGATCGAGCCAGCGCCACCGCGCCCGCCGATCGCCATCCGTTCGCTCACGCAATACCAGCGCGATCCAGCCTTCAAGAACTTTCAGAAGAAGCTCCGGCACGTGCCGGGGACAACGGCGTCACGCAATCGCGGCCGTGCCGATTACGAAGCGCGGCGCCAGGCGCCCGGAAGAGTCGAAGCAGAGGGCGTCGATCCGGGCACCGGGCAGAGGAGATAGCCAGCATGCGCAGCGATTCCGTGGCCGAGGTTCGCGGTCGGCCGGAACTGGAACGCGACCGCCTCACGACGTACCCGTCCGGCGCCGGACCCTACCGCGTGTTCGACGGTCCCAGCTACGACCACGCAAACGGACCCACGCATCAGGCGGGGGTGATGCCCGGACACGACTACGAGCCGCTGCGCACGCCGTTCGGGCAAACCGGCACGCCGGGCGCAGGGCTGGAGCGCAATCTGCGCGACCTGGATTTGGCGGCCAACCGTCATCCGACGAACCGCAACGTCGCAGTGCGGTAGTTCGTGCGAGAGAAGGCCAGCGTGCGCCTTGGCAATCTGTGGTGGCGGCATATCCAGCCCGCTCGGCCGGCCATGCAAGCGGGCAAGCCCTGTGTCCACGCCACGCTGCTGCCGCGCTGGTCGAACGTCGAGGGCGCCGCGTCACGGCAGACCGTGCAGGGGTGGCTGTGTCCGGCCTGCCACCAGGTCTTCACGGCCGAGGAGAGCCGTCTCCTGCGCGGACCCGCGGCCGCGGGAAGGTGAGCAGCGGCGCGGCGCTCGGCGATGCGCCCGCTCTGCAAGCCTGCGAAGGCTCTGCTCGAATCACCATCACGTTACAGCGTCGGTCAGCCGTGCCGGCGCTGCGCCGGCAGCATCGCCCAGGGCTACCGGCCGTTCGGGAGGACGACAATGGCTGAGAACAACTACTGGACCCGTCACGCCGCCCGGCACCCGCGACAGCGGCCGATCCGCTCGGCCTTGCTCGCAGCCTGCGCCGGAGCGGTTTCAGCTGCATACCTCCGCCAGCGCGCGAGCGCACGACCGGCCTGAGATCCGCCGATCCCACGCTCAGGCAAAACGGGCCACGCCAGAAAGCGATAGACCGTGACAGCGAAACCGGTAGCCCTCTACATCGCGACCTACGAGAGCGCCGACGGGGCGGAGGAGGACTTTGCCATTGTGCGCCGCCTGCGGCGCGATGGCGTGATCGGCACGGCCGTCGGTGGGGTCATGGCCCAATCCCCGGCCGGTTGGGCATGGCGCGAGGCTTCCTCATCGTCCAGCCCTGCCGCGGGTGCGGTATCGGAACTGCGCGTCGACGAGCTGCTCGGCATGCTCCTTTCGCCCTCGCTGCCCGGCGCCGCGGTCTCTTCATCCAGCGCCGATGCTGACCCAGATGCCCTGCCGAACAGGCTCGACGTGGCCGCACGCGAGGAGTTCCGGGAGACGCTTACCAACGCCGGTGCGGCTGTGGTCATCCTGGCGGAGGAGAAGATCGCCCCCGCGTTGCGTGTCGCGCTCGCGCGTGCGCACAACCTGATCCAGCACCGACTTTCGGAGGCCGGGATGCGGTGCGCGATCGCCGCCCAGACGGCCGCCGCCCCCGCTGGGTAGGTCCGGGATGCGCCGAAGGCAGAGTGCGCGGCTGCCCGCCGGTGTCCACGGTCCTACCATCCTGTGGTGTATGTCGTATCGCTGGACCTCTGGTCCAGCCCCAGCGCCGCCGATACCCGGTGCGGCAGAAAGCGAAGCGCCCCGATGCTTGCGATGTTGTCGCTGCTGAAGGCCCACCCGTGGACAAGCCTGCTCCTCGCCATCCTTGTGGTCTTCCTCGCGTTCAAGCTGGTGCTATGACGGTTGCAGCAGAAAACCAGGCGGAGGCACAGACTCCCGCCACGCACCGGGCCGTGCGCCTGTCCGCATGTCCCCGCTGCGCGGCCCGCTCCCTCTATCGCGAAGTCAGCGACGAGGAAGCGGATGGGACCGTGTGGTGTTGTCTAAGCTGCAGCTGGCGCCAGTCGCCGGGGGCCGTCGAACCGTCGCCGTCGAACCCAGGACGAGGGCGAGGCCACAGCCCGCTTCACGCCGGGCTGCTGCTGTGACGCACCGCGCAGAACGCCCTGCCGCGCGCTGCGTCCGCGCCGCCACCCGCCGCGGGCGAGCAGCGCTGACTGGTACAACGGCTGACTAGCGATACAGCCGTCATCGAAGGAGATTGCGCATGCGCATCGCGCAACTTGCACCGTTGCAGGAAAGTGTGCCGCCCGCCAGATACGGCGGCACGGAACGCGTCGTGTCGGTGCTGACCGAAGAGCTGGTGCGTCGCGGCCACGAGGTCACCCTCTTTGCCAGCGGTGATTCGACAACCACGGCTCGTCTGGTGCCGGTGGTGCCGCGGGCCCTCCGCCCGCTGGGAGTGCCCGACTATCTGCCGGCCACGATGCTGAGCATCGGCCAGGTGTTTGAACGAGCCGCCGAGTTCGATCTGATCCACGCGCACGTCGATGTGCCGGCTCTGCCCTTTGCCCGATTGGTGGAGACCCCTGTGCTGTTCACGTTGCACGGCCGCCTCGACCTGTCCTGGCTGCGTCCGCTGTTCGATGCCTACCGCGACACCAACCTGGTCTCGGTGAGCGACAATCAGCGCCGGCTGCTGCCGGGGTGGAACTGGCGCGGCACCGTCTACAACGGCATCAACCTGCCCGACTACAACTTCCATGCGCGCCCCGGCGATTACCTGGCCTTCCTGGGACGTCTCGCGCCTGACAAGGGCGTGGAGGACGCCGTTGCCGTGGCCCGCATGGCAGGGTTGCCACTCAAGCTTGCCGCCAAAGTTGACCCTATCGACCAGGCCTACTACGAGCAGCGAATTGTTCCCCTGCTGGCTGACCCACTGGTCACCTACATCGGCGAAGTGGATCAGCAGACGAAGGACGCCTTTCTGGGCGGCGCGTTGGCGCTACTTTTTCCGATTCGCTGGCCGGAGCCCTTCGGCCTGGTCATGGCCGAAGCTCTGGCGACCGGCACACCGGTGATCGCCGGGCGGTTCGGGTCGGTGCCCGAAGTCATCGACGACGGCGTGACGGGCTTCATCTGCGACTCAGTTGAAGAGATGGCGTTGGCCGTCGAGCGCGTGGGAGAGATCGACCGCGCAGCATGCCGGCGCGCGGCGCTGGAGCGCTTCTCGCCGGCGCAGATGGCGGCCGGCTACGAGGTTCTCTACGACCAGTTGACCGCATCCCGCACGGTTCCGGCGCTGGCGCTCAGCAGACCTTCGGCGCTGCGCACCGACCAGCCGGTGACGAGCAGCAACGGCACGGCGAGCACCTGATGTCAGGGGCAAGCGCACAGCATCGCTCGCCCGTACGCGTGGGCAGCGCCATCGGGCGGAGCCAGCAACGGGTACGCCGACACGGCCGCCGCAGCCCACACGGCGGCGTAATAGATTGTGGAGTACGTCCATGACCACTCCCCCCGAGCCCTCGATCGCAGCCACGTATGCCGGCTATCGCCTTGTGGCGCAGCTCGACCAGGCGCGCGAGGATGACGGCAGCTCGCGCTATTCATGTCAGCTAACGGCGAGCGAAATCTCCGACCGTCCCGACCCGCTCGTCTTCACGCGCACGCTGATCCTTGGCGAGGCCCAGGCGGCGCTGATGAACGCACGGCAACCGGGCACGGTCCCGCCGCTGGATCGCCTGCATGCGGATCTGGTGAAGCACGGCGTGCGTTACATGGAGGCGCTGATCAACGCGGTGAACCGCGGCTTCCGGACGATCGCCCCGGAAGGCAGACGCAGCGTCAGCGATGTGCGTTCATTTGTCGGGATGACCGACACGGCGTTGCAGAACCGGGAGGGCTAAGGCCAATACGGCTTCGTTAAGCGTCGGCGGGCCGTCGTCTGGCCCCGATGATCGTCGGGAAACGGCCGCCGAGGCTGCGCAGCCACGCCTGCAGGCGGCATCTCATTGCACCGCTCTCGGTAGTCCTCGCTGTTGCTCACGCCTGGAGCGCCACTAACGAAATCGTATTGGGGCCAGGGCCCGCGCTACGCCTTTGCGGTAGCTCTGGTCGCGGGAGCGCGCAGGCAAGGAGACGCACGCCGCCGGAGTTTGGTGGTTCATTGGTGGTTCCGAGGAAGGACGGGCAGAAGCGGGCACGATGAACCCTCGATGAGTCCTTCCCTGCTCGGCCGCTGACGGCCCGCTCCCGGCCTCTGCTAAGCTCTACACAGGCTGCCCTGCACCCCGGCTTTGTACACCCGGCAGGCACTGGCACGGTGGATGCCGCTCGCGCCGGGGCTTGAGGCTCGCCCGCATCCAACCTTGCAGCCTCGGAGGCGACGGCTATGGCGACCGAAGTGATCATGCCCCAGATGGGCGCCGACATGCAGGAGGGCACACTGCTGCGCTGGCTGAAGCAGCCGGGCGAGCACGTGGCGCGGGGCGAGATCATCGCCGAGATCGAGACCGACAAGGCCAACGTCGAGATCGAGTCGTTCATCGACGGGGTGCTCAGCCGGACACTGGCCGCCGAGGGCCAGGTCGTGCCGGTCGGCGAGGTGATCGCCCTGATTGAAGCCGGCGCCGATGCTGCCGTCTCGGCCCCGTCCGCCGCCGCGCCGCCCGCTCCCGAACCCGTGCTCGCGGCCGCCGGGGGAGCAGTGGAACCGCCGCCGGTGGCCGCGCCCGTCCCTGCAGCTAACGGCGCGGGCGGCGGCGAACAGGTGCGCGAACCCGTGGCCGCGGGCGCGGCGCCGCCGGCAAGCGATCGCGGAGAATTGCGCACGCCCCCCGACGGCTCGCAGATCGCGGGGCCGGGGCAGCGGCTGCGCGTCTCGCCCGTGGCGCGCAACATCGCCGAGGAGCTGGGTGTCGATCTGCGCTCGCTGCAGGGCAGCGGCCCCGAAGGCCGCATCATGCGCAAGGACGTGGAGCGCGCCGCGGCCCAGGGCCAGCCTGCCGCGGCGAGTGCAGCAACGGCGGCGCCCGCAGCGCAACCCGCAGGCGGGGTCGCCACCATTGAGCGCCCGGCAGCCGCCCCATCGCCGGCGCCTGCCGAGCCGGTCGTGCCGCGCCGCTGGGAGCAGCCGGCGGAGCCAGCGGCAACACCCGTCTCGACGCAACCCGCCGCCGCGCAGGCCGCGCCGCCGCCAGCGCCCCGGCCCGCCGCGCCGGCCGCGCCTCAGCGTCCCGCGGCGGCGCCTGCCGCCGGCGTGCAGCCGTTCTCGAAAATGCGGCAGGCGATCGCGCGGCGCATGGCGCAGAGCAAGCGGGAGGCGCCGCACTATTACGTCACCGCCGAGATCGACATGACGGAGGCGATGGCCTTCCGCGCCCAGCTCAACCAGGCGGCGCCGGAGGGCCTGCGCGTCTCCGTCAACGACCTGATCGTCAAGGCCTGCGCCGAGACGTTGAAGCGGTACACCCCCTTCAACGCCGCCTACGGCGACGACGGCCTGCACCTGAACGAGCGCATCAACGTCTGCATCGGCGTGGCTCTGCCCGACGGGCTGATCGCCCCGGCGCTGCTGGACGTGGGCGTGAAGAGCCTGGGGACGATCGCTGCCGAGGCGCACGACCTGGCGGAGCGCGCTCGGTCCGGCATGATGCGCCCCGCCGAGCTGAACGACGGCACCTTCACGATCAGCAACCTCGGCATGTACGGCATCGAGACGCTGATCCCGATCATCCAGCCGCCGCAGGCCGCGATCCTCGGCGTCGGCGCCGTCGAGGACAAACCGGCCGTGCGCGAGGGGCAGATCGTGATCCGCAAGCTGATGATGGTGGCGCTGGCCGCCGACCACCGCGTCACCGACGGCGCCCAGGGCGGCGAGTTCTTGCGCGACCTCAAGGAGCTGCTGGAGCACCCGCTGCGGCTGGCGTTGTAGCGCGGGTTCCAGCACGCGGCATCCCTGCTCACAACTTCAATCGGCCGCGACCACACCGAAGCCCCGGCAGAGGGAACTGAGTCCGTGCACATTTCCGATCAGCAGCTGGCCGAGGTGCGGGAGCAGGGCTTCACCGTCGTCCGGGGCTTCCTCTCCGGTACGGAGCTGGCAGAGGCGCAGGCGGCGCTCTGGCTGCACTTTCCGCGGCCGGAGGACTACTTCGCCGCGCCGGAGCAGTACGAAGCGATCGGCAAGAGCCAGTTCTCCGGAATCAACCTGTTCCCTTACAAGTCGTGGGCGCTGAACCGGCTGCCGTTCCATCCCGACATGGTGGACGCCGCGGAGCGCCTGATCGGCTCGGCCGAGCTGGAGATCTACAAGATCGAGCTGTGGGGCAAGTACGCGGGCGCCGTCAATTACGATCAGCCGCATCACTATGATTACGGCAACCACACGCTGGTTGTGCCGCGCCGCGATGGCCGCTGGCTGCAGATGACGACCTTTCTGCTGTTGTCCGACGTGACGGAGCTGGACGGCCCAACCAAAGTTCTGCCCGCGCCGCTGACGAAGGACTTGCCGCTGGTCCCAGACCTGCTGCCGATGGGCGAGCTGTTCGACCAGGAGATCGCGGCCACCGGCCCCGCCGGCACGCTCCTCATCTACCGCACCGACGTGATGCACCGCGGCTCGGACTTCCGCGCGCCCGGGCGCTCGCGCTTCGCGTTGCTGACCGATTACAAGGCGAGGGGCACGCCCTGGGCCGGCAAGCTCGCCTGGCCGAACCGCGCCAACGACCCGAACATGACCGAGGCGATCGTGCGCATGTCGGTGCGGGAGCGCGACCTGTTCGGCTGGCCGCCGCCTGGGCACGAGTACTGGAACGAGCAGACGCTGGTCGACACGGCCGCGCGCTATCCCGGCATCGATTTGTCGCCGTATCGGTAGCCGGGCCGCGGGCCCCATCCCCCGGCCCCTTCCCCCAATCCTGGGGGAAGGGGAGAGATGCAATACGGAGCGATTGGGGCTAGAGGCAGAGCTTCAAGGCCACCTGTAGGGGCGCACGGCGTGCGCCCTTCGCGCCGCCGGCCGCGACCCACGGCGCGCCGCGGTGCCAACCGTTCGTGACGGCCGGTCCATCACCGGGCGCGGTCGAGCTCGTCGCTACCGGGAATCGCCCTGACGGTTCCGGGAAAGTGCGCGAGCCCCCAGGTGGCGAGCGCATCGATCGCACGTCCCAGCCCTCTGCCTTCGGCGGTGAGGCGGTACTCGAAACGTGGCGGATGCTCGCGGTAGCGAATTCGCTCCAGCAGCCCCGCGCGTTCCAGGCGCTTCAGGCGGTCGGCCAGGATGTTGGTGGGGATGTGCTCCGCTGAGGCGAGGAGATCGCCGTAGCGCTTCTGGCCGCCGAGCAGATCGCGGATCACCAGCAGGGTCCAGCGGTCCCCCACCAGGTCCAGCGCGCGGGCCACTGGGCACAGCGAACGGCCGGGGCCAGCCGTGGTCTCATCGCCTGCCCGCTCCTGACCGATCATCGTTGCCGGTGAACTCCTCTCGCATGCCGCGTTCCAGCCACTTGCATTTTAGAACAGACTGGTTGACACTGGTCCATAGGATCACTTGTTATTCGCAAGTGACCAGTGCGGGACGCGTGGGCGGTAGCCGCCGCCTGGCTCGGCCCGCCGAAGCATTGACGTGCAAGACGAAAGGCAGTCTCGACCGATGCGTACTCATGCCAATCCCAACACCAGCCGATACCTGGAGCTCGATGCCCTGCAGGAGGCGGTCCGCTGGCCGACCGTGGAACGCCGCACCATCGTCGTGCTGGCCGGCCAGCTTCTGGCTACCCGCCAGTTTCAGCGCGGCTACGCCTTTTTCCGCGAGCGGGCCGCCGCCCAACCGAACGAGCCGCTCCTCCTCGCCCTGGAAGGGGTCTTCCAGGCGAGGCTCGCCGGCCGGAAGCCCCTGTTCCGGCGTCCGGCCTGGATCCGCGACGCGGTGGGCAAGCTGGACCGCGCCGTGGCCCGGGAACCTGGTCTGACGACCTACTTCCGCGGCCTGGTGCTCGCCGAGCTTCCCGCCATGCTGGGCAAAGCGGGCGCGGCGGTGGCCGATCTCGAATGGGTGCTCGCTCACATGAACGCGTTCCCGACCGCGATCCGGCGCAGCGTTTACCGCGCCCTGGCCAGGGCCTACACGGCGCAGGGACGTGGCGCGGAGGCGCACGAGGCGCTGCAGCGCTCGGGCTATGCTTCCCTGGAACCCGGCGAGCCCCAATTCGTGACCGACGCCTGGCTCACGGCGGCGGATGGTTACCGCTTCGTCGCGCCCAGGTTAATCGAGCCGTCGCCCGGGATCTACGTCGCCCAGGGCTACGACTTCAGCGACTTCGCCTTCATCGCCACCGGCGATGGCCTGGTGGCCATCGACGCCGGCACCACGCCGGCCCGCGCCCAGGCCGCCCTGGACGACCTGCGGCGGCGGACCGATGCCCCTATCCGCCACGTGATCCTCACCCATGCCCACTGGGATCTCATCGGCGGCCTGAGCGCGTTCGCGCCGCCCGGCGTTCAGGTGATCGCCAGCGCCAACTTTGCCGATGAACTGCGCATCGTGAACGAGACGGGCGGCCGGCTTGGCGCCTTCTTCGGACGGGACGACCGCCACGACTACGCGCTGGCGCCCGACCGCCTGGTGGCCGAGCCGGAGACGCTGACCCTCGGCGGGGTGCAATTCACCCTGTACCCGGCCCACGGGGGCGAGACCAACGACGCGCTCCTGGTTCACCTGCCTTCGGCCGGCGTCCTCTTTGTCGGCGATGTCCTCATGCCGGAATTCGGCGCGCCCTTCCTGCCGGAGGGCTCGGCGGAGGGTCTGTTCGATACCCTGGCGCTGATCCAGCGGCTCGCGCCGCGGCTGCTCATCCACGGGCACACGGCGCTGACCGAGAACATCGGCTCAGAAACGCTCCCCGGCCTCGACGCCGCGCTGCGCGAGGTGTATGCGCAGGTGATGCGGGCGATCCGCGAGGGCAAGACGCTGGTGGAAATCCTCGAGGACAACCCGCTGCCCGGCAGCCTGCGCTCGCACCCAGGCGTCGTCGTGCCGTTCGTGGTGATGCGCGACGGCTTCATCGAGCGGCTCTACCACCAGCGCACGGGCTACTGGCAGCCCGATGGCGAGGGCATGGAGCCGGTCTCGCCCGCGGAGTGGGCGGCAGCGCTCGACCTGCTGGCCGGAGGCAAGGAGCGGGCCTTCGTACGCAGCGCCCGCGTCTTGCTGAGCCGGGGGAATGCCGCACTCGCCCTCAAGCTCATCGATCTGGGCCGGCAGCGTCATCCCGCGAGCAAGACCCTGGCCCGACTCCGCCGGCAGGCGCTGGATCGATTGCGCGAGCGCTACCACCAGCTCAACCCCTTCAAGTTCATCGTCTACTCGGGACTCGCGGGCGCGGAGCTGCTCCCGCTGCCCGATGACGTCCGGCAGGTCGCACCCGCCTTCGCCGAGCGCGAGCTTCCCCAGGCGCTGGCCGGCTAGAAGCCGCGGCCCACGAAGGCAGCGAGGCCGCCGCGTGCCGCGCCTGCAGCAGCCTGCTAACCCGATGCACTCCCGGAACTTACTCCCCACGATCGCCCCTCTCCCTCTCCCAGGATTGGGAGAGGGAGAGGGGTCGGGGGTGAGGATGAGGGCCCGCCGCTCGCCCGCCCGACCTCACACCTCGAACGGCAGATCGTACAGCTCCACCACGTTCTTGACGGTCATCGCGTAGCGCTCGTCCGCGGTGCAGTCCTGCATGATCGTGTCCAGCACCTTCTGCGAGTCGGGGAAGACGGAGTCGCCGTGCGGGTAGTCGCTGCCCCACATCAGCGTGTTCGTACCGGAGAGATAGCGCGTCATGATCCCGATCTCGTCGTCTTCGAAGGTGATCAGGAAGTTGCGCCGCCAGTAGTCGCTCGGCTTCAGCGGCGTGGCGCCCGGCTGCCGCGGCCCGCCGCGACGGAAGTAGGCCATGTCGAGCCGCTTCAGCAGGGCGCCGAGCCAGCCCGTCTCGAACTCCGTGGGCACGAAGCGGATCTCGGGGAAGCGCTCGCAGACGCCGGAGGTGATCAGGTCGGCGATCGTGAACATCACGCCGGCGAAGGCAAGCGCGTAGCCGGCCTGCGGGTGCGGCAGGCCGTGATTCGGCGTGGCGCCCGTGAAGATGTGCATGGTGAGCGGCAGCTTCAACTCTTGCGCCGCGGCCCAGAACGTGTCGTACCAGGGGTCGGAGTAGGGGTGCTCCGGCGGCGCCGTGGCGGGAATGCAGACGCCGATGTGGCCCAGCTTTTTCGCCCGCTCCATCTCCGCGATCGCCGCGTCGAGATCGAAAAGCTGGATGCAGGCCAGGGGGAAGAGCCGGCCGGGCGCGGCGGCGCAGTAGTCGGCCGTCCAGTCGTTGTAGGTGGCGAAGCTGGCCTTCACGATCGCCAGATCTTCGATCTGGTAGACGTTGAACAGCACGCTGGGATAGAGCACCTCGGCATCGATGCCGTCGATTTCCTGGTCCGCGATGCGCTGCTTCACATCGTAGACGCCGGGCCGCGCCAGGCCGTAGCCCTGCTTCACCAGCTCGCGCGTGTCGGTCTTGGTGAAGTCGACGCCGGCCATAAAGAAGCCGGAGATGCCGAGGCCGAACTTGCCGTTGCCCAGGTCCAGCACCGGGCCGCGGTCTGCCGTCTCCACCACGCGCGGCGCCCGCTCGCCGAAGCGCTTCGCCAGCGGCAGGAACAGCTCCGGCGGCTCAACCACATGCGAATCGGCCGAAATGCACAACTGCTTCGCCATCACGCTTCTCCATCATGGAACGCTCAGTGCCCGCACCGGTGCCCGGTGCGCGGCCAACGTACACCCGCGAACCGCGCGGCAACAACCGGCCAGTGGCCGTCGCCCTTGACGGTGTCGGCTCCCGGTTCCACGCTAAGCCTGCGCCGCACGATCGAGGCCGGCGCTGCGGGAGACAGGGCACGGCTGGCGTATCCAACCTGCCCGAGGTGACATGTGTCGCAAGAGTGGGATACGGCGCCGCTCGCCGGCCTGAGCTTCGCCATCGGCAGCCGCACCGCCGCCGCCGATCTCGCCGCCTTCGTACTGCGCGACCTCGGCGCACGCACGGTCGCCGCATCCGACGGCGCCGCGGACCTGGCCGACGCCGGCGTAAACGTCCGGCGCAGCGCCGTGCTGCTCAGCCCCTACGGCGCAACGGGCCGCTTCGCCGGCGCGCCGGACCACCACGCCGCGATCGGGGCCGTGGGCGGCGCGCTGCTGGGACAGTACACCTACGCGCCCGGCCCGGCTTATCTCGTCTCGCCCTACGCCACGGTGGGTCAGGCGCTGCTCGCCACCGCGGCCGCCTGCGCCGCGCGCCTCGGCGGCGCAGGCGGCGAGCCACTGCCGGTGAGCGGCATCCAGGGGCTGTTCGCTGTGCAGGCCGGCTTCTACTGCTTCGGCGCCGAGCCGGAGCCACAACGTTTCGCCCACAGCCCGCGCGGCCAGTCGCCCACCTATTCGACCTACCGCGCCGCCGACGACTGGATCTTCATCGGCGCCTCCACCACGCCGTTCATGATCAAGGTCTTGCAGACGGTCGGCCTCGACAGCCTGCTGGACGACCCGCGCCTGCACGGCGGGGCGCGCGGGCTGCGCGACCCGGAGCTTGCCGGCGAAGTGTGGCAGCGCATGGACCCGATTGTCCGCCGCGAGCCGCTCGACGCATGGCTGGCCCGCTTCGAGGCGGCGAAGGTGCCCGCCGGACCGGTGCTCAGCCTGGAGGAGACGCTGGCCCACCCGCAGATCCGCGCCGCCGGCCTGGCCGAGCCCGGCGAGCCCATCGGCCGCCTGACGCGCATGAGCGCCGTGACGCGCCGTGGCGACGGCGTGCCTCGCACGGCGGCCGGGTCCGGCCCGCTGCCGCTCTCCGGCCTGCGCGTGGTCGAGCTGGCGGGCTACATCGCCGGCTCGTACGTCGGCCGGCTGCTGGCCGATCTCGGCGCCGACGTGGTCAAGATCGAGCCGCCGGACGGCGACCCGTTCCGCGTCAACGGCCTCGGCTTCCCGGCGTGGAACCACGGCAAGCGCGCCCTCTCGCTCAACCTGCGCGACGCGGCCGGGCGCGATCGCCTCACCGCGCTGGTGGCCGGGGCCGACATGCTCGTCACTAACTACCGGCCGGAAGCGCTGACGCGCATGGGCGTCGGCCGCGACGACCTGTTCGCGGTCAATCCGGCGCTGATTCACTGCACCGTCTCGGCCTTCGGCGAGAGCGGGCCGCTGGCGCACCTGCCCGGCTTCGACCCGGTGGTGCAGGCGTTCGCCGGCATCATGAAGCGGCAGGGCGGCGAGGGCGAGCCGGTGAAGCCGCAGATGGCGGCCACGGACTACCTCTCCGGCATGCTCGGCGCCATCGGCGTGCTGGCGGCGCGGCTGGCGCAGCTCCAGCGCGGCGGCGGCTACGAGGTGCGCACCTCGCTGCTCGCGGCGGCGCTGCTGCTCAACTACGCCGCCTACGAAGACGTGCGCGCCGGCCGCGCCTATCTCGTCGGCGGCCGCGACTTCAAAGGCCCGCGCCCGCTGCACGGCCTGCACCAGACGCGGGACGGCTGGCTGCTGACGGCCGCAGACGAAGAGGCGGCGCCAAACGCTGCGGCCGAGCGCTATCTCGCCGGCCATCTCGTTCAGGAGACCACCGAGGCCGCGATCGCACGGCTGGCGGCGCTGGGTGTGCCGTCCATCCCCTGCATCCACCCCTACGATCTCAGCGCCGAGCCGCACTTCAGCGAGAACCGCCTCTGGCTGCGCATTGAGCAGCCTGAGCTGGGGCCGCTGACGCTGCCCGCGCCCGTGCTCGGTCCGCCTGGCGACGGCGCGCCTGCCCCGGCGCTGGGCGAGCACAACGGGCTCGCGGACGTGTGGCGTGCAGGGCCGGCGGCGGTGCCCGTGCGGGGCGCCTCCCCCCGATTTGGCTGAAGCCAAATCTCCCTTCCCTGCAAACGCGTGATGCAAAACAGGGGCCGCCTGGCAGTGGCGCTGGCGGGCCGCCTATGGCGCGACGGTGGTGCCGCCGGCCGCCGATCGCCGCGGAGGGGCGATCGGCAATCAACGCGGGGTTAGGCGCGTAGGCCGGCCAGCACGTCGTCCGGGCGGTGCAGGCGGCCGCAGGCGAAGACGGCGGCGATGCGGCGCGTGTTGCGGATGTCGGCCAGCGGGTCGGCGTCAAGCAGCAGGGCATCGGCGCTGAGGCCGGGCTTGATCGCGCCGAACTCGTCCTGCCGGTCCAGCCGTTCGGCCGCGCGGCGCGTGGCGGCCTGCAGCGCGGCCAGCGGCGAGAGGCCCGCCCGCACCAGCAGCTCCAGCTCGCGGTGCAGGGAGAAGCCGGAGACGATCGCGACATTGGGGCAGTCCGTGCCGGCCAGCACGCGCCCGCCCGCGGCATGAAAGCCGCCCACGAGCTGCAAGATGTTCTGCCAGCAGCGCCGTGAGCGCCCCTTCGCGTTCTCCGAGGCGCCGGCCGCGGCCTGGCGGCGCTCGGCCCAGCGGCTTTGCAGCTCCTCGGCAACGGGCGCGGGCAGCAACGGCAGCAGGGGCGTGCGCTCGGGGTCGTCCATCGACGTGTCGCCGGCATCGTCGCCGATCGCGGCCGGGCGTGCGGCGAACAGCACCAGCGTCGGGTCCAGCGCCGTATCCGCGGCAAGCAGGCGCTCGTAGAGGCGCTGCACCGCCGGCCCGCGCGGATCGATCTCGGTCAGCACGCGCCAGAGCCAGCCGCCGTACTCGAACGGCGTCATGGTGCCGGGATGCTCCGGCCGCTCGGCGGCGGTCGCCAGCTCGCCGAAGGCCATCAGGTGTTCGAGGCAGTCCACGCCGGCGTCGGCCGCGTCCGCGCCCCAGGTCGCCTGCTGGTGCATGAAGACGCGCAGGCCGCGTGCGTGCGCCCGCGCCGCCGCTCGCCGCGCCGTCTGCGGCCGGATGGTGATGTAGAGCTTGACCGCGTCAGCGCCGGCGCCGGCCAGTCCGTCGATCTCGCCTTCGATCTGCTCGGCGTCGATCTCGCGGCTCATTGCGGCGAAGCCCGCGAAGGCCTTGCCCTCTTCCAGCATCGGGCCGGTGAACAGCAGGCGCGGGCCGAGCTGCTCGCCGCGTGCCAGCGCGCCGCGGCGGGGAACGAGGTCGCCGAGCTGGCCGCCGAGATCGAGCACGGTGGTGACGCCGGCGGCGAGGAACAGGGACAGATGCGCGCGCTCCGGCGGCTGCGTGTGCACGTGCATATCGACCAGGCCAGGAATCAGGAACTTGCCCCGGCCATCGATCGTCTCGGCGCCGTCCGGTTCGGGAATCGCCGCCGCGGGACCGACGCGGCTGAAGCGGCCGTCCTCGATCACGACGCCGGCGCCGGGCAGGGGGGCGCCGCCGAGGCCGTCGATCAGCGTGACGCCGGTGATGACGAGCGGCCGCGCGGCGTTGCCAGCATTCATGGGTTTCTGTCCTTCGAACGTAGCGGCGGGTTGCGGCGAGCGGCACCGACGTGGCGAACGATGACACGGCGGACGGCCGAAATGCAACGGTTTCCACAGCCGCGCCGCGCTCAACTTCCCCGAATTCCACTCGACACTCATCCGCAGGAGGCCGCATGGATCTGCCCTTGTCGCGCCGCAACGTGGCCCGTGCAGGGGCGGCGCTGTGCGTGCTCTGCGCGCTGATCACGTTGCCGAGCCTGCTGCTGCCCGGCCCTGGCGGCAGCAACGTGGCGGGCCTGCTGGGCGCAGCGCTCGCCGCCATGCTGCTGGCGCCGCTGCTCTGGCTGCTGCCGTGGCAGCGCTGGCCGCAGCGGGCGAGCCTGGTCTTCGCGGTCATCACCATCGGGCTGATCGCGCTGAATAACTACGTCGCCGGCGCCGCCCCGTACCGTCTCAGCGCGTTCTTTCTCGTGGTCTTCGTCTGGGTGGGCCTCGGCCAGCCGCGGGGCACGTCGCTGGCGCTGACGCCGCTGCTGGCGGCGGCGTCCCTGCTGCCGGTGCTGTTCCGGCCGCATCCCACCTCCGCGATCAGCTCGATCGGGTACGTGGCGCCGCTCTGCCTGCTCGTGGGCGAGACGCTCTCTTGGCTCACGGCCCAGTGGCGCCGCTCGCAGCAGGCGGTGATCGCCAACGAAGCGCGGCTGCAGCACATCGTCGAGACGTCCCCCGACCTGATCGGCGTGCTCGACCAGCGCGGCTGCTACACCTTCGCCAACCAGGCGCACGAGACGATCCTCGGCCGCCCGCCGCGACAACTGCTCGGCGCCTCGCCCTTCGCCTTCCTGCACCCCGACGAGCTGGCCGAGGTGCAGGAGCGGTTCAGCCGGCGCGTCGTCTGCGATACGGCCGGCAGCGCCCCGCACTCCGGCATCACCGTGCGCCTGCGCCACACGGATGGACGCTACATCTGGATCGAGGCCCGCACCCAGACCGTGTTTGACCCCGCCGGCCAGGCGGAGGGCCTGCTGATCATCGGGCGCGACATCACCGCCCGCGTTGACCTGGAGGAGCGCCTGCGTCACCAGGCCTTCCACGACCCGCTCACCGGCCTGCCCAACCGCGCCCTGTTTATGGACCGGCTGGCACAGGCGCTGAGCCGCGGCGAGCGCCGCGGCACGGTCACGGCCGTGCTCTTCCTCGACCTGGACCGCTTCAAGCTGATCAACGACAGCCTCGGCCACGAGGCCGGCGACGCGCTGCTGGTCGCCGTGGCCGAGCGGCTGCGCGCCTGCCTGCGGCCCGCCGATACCGTCGCCCGCTTTGGCGGCGATGAGTTCATCGTGCTGCTTGAGGAGGGCGTGTCACGAGAAAGCATCGTCGCCGTGGCGCAGCGCGTGCTCGCCGCACTGACCCAACCCTACGACCTGAATGGCGGCAATGGCAGCAATGGCAACGAGGTCTTCAGCGGGGCGAGCATCGGCATTACCCTGAGTGACACCGCCAGCGCACGGCCCGACGAGCTGGTGCGGGAGGCGGACATCGCCCTTTTCGAAGCGAAAGCTGCGGGGCGCGGCAGCTACGTGCTGTTCGACGCCGGCATGAAGGCCGCCAGCAGCGACCGGCTCGACCTGGAGACGGACCTGCGCCAGGCGTTGAGCCGCGGTGAGCTGCACGTCTACTACCAGCCGGAGGTCGATATCGACTCCGGCCTGGTGGTGGGGATGGAGGCGCTGCTGCGCTGGCAGCACCCGCGCCGCGGCCTAATCGGCCCGGATCGCTTCCTTGCCCTGGCGGAGGAGACCGGCCTGATCCTGGAGATCGGCCCCTGGGTGCTGGAGCAGGCCTGCCGCGACACGCGCCGCTGGCAGGAGCAGCACCTGGGCACCCGGCCGCTGGTGGTGAGCGTCAACCTCTCCCCGCGCGAGTTCGCCTGTGCAGCGCTGCCCGCCGAGGTGGCCCGCATCCTGGAGCGCACGCGGCTTGCCCCCGGCTCGCTGCGGCTGGAGATCACGGAAGCCGCGCTGATGCAGGACCTGGAGCTCACCCGGCGCACGCTGCACGCGCTCAAGGAGCTGGGCGTCTGGCTGGCGATCGACGACTTCGGCAGCGGCTACTCCTCGCTCAACCACCTGCGCCACTTCCCCGTGGACACGATCAAGATCGATCGATCGCTCATCGCCGGCCTGGACGGCGACGCCGGCGCCATCTCGATCGTGCGCGCCGTCACGGCCCTGGGCCACGCGCTGGGCTTGGACGTCACCGCGGAAGGCATCGAGACGGCGGACCAACTCGCGCTGATGGAGGCGGTCAACTGCGACCGCGGTCAGGGCTGGTTCTTTGCGCCGCCCGCTCCGGCTGCCGAGCTGGACGAGCTGCTGCGCCGCGACGCCGCCTCGCGCTCCGGCATGGGCAGCTTCGACGATCTGCGGCAGCAGGCCGGCTGAGCGCCGCGGCAAGGCCGCCTGCCGTCACGCGCCGGCCAGGTGCACGCGAGGAATTAGTGCTTTATCGAAGCGTGAAAGCGACTCGGGTGTGAGGGCTTCGACGGCGGCGAGGCAGCGCTCGGACTCGGCTACGAAGCGCTCGACATCGACACCCAGGCAGCGCGGCTGGAACGGCTGCAGCAGACGCAGTCCCTTCGCCATCATGCGAGCGGCGCCGTAGAGGTTGCCGCGCTGCAGGTGCAGCAGCCCTACGCCGACCTGCAAGATGCCCTGGTACAGATAGCGGATCGGGTCCGTCTCCGCGATCCAGGCGTCCTCCAGCGTCTCGTGCTGCTCAAAGAATTCGCCGCGGTTGAACTGCGCGAAGCCCTCCAGCACGAGCGCTGGCGGCGCCTCCGCGCAGCGGGGCGAGGGGAGGCCGCGGCCGATCTTTGGAATGGCCGGGCGCGGGCGCGCGCCGTGACCGCGCCGCGTGGTTCGCTCTTTGCCGGTCTGGCCGTCGCCTGCCATCGCCTCACTCTTGGTGGACCCAATCGGGTGACACGGGGCCGGTTGTGCGTGGAGAGCTTCGCGCGAAAGCGGTCTGACGCTCAAGCTTCCTGCGGCAGGGCGTCGGCGCCGGCATCCCACTCGACCTTGAAGCCGGCAAGCAAGCTCGCCGCCAGCTCGCCGCTCAGCCGGCGCGGATAGGCGGGATCGGCGGGCGTGCCCATGTTGCCGGGGAACTGCGCCGTGTCCAGCTCCAGCGCGCTCGATTCGCCGTACGGATCCTGGCTGACGACGACGCGCTGGCCGCGCATGCCCTCGTAGAAGAGGCGCGGCACGATCGTGGCGTCGGGCGCCTGGGCAAGGATGCGGCAGGCGAGCGAGACCATCGTGTCGATGCGCCGCGCCACGTCCTCGACCGTGCCGACGGTGTTGCCCGCCGGGCGACGCCGCACCTCGCCCACGGCCACGCAGCCGGCGCGGGTGATGCGCAGGTAGCCGAAGACCTCTTTCTCGCCGCGCAGATCGACCTCGCCCGGCCGTGTCTTCATCAGCTCCGGCGTCAGCTTCCAGCCGGCGCAGAAGGGGTCGCTCTCGCTGATCAGCTCGTCCGCGTGCTCGCGCGCCCAGAGATACGGCTCCGCCGTGGCGCGCTGCATGCAGGCGACGACGCCCACGCCGTAGAAGGCGTAGTGCGCCTGCAACAGCTTTTCGATCATCGCGTCGATCTGGCGCTCGGCGCGTTCGCGCTCGTTGCGCCCGCGCTGGTAGAGCGCGTCCAGCTCGGCGCGGGAGCGCACGGAGCGCACGCCCGCGGCGGTGGAGAGCAGCACGGCGCCGTCGGGCACCAGCAGGTGCGGCGGCGAGGGGCTCTGGCGCACGGAGACGAGGCTCAGCTCGGCGCCGGCGGGCGAGACGGTGCGCTCGCTGGTGAGCAGGTGCTCGACCGGCGGATCGACGCGGCCCAGTGCGGCGGCGAGCGCTTCGGCCGCTGCCTCGCCGGAGATGCCGGGCACGGCGCCCGGCGCGCCGCTCTCCGCGTTGATCTCGCAGCCGAGCGCAACGTAGCCGCCGGTGGCGTTGGCCAGCGCCACGATCAGCGGCGCCAGCGCTTCCGCCCCGTCCAGCAGCGCCGCGAAGCGGGCGCGATCGTAGCGGCCGCCGACGCGGCGCAGCAGCGGCGCCGGCAACAGCGCGGCCAGCGGATTCGCATCCGCCGGGGATCTCCTCGCGGGATCGGGCGCGGCGCTCGTCATCTCCCCTCCGTGGAGTAGGGTACAGGTGACAGGGTACAGGGAACAGGGGGCGAGGAAATAGGAACGGGGAAGCAGAATATAGGAGCGGCGGACCGCCACTATTTCCTAGTTCCTTCATCCTTTTTCCTCGCACTCAGTTCATGCGTTCGCGCTCTTCGGCGTCGCGCTCGCGCTCCAGCTCGCGGCGCTCGCGGTCCTCATCACTTTCCTCGCCCGGGCCGGCGCTTGCGGGCGGACGCGCCTGCAGCCTCGTGCCCAGCATGGCGTACCAGTCGCCGCCCAGGTAGTGCAGCGGCTTCTCGTCCTCGTCCGCCAGCGTCCACAGCTCGTTGTAGGCTTCCTCATCGGCCGAAACGGCGACGACGCGGCCGACGAACAGCGTGTGGTCGCCGATGCGCAGCGCGTCCTCCACGCCGCACTCGATGTAGGCGACGCAGCCCTCCAGCAGCTTCGCCCCCACCTTGCGGGCATGGAAGGTCGGCAGCTTCGACAGCTCCAGTTTGTCCAGGTCGCGGCCGCTGGTGGTGCCGAAGTACTGGCAGTGGTTCAGCAGCCGGCGGCCGGGGATGTTCAGCGCGAACTCTTCGGAGAAGCGGATCATGTCGTGCGTGTGGCGCGAGGGATGCACGGCCACGCCGATGAAGGGCGGGTCGGCGCTGAGCGGCATGCTCCAGGCCGCGGGCATCACGTCCTCGCTGTTGCGCCAGGTGGTGGTCACCAGCACCAGCGGGCCGCAGACCAGCAGGCGGCGGGCGTCGTGCTCGGAGAGGTTGCGTCGCATGAGGGCCCCTTTGAGGGTGGAGGGTGAAGGGCGCGGGGCGAAGGGCCGGCCTTCCGCCCGAACCGGCGTGCCGCGCTGCTGCCATCAGCGTACATGGTTATCCTCAGGATTCGCAGCGAGCGAAGCACAATCTGTTCAGGCGTCTTTCCTGCACGCGTCGCTCCTGCTCCGGCGCTCGCCGTGCTTCGCTTCTGTATAGGACGGATCCTCCGGCAGCTCCAGGCGCGGGTTGACCTGCGCCTGCTCCGCGCGTGAGTCGGTGAGCGAGCACGCTGCCGGCCGCGATCAAGCGCGCCAATGCTTCCCATTCAGATTTGGTCAATGTGATTGGTCAATGTGAAATGTGACAGGATAGCTCTGCTGCATCCGGGCAGCGTGTGCGCCGATCGCCGTTCGGTCACATCACGAGGAATCGAACGCAAGCCGATCTCAGGTTCGCG
>Ga0209166_10001067_pt1 | contig 24319 bp, 25 predicted proteins | sample Coa_R1_3_FD_187151 | JGI IMG/M metagenome (GOLD analysis project Ga0209166, IMG submission 187151) | Surface soil microbial communities from Centralia Pennsylvania, which are recovering from an underground coalmine fire - Coalmine... | ecosystem: Environmental > Terrestrial > Soil >...
AACTGGTCTCTCACGATCTCGCGCCCTCCTGTAGCGTCTTTCTGATCCATTGCGTTTTTTCCTCCGATCGTGCCCTCCATGCTCCACACTCATATCTGTGGTCCACCTTTCGGCTGAGAGCCTGTTTAGAAAGCAAACAGCCAGTCATTCAGATGAGATAAACTGTGGAGATGAAAAACAACCACATCTACCCAACTGATTTGACTGACGTTCAATGGAATTGTATCAAAGACCTGATCCCGCCTGCAAAGCCGGGAGGGCGTCCCAGGACGTTGTGTATGCGAACGGTGATCAATGCGATCCTGTATCTCACGGTCACTGGATGCCAATGGCGCATGATTCCATCGGACTCTCCCAAATGGCAAAGCGTCTATGCCTACTTTCAGAAGTTTCGGGATGATGGAACCTGGAAGCGTATCCATGACCGGCTGCGAGCCCAAGTCCGACAACGTGCAGGACGACACAAGCATCCGACCGCAGGGGCTCTGGACAGTCAAAGCGTCAAGACGGTTGCTGTGTCAGCGCCGGTGCAATTCCGAGCCGATGAAAGCGCGTTTTGCCCACCAAGCGCGGCATGGAGTAGAGCCCCTCAGCTCCCTTCCAATGAGGCAGGAAAGAGGTGAGACAGCCTAACTTGAGAGGCGGGCTCAGACGGTTTTCCGGCTCGCATTTGCGTCGGCGTTAATAATGCTGACGGAATCATGGTCACCGGGGTGATGCATACGGTCAATGCCACAGGAGCGGCGGCCGTGATTGCATCCTTCTATCCAGCCAGCCTTGATCCAAAGTTCGCTCAGAGTAATCTTCCTTTAGGATATGACACGTCTCAACCGCAAACGCGAGGATCAAGCTTTTATAACCTGGCTGATGCGGATGCCTCTGTCATTGCAGAGGATGAGATTTTCAAACAAACCATTACGGTGGGCGAACTGGCAACCGTCTTCGTGGGGCTGAGTCCAACCGCGACCTTACTCATCCATGTGCCTGTCCTTGTTGCAGTCGGAGAAAAGGATATTACTGTTTGTGGGCTCCTGCTTTCGTGCGCCACGGGTGCAGCCCTGGTAGCCAGGGAAGCCCTCTTCTACTCACCACAGGCCTGTCTTGAAGGCTATGCGCTCCCCACATCGGGTCATTCTATAAATCTTCATCTCAACACCTCTCAATGGCTTCAAGCAGCCATCGATTGGGCGAATCGAAGAATAGGAAGTTCGGTGACTAACCCACCAACACAACCATGCCAATAAGCATCACGGTTTCCACTCTGTGTGTGAACAACGGAGTCTTGTTTTCGAAAGCATTCTGGCTAGCCTGGCATGGAAAGCTCTTCGGGAAGGTGTCCTTCCCAGAAACAAAGCTCATGTCGGGCCTCTCCTCGATCTCCATCAAAAACACTAGGGGATGGAAAATGGGTATGTGTCGGGTGCGTTGTGCCCTGGTGAAGATGCCTCTCAAGAAGATCTGTACCTGTTCTGTTCCTGTGACAGCAACAAAACAGGTACACCAGGAAGCGCTGGATGAGGAACATTCACTCTTGCTCATCGATAGATAAACTGGTATGATACAGGCTCAAAATGGAGGAACATGCTTCGCCCAATGGAGAGAGGCTCGGAAGGAGTCATGCTATGGAAGGAGTAACATGAAGGCCATAGAAGGCAAAAACGGCCCTCGCACGTGGCAAGAATTGCTCAAACAGATCATTGAAGATCGCAAAGAGAAAGAGCGCATCCTCCGTGAGATCCGGGTTCGACCCATTACCCTCATGCGCTGGATCCAAGGGGTATCCAAGCCACACGAAGAGACCATGCGCTCCTTACTCATCGTTCTTCCTCGCAGCTGCTCTGAACTCTTTGCACACCTGATTCTCGTCGATTACCCAAATCTGGCATTAGAAGATGAAAGATTTGGGATGGGGCAGTCAGAACCTCCGCTCGCGTTTTATCTTCGTCTGCTCCATGCACACGCGACCACGCCCCCATTTTTGTATACCCAAGCGCTACGTGACTTGCTTCTCCAGCAAATGATCAAGCAGTTTGATCCGGGCCGTCATGGGATGGCCATCAGCATGATGTGCTGCGTCCCGCCTCGACCGGGGAAGAAGGTGAGAAGCTTGCATGAAATGGCCGGGATCGGCACCTCTCCCTGGAGCAGAAACCTGAACCAGCGCACGCTCTTCCTGGGGGCCGAGTCTCTCTCCGGTACCGCTGTCACCAACTGTCGGCTGACGGGAGCCCCAGGTCGAGACGAGGACTATCTGTATCCGGCCCAATGGATAGATCATGAGCAGAGTATCATCGCCTACCCACTCATGAACAGGACCAGGATCGCAGGGTGTCTGCGGATTGCAAGCGCCCATCCACAGACCTTTGGCGAGACTCATCATAGCCTGCTTGAGCACTATGCGTATCTGGCAGCGCTGGCCTTTGAACCAGATGCCTTCTTTGACCCCAAAGATATTGCTCTGCATATGATGCCCCCCTATTCACGCCAGGAGCCCTTTTTTCATCAGTTCCGTCAGCGCGTCATCCAGAAAGTGGCGCAGGCCCCATCACAACGCCAGTTCATGACGTTGAGCCAGGCGCAAGAACAGGTGTGGCAGGAACTGGAAGAGGAACTCCTCCAGTTAGTCACAGCAGAATGGTAACCAAGCAGAACAGACAGGAGCGAGCCGCTATGTCCAACATTCATCCCACCGAAAATAGTTATGCGCTCGACCAAGAGAGCACCGTGGAGATGCACCGCCTCTTGGAGCAGGATCTCTTGCTCAACCAGCATATGGGAGGGTTATTTCCTCTCGACAGTGATCTTACCACCATCCACGATATCCTCGATATTGCCTGTGGACCGGGGGGGTGGGCACAAGAAGTGGCCTTTGCCCATCGAGACAAACGCGTTGTCGGGATCGACATCAGCAATGCCATGCTCACCTATGCGCGTGCCCAAGCTGGTATCCAGGGGCTGGGCAATGCCCGTTTCCTCTTTATGGATGCCACCTCGCCCCTCCTTTTTCCTGAAGCCTCCTTTGATATGGTGAATGCCCGCTTTCTAATCGGTTTCATGTGGAAAGAGGCCTGGCCTGCACTCGTTGCAGAGTGTGTACGCGTCACCCGTCCAGGCGGTATGATACGCCTCACTGAAACGGATACATCAGGCATGGGCGTGACCAATAGCGTCGCGCTAGAAACCATCAACCGGATGATTATGAAGGCCTGTTCTCGCAGCGGGAGGAGTTTTTATCCCGAAGAAGAGAGTAATCACCTGGCCCTCACACCGATGCTGCCCAGGTTCCTCGAACAAGCAGGTTGCCAGGCTATTCGAGAAGTCCCTCACATGATCAACTATTCAGCCGGGACGCCTGCTCATAGCGGGATCTGCAAAAACTTGCAGATCGCCATGAAATTAGTGCATCCGTTTTTGCTGAAACTGAGGATAGCAGGCAGCCAGGAGCTAGAGACCCTCTACCAGCAGATGCTAGAAGAAATGCAGAGCGATGAGTTTCGTGGCATCTGGTATTTTACAAGCGCCTACGGTCGGAAACCAGCCAGTTAAGACAAAAGAAGGTCGCGAGGATTGCAAAGCGGAGATCGACCCGCTTCTCACAGAAAGATGCAACTTCACTCACGAGTGAAAAGGGAGGCCTCTGTTGAAAAACGTGATGGTTCCTGATATCTTAGTCCAGCAGTTGTAACAGACTTCAAACATTGTGCGAACATGTCGGTTGAAAAGTTGATGAATTTCGAGTACAATGTTGCTACAAGAAGAAAGGAGGGAACCATGTGAATATAACGGTAGTTGCAAGTGAAGCCATTGTTTCAGAAAACGAGGGTATTTCTCAGGAGACTATGAACAAGCTAGGGGAGTTAAGGGATCACGGTTTTATGATCGTATTCTTACTAAACAGGGATGAGAGCTTGAGATCGGAACGGGAAATCTGGTTCCGGTCGAACGGGGTTGCCCCAAACTGCGTGTTCCGGGATGATGTGTTTCATGGAACAACTCCAGGTATATGGAAACGGAAGATGACAGAAGCGTTGGTAGAAGCGTTTCAGTCTGCTTACACGGTGTACATAGACCCCAACAGGCAGGACAGAGAAGAAGTGTTCAAAACAAGCGCAGATGTCTCAACATTTTCCAACGTGGATATGGTCCTCAATTTCATGCAGTTGTCAACGAAAATGGAGAATGCCTAGTTGATCTCTCTGCAGTCCAGCCACAGAACATCTGACGTCTAATCTATCATAGCCTTTCACCATATGGTCGTGATGACCTGATTGGAAGGTCATTCTGGAGGGGTGTAAGGAATGCAGAGCGAGAAAAACAGGCGTTTTCTCTTTTCTGTGAAGGAAATCCCCAGGTGTGCCATTTTTTGAAGGAACAGGAGCGCTAAAACAGGCCTTGCTAGAGATGGAGGAGTAAATATACCTACCTACTCTGGCAAGGCCCTATTTTTGCTGATGCTCTCTCAACCTGAGAGAGCAAGCGTCCATTGGTGGGTCCATGCTGCGAGTTTTTGACTTCAAAAAGTGGCAAACTGACTCCATTTGACGACGTCAAGGCGCTCTTTTCCAGGCAAAAGCGTAGGTCGGTAGTCAAAAAGATGCGATCTGACTTCTTTTACAGGCGGGAGTGCCTTTTTTGCTGGAGTAGGAGCGCAAAAAGGGCCTTGTCGGGGATGGGAAGGCGGATTAGACCTACCCACGCTGGCATGGCCTTTCTTTGACTGTTGTTCCTTCAAAGAGGTGCGTTTCCAGCCATACTTACAGCATCTGCCGCAACGGGCTATTCTCAGACGCAGCATTCTCACAGGCTACGAAGGCGGAAACTTGCTCATGGATGGCTGTTCTTGCTTGACGGTTCGCAATTCTGCAATCAGTGGATCAAGCACACTGCCACTTGGGAGCGGCCAGATCGCTTTGTGCCCGTGGCGTGTCTGGTAAAGGGCCTCCGTCAGTCTTTTGACCTCGTGTTCTATCTGGCGTACGTTCTGCTCTGCTTGTCGAGAGCTTTGCAGGCGCGAAAATAACGTATTGAGTGAGGATGCGACCTGCCAGAGAACATTCCCACGGGGAAGTGTCACACGAATACTAAAATGTCCATTGGCGGCCTGGACAATCGTTTGCTGAAGCTCTTTGATCCCATGTTCAAGTTGCTGCTTTTCCTCTGCGACCACCTGCTGTAATTCAGCAAACTCCTCTGCGCGGTCGGCGCGAGAAATAGCCTGGTCAGTGGAACGGATCTCAACAAAACTCAAGAGACAACAACCAAGTTGAAGCAGCAGGGGACGTGCAAAAGCGATCGCCGGGCCGTGCCATGCTTGAACAAGCGCGTCCAAGTCGGGAGCATGAGGTAAGAAATAAAAGTCTCCAAGAATCAGGGCCATGTGCAAGAGCATGAATGTCCACAAATACCGGCGAGACAGCAAGACCCCCGCCGTAATAAGGGGAATGATGAAAAGGTCAAACGTGAGCAGCCATCCCGTTCCTAATCCCCCTTTTGCGCTAATGAGTGTGGCTTCTATAACAACATCCATACCCAGAACTAACAGAAGTGCGGAAAAGGATTGCCTGCCCAATCGGTTACAGATCAGAGCAACGACGGCCATGCACATGATGACAATCATTCCAATAGTTGTTCCAGGATCGAGACCCGCTTGTTGCAGAAAGAAAAGAGGGGAAATAAAAACAAACGGGGCAACGAAACTGGTCAACCCAGCACGCCGTAGTTGCTCTCGCTTCCTGTGTGTCCGGGCCTCACTATACTCCCGCGTTCCTGGAGGGGCTGTCAAGTGTAACCACCACTCTTGTAATCCTCTCCGAGACGAAGCCTGGTAATCATCATAATCGTACATACTGCTCTCCTTTACATGTACATGTGACTGGTTCTCTACCATTGACTTTCTTCGATGCAATGATCTATCCAATGCTTATCCTGACAAAGTGCTAACATTCTCGCGGCTTTCGCGTGAGCGCCAGCAGCACGGACCGAACGAATGGTCTGAGCTAGATTCACAAGCACTAATGCATAGCCTTGAAACCTGGAATGCAACTGATGAGAATAAAGCACCTTTATCGTAAACTGTTCACGTTGCATGGCCTTGAGATAGAGTGGATGCACGATTCCTACCGCCATCTGTCGCTTCTCTTTTTCCGCGATCGCATAGGCACAGGCATACACTAAATCCCGTGCGCTGGCAGTATCAAAGCCAGGAAAACCGTGGTCAGCAAACTGAATGGGGATATATCGCCGACCGCGTTGGACACACATACGACTCAATTCCAATACCTTCGTGACTTCATATTGTTCCTTGAGTGTATGAAGCACCGAAGAAGGAATCATGCCAGCAGTATGAAATTCCTGCATCAGCATCGAGTCTTCCCAGGAACGCAAATGGAAGATGCGTAGTCCTGCCAGCAAATATTCACCAGGTGAAGTGAAGCAGGCACCATAAACACCATAGATACTTACTGTCCCATCGTTCTTGGCATCGTGTTGATCCCGTTCGCGTCCTTCAGCATCAAGAGGCAGATTCCAGCCAAATTGCTTGACAAAAAAATCTGCACGTAAGCGTTGGTATTCCTGCATCCTTACTGTGTCGTTCGTCACATAACGAACAGAATACCAACACTGCTGGTCAACAAAATACGTACGATGATCGTCGGCACCGGATAGAGAGAAGGAGGGGGAACCTTCATACACTATACTAATCTTCCTCTAATAAGACTTTTCTTCTTTAAGATTAATAAAACTATTATTGTTTGTCAATAGTCCCTTACCCATTTAGCTCCAATGGCTTTTCAGTATCCTCTACAATACTTAAGGATTTCCGTAATCAAAAAGAAGCAATCTGGCTTCATTTACACGTAGAAATGCCATTTCTGCTGGAGCAGTAGCCCAAAAAGGCCTTTTCAGAGATGGAGGTGTAAATACACCTCCCCGTCTTCCAAGGCCCTTCTTTTTGCTCCCGCTCGTTTCATAAACCCTTCACGGAGTGCGCCACCACAAACCGGAAAAAGCTTTGATGCTCAACACCCAACTGTCTGGCAATCTCTCTGCTATAAAATCGAACTGCTTTCCCTCATCGCTGCATTGTTCCTGGCTTGTCGATTGTGTGCCAAGGTTGACTTTGAGAGAGGGAACCGCGATAACTACCACAGCCAAGAGAATCAGTAGTAAGAGAAACAGCAGCAGCGTTGAAGAACCTTTTCGTCGTGTGCCTGATGCCATGTGTATCTCCACTTGTTCCTATGAAGGATAGATGATAAGAAGAAGCTATAAGGGACAGCACGTTATGTACTGGTCAACGTCAGAGAGGTAAGAAAGAAGCATTATAAGGATATTCCATGGGAAAGGGTGAAAGGTGGAAATGGACGAACTCGGTATGCTACACCTCTCCCCAGAGAGACAAAAACGCTCTGTCAGGCCATCACTCAATAGAAGCCGCTCATAGTAGGATTATGGAATGATACTAAAAGCACTTCTCAAGCCAGCGGAACCTCTTCGAGTCTGACACCAAATTTGACACCATCACCGTTGAATTCTTGCGAACAAAGTCAAACAAGCAAGCACAGTGTACTACGAAGAAACGGCTAATTTTGTGCTCAGCAAGCAGCCAAAAAGAGAGGAAAAGTGAGACGAGCCCAAATATACTATTTTCGATTGATAGTTGGACAATGAACCCTCTATATGCGATACTCAATCATAAATTGTGCTGGTTGTACCGGAGGTTTATTTATGTCCTCATTCTATCCTCCTTCTGGAGGAGCGTCAGCCTTGTCCTGCCAGCGTTGCAGGATGCCGCTCCCTCCCAATGAGACTTATTGCCAAAATTGCGGCTATCAAAATGCTCCCATCCAGCACAGATCTGGCTCCCTCCTCTCTTCCTGGGGAAAAATGCCACAAATCCTCTCTCGTCAAGGCCAGGATCACTATGGGGCTCAACAATGGGGTCAACCTTCACCAGCAGCCGGACAGGGTCAGTGGCCTGCTCCCTCCTCTTTTTCTCGAATCGGCGGGCAAGGGGAGCCGAAACAATCGGGCGTGAATAACGGTTATGGCTCTCCCACTCCATCATTTCCTGAGAGAAGCTCTTTTAATACGCCCGCTCCGCCTTCCAGCGCCGGAGGATCCTTTAATACGCCCGCATCACCCTTTAGCCAGGGTGGATCTTTTAATACACCTGTTCCGCCTCCCAGTTCTGGTGGGTATTATGCTTCTTCCGGTCAGCTTCCAAATTCTAGTATGGGTTATGGTTCTTCTGGACAGCTAGCGAACCCAGGTATGGGTTATGCTTCCTCCGGTCAGCTAGCGAACTCGGGCATGAACTACAGCCCATCTAGCCAATTTCCGAACTCTGGTATGGGCTATGGTTCTTCTGAGCAGTTTGTAAGTTCTAGCTCCTCTGGCCAGCACCTTGGGGGAAATTATGGCTCTTCTGGTCTGTTACATGGCACTGGCTCTCCTTTAGCCAACGCGGTCAGTCCCTTAAACAAAGGGCCCTGGTCGCCGAGTTTTGCCGCGAAGAGACAGTCCCGCGAAGCACGACCAACTGAATCCGCAAATCGTCGTTTCCCTACTGTTTTCATCGTTTGCCTGTCCATTCTGCTGATCATTATTATTGGGGGCAGTGTATTTATTGCCTCTACATTGTTAAAGTCAAATGCCACTTCGCAGTCTCCCGCCACTGCTCCTGTTGCTTCATTTCCAGCTCCGACGACCACTCCGCTCTTCACTGACGCTTTTACAGGGAATAAGAATGGGTGGTACCTCCAGAATGATCCAGGCAAAATGACTTCAATGATCGGCGGGGGCACTATGACTTTGGAAGATGATATCCATACTCAGGTATATGCAAAAGTTCCCGGTAATAAGTCCTTTGGCGACTTTAAACTATTGGCAGATGTGATGCTGGCAAAAGGGGATGTGAATAGCGCATATGGCTTTTATATTCGTGGGGCTACCAATCAGAATGGAAACTGGTCTACCTACTATCGTCTCTCGCTCTATGGTGATGGCACATATGCCATCCTCAAAGGGGTAGTGGATGTGAACGGCAACGTGACTACCACGATATTAGTTAATTATACACCCAGCCCAGTCATTCAACCCAAAGTTGGTGATATCAATCACCTTTTGATCATTGCCAATGGCTCCAGTATCACGCTGGGGGTGAATGGGCAAAATATAAAAACGATTACCGATGGCAACTACAAAAGTGGTTCTGTTGGCATGTTCGTGTCAAATTTGCAAGACGCCCAGTCAGGTACGCAGGTACAATTCTCCAACTTTGGTATTTATCCAGCACAACCCTGACGTTTTGAGATCTGCTCTGATCTCCAGAATGAGAATCATTCTCATTCCTATCGCTTTTTCCTGGCTTTAGCCTTCATCTTCCTGCATCAAGATCTGGGCATAGACTGCGGGATCGACGTTGCCGCCGCTCACAATGCAGCAGACGCGTTTGCCATAGAAGCGCTCCGGTTGCGCGAGCAATGCTCCCAGGGCGAGTGCTCCCGTTGGCTCTACCTTTAAGTTAGCGGCGCGGAAATACGCTCGCAAAGCCTGGCGGGTAAAGGGATCGGGAACCTCAATGATGTCGGCCAGCCCATGTTGGAGTATTTCCCAATTAAGCTTGCCTAAGCTCACAGTGCGAGCGCCATCCGCAATGGTGGCTGGCTCCTGCTCATTGCTGACAAGCTGGCCACCGTGAAACGAGCGCGCAGCATCATTGCCGGGTAGTGGCTCGGCCCCGATGATCTCGCTATGGGCGTGCAGATGGTCGCGGGCGATGACGATGCCAGAACTAAGTCCGCCGCCGCCGACGGGTACAACGACGATGTCAAACTGGGCGCTGCTCATAATCTCTTTGCCCAGCGTTGAATTGCCGGTGACGACGCGATAATCATCATAGGCCTGAGCCTGGAACGCGTCCGGGTGCCTGGCTAACAACTGTGCGACACGCTCTGCCCGGCTTACCTGGTTGACATCGATCAGATCGACGTTCCCACCATAGGACTGTACCGCCGCGATCTTGACCCTGGCCGAGGTAGCTGGCATCACGATGGTGCAGGTCTTGCCGAGGAGCTTACTGGCGTAGGCGATGGCCTGCCCAAAGTTGCCAGAAGAGGCGGCCACGATCTGGGTCTGGGGAACACTGGCCAGTAGATTATAGGCGGCGCGAAATTTAAAACTGCCTGTGTGCTGAAAGGTCTCGCTCGCAATGGTCAGTTCACATTTGTATCGATCTGAAAGCAGTGGACTGGAGAGCAAGAGGGTGGGTCGCAGAATGCCAGGAAGCGTTTTCCACACAGTATCGATATACTCATCCGTCAGCGCGGGAGCGACACTATATTTTGCCATGATACATACAACTCCGAATTCCTTAGTTCTGTTCTATGGTAGTAGTTGCATTGTATCACGCGTTTGTTTTTGCGCCCTTTTGCCTCTTGCCTTTTTTGCCAAAGTTGAGTATACTCTTGCCATTGACGAAAAAAAGTACCAGGGAGGCTGACATGTATTATAAGTCTCACCAACACATCAGACATCTACATTCTGAGGAACTTCTCTCCTCTGCACGTTAATTGTGCCTGGCTATAGTATGCTATAGTCTTCTATCCGCTTGTTTTGAACATCCGTGGTTTTGGGTTCCTGCTTCTGTTTGTCCGCTTGGAAGTAGCTACACATGTAGACTATGCCTGAGGCGAAGTTGGTCTATCGTGTTCCTGCATAGGACCTTTGTAAAAACTCGGATGCTACCCTCTCTCTAGTTATAGAAAGCGATAGGATAACTTTGAATCCTGTTATCACGGTCACCCAGAAGCAGCTTGGTGACATTCTTCTGAATACGGCTGTCGTCCGCCCCGTTTTCATTTGGGGACAGCCAGGTATCGGCAAATCGGCCCTGGTACAAGAGTTTGCCGCACAGATCGGGCTGCCATGTGTCTCGTTATTGGGGAGTCAACTGGCTCCCGAGGATCTGATTGGCGTGCCACAGATTATCGATGGGGTGAGCCGCTTTTGTCCCCCTCGTATGATCGCGCGCTCGGAGCCCTATTGTCTCTTTTTAGATGAGCTGAATGCCTGCACCCATGAAGTGCAGAAAGCATTTTACAGTTTGATTCATGAGCGGCGTATCGGCGAATATATGCTCCCACAGGGCTCCATTGTGATTGGAGCAGGCAACCGGGCTCAAGACAGTGCGATTGTCAAACCAATGTCTTCAGCCCTACTGAATCGTATGATCCATGTTCATCTGAAAGTATCGCATCGTGATTGGCTGGAGTGGGCGAACAATCATGGTATCCACCCTTTGATTGTTGAGTATATTCAGACACGCCCGGATCATTTGTGGAGTGCACCCCCCAAACATGAGGAGCCGTTCTCATCGCCTCGCTCGTGGCATATGCTCAGTGATGTGCTCACTGAATATGGCGAGAAGGTGACGGATGAGCATGTACAGGTGCTGGCCTTTGGCTGCCTTTCCCCACATCATGCGGGACAGTTTAAGGCCTTTGTGAAGCAGGTGCGTAGTCGCTATCGACTGACCGCTATTCTGCGTGGCGAACTGAGCTGGCCATCGAATCCCGAAGATCGCGATGTGCTCTACTTCCTGGCGCAGTCATTCCGTGCCCATCTTATCAAGGAACTGCCACAGGGGAATAGTACGAAATCAGGAGCTGCCAAAGATCTGGCATTTCGCGCTAAGGCGTTGCTGAAGGAACTGACGTCAATTAGTCTGGAGATTGCCCAGATGGTTGTTGCTAAGCAGGATGAGAGCGAGGGGCTGCCGTCCTGGTTTATGGTTGAGGTCGTACGTGATCTGCCTCGTCTGGTAGATAGAAAGGAACGCGATGCCCGCGAATCGGCGAAAGCATAAGAAGCCGTCAGATGGCCAGCTCGGCCGCGCTGAACAACTACGCGAAATAGGGATACGAGATGTGGCGAATAATCCTCTCTTTGCGTCGATGCATAGGCATACCCATGTTTATAGTCGTCCACATGAGAATCTCTGCCCGAAAGAGGGATTGGCAGTGATGACTTCGCGCGGGATGATTCATATGCATCCCACGCGTATTGCGGAGCCAGAAGAGTGGGCATACATCTATGCCCACTGCTTGCTGCACCTTGCGTTCGGTCACTTTCAGGTCAGCCATACACACACACAACTGGAATGGAATGCAGCTTGTGATTGCTATGTTGCCAGATTCCTGGCTGATCTGAAGTTTGGTCGCCCTCCTCTGGAACTGCGAGGTGTGCTAGATGTGCTTAATAATGAGGGATTCTCCGGCAAGACGGAAGAACAACTCTATGATGAGTTCTGCCTGCGTGGTATACCGGCTTCGTTGTTTCCCAGCGGGACGGCTGGAGGTGACCACTGCGATATGATTTTTCTGCCAGGGGAGGAAAGCGATAGCAAACATGATAAGCATGATAAGAAGGTAGACTGGCAGGCCTGTTTTGCGCTAGGTCTGCAAGAGGCGGTAACGGCGGCTGTCTATGAAGTTGGTGGCGTCATGTTCTCTCCTGGGTATCAAACGCCAAATATGAGTGAGGCGCAGAGGGCGAAGAGCTGGTTTATCAGCAACTATCCTTTGCTGGGTGCGCTGGCTGCCAGCTTCAGTATTATTGAAGATCCATTGATCTGCCATCGCATACAGATCAGTGTGTCGGCAGTAGATATGCAGATGCGGGAAATCTATATCAATCCACGCGCTCAGCTCAATAAAGAGGAACTGCGCTTTGTCATGGCGCATGAGCTGTTGCATGTGGGCCTGCGTCACGATGTGCGTTGTGGCGGGCGTGATCCCTATCTGTGGAATGTAGCCTGTGATTATGTGATCAATAACTGGTTGGTGGAAATGGGCGTAGGCGATATGCCCGCGTTAGGAGGATTGTATGACGTAACCCTCAAAGGCGAGTCTGCCGAAGCGATCTATGACCGCATTGTCACAGATATGCGCCACTATCGCAAGTTGATGACGCTGCGTGGTACCGATCTCAGCGATATCCTGGGCAAGCCCGGTTGGTGGGCCATTGGCGATGGGTGTGATCTCGATGACTTCTACCGCAGTTGCCTCAGTCAGGGCCTGGCCCTCCATCAGAATCAGGTCCGTGGCTACATGCCTGCGGGCCTGATTGAGGAAATTCGCGCTCTCAGCCAGCCGCCGATTCTCTGGGATGTGAAACTTGCCCAGTGGTTTGATCACTACTTCCCGCCACTTGAGAAGATGCGCTCCTATGCTCGACTGAGTCGACGGCAATCGGCGACGCCCGATATTCCTCGTCCACTCTGGGTCTTCCCGCCAAATATGGAGGACGGTAGAACGTTTGGCGTCCTGTTGGATACCTCGGGCTCGATGGATCGCAATATTCTGGCCAGGGCGTTGGGTGCTATTGCCAGCTATAGCATGGCGCGCGATGTCCCGGCCGCACGCGTGGTCTTCTGTGATGCCGCCGTCTATGACCAGGGCTATATGCGCCCGGAAGATATCGCGGAAAAGGTGCGGGTACGCGGACGTGGTGGTACTATCCTGCAACCGGGTATCGACTTGCTGGAAGCTGCTGAGGATTTTCCCAAAGATGGCCCCCTCTTGATTATCACAGATGGCTTCTGCGACAAACTGCGTATCCGGCGCGAGCATGCTTTTCTCTTGCCTGAGGGACGTTTCCTGCCGTTTGTTCCCAGGGGAGATGTCTTTAAGATTCGCTAAATGCTACTTGCTTTTCCGGCACTCCGCGTCCATACTTAGAGATATCAACTATACTATGGCGCCAGAGTATATACTTTCTAGCCTAACAAACATTTGGTAGGCTCGTGAAAAGGCAGAGTCCAGCCAGGGATTTGAGAAAGGGAGAACTATGTCTGAGATTGCCGAATATACCTCGAAGATTCGTGTGCGGCTAAGTGCTCACGATGCCCATTATGGCGGCCAACTGGTCAATGGGGCACATATGTTATCGCTCTTTGGTGATGTTGCAACGGAACTGGCTATTCTTTGCGATGGCGATGAGGGCCTGCTGGTCGGCTATGAGCAGATCGAATTTCTGGCCCCGCTCTACGCTGGCGATTTTGTCGAGGTGATTGGACGCATCACCAGGATTGGCCAGACTTCGCGGCGTATAGAGTTTGAGGCGCGAAAGGTGATTGCTACGCGCCGCGATATTAGCGAATCGGCTGCGGATGTTCTGTCTGATCCTATGCTTGTTGGGCGGGCGGTGGGGACCACGGTTGTCAAGTCCGAGCGGCAACGGAAAGCCCACACCTCATAGGAAAACGCCTGAAGATATATGATACAGTAGTAGAAGTAAATGTATCGTTGACTTATGAAGGGACTGTAGAGGAGACACCCATCTATGACGCACGAAATTGAGGAATACAACTACAGCGTTTTTGAGGGACAGGGAGATTTTGAGGCTTTTCGGACGTGCTTGCCGGTAGGATCAGCGGCTCCTGATTTCTCGGCTCCTTTGCTGGAGACAGGCGAGATGGTTAAGCTAAGCAACTACTGGCGGGAGGGGGATCTCGTCATCGAGTTTGGCTCTCATACCTGACCTTATTGTGCGTTGGCGTCGCCAATGTTGGAACCGATGGCGCGGGAGTATGAGCAGAAGGGCTTTCATTTTATATTCGTCTATACACGTGAGGCTCATCCAGGCGAGAACTATGGGCCACATCGCAGCATAGAGCAGAAGCTGGCCCATGCGCGAGTATTCCAGGCGAATGGGAGAATAGAACGGCCTATTCTGGTCGATGATCTGAAAGGTACAGGTCATCAACTGTACGGATCATTACCCAATATGACCTATATAATTGGGCGGAGTGGCAGAGTGCTATTTCGCTCGGACTGGACGGATCCACCAACCATTGAAATGTTCTTGAAGTATCTGCTCGATGTGCGCGCACGACGGCGCGAGGGGGTGCCACTGGCAGGCTTCTTTACTGAACTTGTGGGGTATCGCGATGTTGACTCTGACAAGTTCCATCAAGGCCTGGAGGTGGCAGGTCCGCAAGCTGTAGAGGATTTTGCCCGGACGCTCCAACGCTGGTCGCGCCAGGGGAGTCGCCCAGGTCGTCTGGGTGAATAATTGCGCGCACTCCAGGCTGAAGAAATAACCGCTCATCATAATGAACCTGATAGGCGCTACCTGCCCAAAGAGGGCAGGCGTTAGCATCTCTCCTCTTTAGGCTGAGATATCATGTGGTTGTGCCAGGGTGATACACTGGAGCTATCAAGTGTTTATGATATCGATATATATCAATGAAAAGAGCAATGATGAGCAAGGTGTGGTCTATTCAACGTGTATCAGAGCAGATGTCTTCGGGTGCGCCAGAGCGTGCAGTTCGCCGCGTCGGCACCGTTCAGGCTGCCAGCAGATTTATCCCCCCTCAGGTGTTGTTACTCCTTTCGGTGCTCTCGGTGCAACTGGGTGCGGCCGTCGCCAAGAACCTGTTTCCTGTTCTTGGCTCAGAAGGGACCGTGTTTGTACGCATCGCGCTGGCGGCGCTGATCTTTCTGTCTCTATCACGCCCACGACTGCGTAACTATAGCTGGCGTGACTATATACTGGTACTCTTCTTTGGCATAACCATTGCGGCCATGAATTCACTTTTTTACGCCGCCATCAGCCGTTTGCCGCTTGGCATCGCTACGACGCTGGAATTTATCGGCCCGCTCAGCGTCTCTCTGATCGGTTCACGTCGTATCTCTGATCTTGTATGGATTGCCTTGGCGGCGGCGGGAATAATTCTCCTGGCGCCTATTGGGACAGGGAGCCTTGACCCGCTGGGTGTCGCGCTGGCATTGCTGGCCGGGGCAGGCTGGGCAGCCTATATCCTGCTCAATGCCCGTATCGGGCAGGCCTTTCCAGGTGGAAGTGGATTGGCTTTGAGCATGACTGTGGCCGCTCTTCTCCTCGTACCTTTTGGTGCGACGAGTATCGGTCATATGGCGCATGACCCATTGGTTTTGCTGCTGGCAATCGTCATGGCCGTCCTCTCCACTGTGATCCCGTTCTCGTTGGAGCTAGAGGCGCTCCGGCGTATTCCTCCCCGTGTCTTTGGGGTGCTGATGAGCCTGGAGCCGGCAGTTGCGGCCTTGATCGGCTTTGTCGTGCTTGGTGAGACACTTGGCCTGCGTGCCCTTATCGCGATGACGCTGATTATCATCGCCTCTGGCGGCGTTTCATTTATCAGTGGTAATAGCGGTGGTGGGTAGGCTCCTACTGTGTAAGGTCCTGGGGTATCTTTGGAAAGATTGCTGCAGACTTGCAGACTTGCAGACTTTGCCCCCTCACGCGGCTCCAGAAGCCGATCTAGAAAGTCTGCAGAAGTCTGCAGTTCGTGGGGAGTGCAGACTTCTGCAGACTTTGAGGCCGTTTTCCCAAAGAGATCAATTTTCGGGATGACTTATGTCTGCATATGGCAAGAATACATTATTCCCTGTCAGCAATGATCGATCCCACGCGCTCTCCCAGTGTTGGATCTCTCCGGCTGAGGATAACGGCATAGATGAGTGCTACCACAATAATGGCCAGGCTGATCCAGGGGAAGTAGCTGAATGGCGGCTCCTGCCCCGGCGCGACCAGCCCCCAGAGGGGAAAACCAATGGCAATCACGCCCAGGATGGGGAGGATCAGGTGTTTAAGTAGCGAGAACTGATCCCGGTGATATCTCCAATAGTAGAATGGCAGGGCGAGGTTCGCGACAAGATAGGTCAGCGAGATCAGAATGGTGCCCAACGTGGCAATTTCGCCAAAGAAGTCCACAGGCTTCACATTCCAACCAAAGATGTAGACAATCCCTAGTCCAATGCCTGAATAGACTAGGAAACTTGCCCAGGGGGTGCGCAATGTGGGGTGAACCTTCGCCAACTGAGCAGGTAGTAAACCCTCGCGTGCGGCATTGAAGATCAGCCGCGACTGGGAATTCGAGCCAGCGATCAATGCGCCCATAATAGAGGTGAAGCCAGCAATGTAGACTAATAACGCCAGTATCCCACTTATCTTTTGGGCCACCAGAAGGAAAGGAACATCCGGCGCGTTCCCCAACGCGCTGGCGTTATTGTCGAAGCCGACGACCATTGCGTAGGCAAACAGTATATAGCTCAGGCCCATCACAAGAATGCTGAAGAAGATAGCTTTGGGAACATTGCGGCGTGGATTGGTGGTTTCTTCAGCCAGTGAAGCCGAGTTTTCCCAGCCGACAAAGAGATAGACTGCGAGAGGAAACGCTGCCCCCAGGCCGGTCAGGCCGCCAGTTATATTGAGAGGATTGAAGGGAGCCAGTGAGATACTGCCCGCATGGGTGATCAGCGCGAGAACTGAAACCAGAATCAGTACCACCATTTCTAGCAGGAAGAAATAGCCTGCCCACCGCGTCGAGAGATGAACGCCCCTTACCATCAAGAAAAAGACGATTGCGGTAAAGATCAGCGTCAGCAGTTGCCAGGGGATGTTGATCTGGAGATAATGCTGCAAAATGATTTGCATCCAACCCCCTGAGATAACGATCACCGAGGCGATGGCAATGATGTAACCCAAACTTATAACTATAGTTGTCGTAACTGCTGAGATAGGGCCAAAGGTCTTCCCAATGAAGGTAATAAATGAGCCGGTGGACGGAATCGAGCGCGAGAACTCGGAAAGCGTATTACCGAGCAGGGCTATAGCAATAGCCGCCAGGACAATCGTGAGCGGTGAGGCAATGCCTGCCGCCTGTACGATGAGGGTGGTGCTGAAGAAGAAGCTCATAGCTGGTGCGATATTGGCCATGGTAGCGGTGGCAATATCAACAAGGTTCAGCGCTCCTTGTTGCAGGCGGGGCATCTCAATCGGGATAGGGGTTTTTCCCTCAATGGGAATGATGGGCTGTGATTCCTCGTGCGTACTCATGGCTGATCCTTCCTTCTCTGAGCATTTCCTCTACTGACAAAAGAAATGGCATGGACAGTGAGTTGATCTGAGAGCAGATAGTAGGCAGGACAACACAACAAGAACAGGAGCGTCGATACAAGCTATAGTATAACTATATGTTCTAATCTCTGCTGGCGCTTTGTTGCAATATAGCTTGCGCGTAGCTCCCCTGCTTCTACTGTACCATATGGATGAGCGCACCGCAAGGTTGCCTGGATGAATGCTCTCTGCGTGCTTAATTTGCACTCCCAAAACTCGACCATGGGAATGGGTCTGGCATTCTGATTGTTGAAGAAAAAAGAGGCTGAGAAAATTGACGAGATGCCTCTCTACCGAAAGGGATGCTTATGCAGTATGAAAGAGACCCACGTCAGACCCAGGCAAATTCTCATCTGCCGATACGTTCACGCATTGGTTTATCCATCATTGCCACCGACGCTGCTGATGCAGTCAACAGGATCGTTGAGGCAGAGCGTGCTGGCCTGCACCAGGTCTGGCTATCTCAGGGTGGCTCCGGTGGGACCGATACGCTGACTATTGCGGCGATGGCAACTATGCGCACGACGCAAATACAGTTGGGGACCGCCATCGTGCCCATCTACCCACGCCATCCTCTCGTCATGGCACAACAGGCACTCGCCATTCACGATCTCGCTCCAGGCCGCTTACGCCTGGGGATCGGCCCCAGCCATCGCCCCATCATAGAAGGTAGCTATGGCCTGAAGATGGCCTCGCCGCTGGCCTATCTGCGAGAGTATGTCACGGTGCTCCGTGGCCTTCTGGGGGATGGTCACATCGAACATCACGGCGACTTTTTCCAGGTAAATGCCACCTCGCGTACCGCGCCGATTCCGCTGTTGGTATCAGCGCTGGGCCAGAAAGCCTTCCACCTTGCGGGCGAACTCTCCGATGGTGCTCTTTCCTGGGTGTGCCCCGTTACGTATTTGCTCAAAGAGGCTCTGCCCTCCTTGCAATCTGGTGCTCAGGAGCAGTCTCGCCCGGCTCCTCCGTTAGTGGCTCATGTGGTAGTAGCGCTCTCTACGGATGAAGCAGCAGTTCAGAACCAGGCTCGTCAGTTTCTTCAGCGCTACTCACGACTGCCTTTTTATGCCCACATGTTCCAGGAGGCCGGCCTGCCCGTCGCCTCTGATGGATCGGGTCTGGATGCGCTGGCAACGGCTCTGGTGCTCTCTGGAGATGAAGCTACCCTGCGTGAGCGCCTTGCTGAACTGCTGGCACAGGGCCTGGACGAACTGATGGTCCACCCGCTCCCGCTAACTAATCTGGGAAAAGAGCGAGAGCAGTTGCTCCAGGTACTCGCATCACTGACATGATCAATGGTTCTCTTAAGAGGAGAAAGAAGCAGTTCTTCCTTGTTATATAGCCTGGCAGAAGGAATCCAGTGAATTGATGGGGTGATGGCTCCGTGAACCATTACCCCATCAATTCAGCGCTTATCTTTTGCGCACAGTTACTGACCCAAGATTCGACTTCAGGTTCAGCCGGGCGTGGGGTGATGGGCCAACGGTTGTGCTGGCAAACTGATTGGAGACTGAGCCCAGATCGGTTGAAGCCATCAAGGTGAATGATGAGTCAGCCGGTAAGGTCACATCGACGGTGCCCATGTTGGTGTCGAAGCGATAGTCTCCTCGTGGATCAATCTCACCATCGAAGTGAATGGTGCCTGCATCGGTATGGAAGCGCATATTCCCATTGAGTTTTGTCTGCTCTAGATGGATGGTGCCCGCGTTAGTGTTGAGGTTGGATAGCCCCTCCAGCGTGGCCTGCTGCACATCGATGGTGCCCGCGTTCGTCGCTCCTTTGACCTGACCGCTGATCCCTTCAATCTTGATGGTCCCGGCATCGCTATGCAGTTGGATATCACAGTGCTCCGGCAGCGTGATATCCAGATTGACGTTCCTCACTCCTCCCAGGGGCGACCATCGATAATTGCTTTTTGGCACAATATGTATCGTGTTCCCATCCTGTACAAAGTCCAGCGTCTCTACAGTGTCGTTGGCAAACCAGCCACTGATGTGTTTCGTGGCGGTAACCTCAACGTTGTTGGTGATGCCGCTGCGGATACGAATGGAGCCAGCCGGATTCTGAATGACCAGCGCTGGCCGCCCATCGAGCGAAAAGATACGTGTTGGCATGACGACCGTTCGGACAAAGAACAGGCTGATAGCGATCGCGGCTACGGCCAGACCCAGTATCAGCACAAGGGAACCGAGAATAAAATTGATCACTGACCAGATGACGGGGGCCAGCGCGAGGATGATAATGGCGCCAATGATCCATTGCCAGGCTGGTGTGGGCCTAACCTGTGATGGGCGTAGCTTTTCACCCGCGCTGCTCATCCATTCTGATGCTGTTCCACTATAGCCCGCCTCATAGGAAGTCTGGGTTGGGGCTCCTTCCTGCCATGCCTGCTGCTCTCGTGGCTGCTCGCGAGGATCGGCGTTGTAGGTCTCGGGCTGGCCTTTCTCCCAGGGTGGAAGCATTTCCTGCTGGCTCATGACATACTCTCCTTATAATATCTTTGCATAATACAATGTAGTGTCTTGTGCATAACTAATGTAACATTCTATGAAGCAAGTAGCAATGCTTGCGTTTCTCTCTTGTACAGGACTAGTTTACAAGAGAGCAGGGTGATGCCGCATCACCCGACGAGGTGATTGTTTTCGCAGGATGAGAAGAAATACACATTGGGATAGCCTCGCGCTTGTTCGCTTGTTTGAACTCAGGATTGACCATACAATATATCCAGACGGCAATTTCAATATCTACACGCGCACTCATGTGGTAAGATTTAGCATAGAGGGTGATCCGTTGACGTGTATAGATAAAGGAGTGTCCTGAGATGATTGCCAGCGATATTATGACGAGACAGGTTTACACTATCCTTCCTGATGTGAGCGCGCAAGAGGCTGCGAATCTGCTTTCGCAGAAAAGGATTAGCGGTGTTCCCGTGGTCAATGGAGAAGGGCAAGTGATAGGCATGCTTACTGAGGCCGACATTATCAGTAAAGTGAACCGGGAAGGCCTTAAGGTGAGCGAGATTATGAGTTGCAATGTGACCTCTGTGACTGAAGATACTCCTGTAGATGAGATTGCCTTGCTTTTGACCCAGCGTAAAATCAAGCGTGTTCCGGTCATGCGGCAGGATAAACTGATTGGTATTGTGAGCCGAGCGGACATTGTGCATGCTGTCGCCCAGGGACATTTGATTATCCGACCCTGGTGATTCTTGTACTGGTAATTGCATGTAGGGAAGCGAGCGAAAAATAGGCCTATTTTTCGCTCGCTTCCCTACATGCAATTACCAGTGCTACATTGCCCTCAAGATCACGGGTAAGCACTCTTATCCGAAGATCATATCATCGAGATGTGGTGAACGCCGGCGTATTTTGTAGATATGAGGTGGGCAGAGAGACATATGCACAATAACAGCGCCGACAAGGAGTATGCTACTAACCACAACAATAATAATATATGTAGCCAGCATGACCCTTGCCTCTCTTTCAGAGCATCCATAGATGTGGACAATTGTTTATCTGTACGTTAGACGCTCTGCAGCAGCCGGAACTAAAAAAGAGCGATGAAGAATTCCTCCTCATCGCTCAATTGTAGGTTTTCTCCCAGCTCACATCAGGGTTGATATGCCTGCCGAAATGCTGCCAGGAACACCGCGTACCAGTGTCCGCTCTCCTTGATAATGCGGCGTTGGGTAGGATAATCGACATAGACAATGCCAAAGCGTTTACTGTAGCCTTCGGCCCATTCAAAATTATCCATCAACGACCAGACAAAGTATCCTCGGAGCGGGACTCCCTGTTGTAGGGCTTGCGCGAGCGCTTGAATATGTCCACGCAGATACTCGACCCGCCGTGGATCATTGACCTGATCGTTCCCATCCCAGAGGTCCTGGAAGGCAGCCCCGTTCTCTGTTACCCACATATTGGGGATTGGGTAGTCTTGATGCAGGCGTACCAGGAGATCTGCCAGCCCTTGAGAGTAAATTTCCCAGCCTATGTCGGTATAGCAGGCTCCCGGAACAGGTCTGACGGTTTCAGGTGCATCGGCAGGTGGTGGAGCGGCTGCTCCACGTACCACTGAGCGCGTGTAGTAGTTGACACCCAGAAAATCAAGTGGCGCTGAGATGATGCTGAAATCGCCCTCCTGAATGGGCGGTGGCGTCAGGCCAAGGGTAGCAAATAATGTGTCTGGATACGCGCCGCGGAAGAGGGGATCCAGGAACCAGCGATTTGCAAAGGCATCCGCGTGCTCTACGTCGCGCTGAGTTTCGGGACGATCATCAGCGGCAGTGATCGGTGTGCAATTCAGCGTAATACCGACCTGTGCGGTTGGGGTGTTATGGGCCCGGATACGCGGCACAGCCAGCCCATGGGCGAGGAGCAGATGGTGTGCTGCGTCGATGGCGGCCTGCCGATCCTGAATGCCGGGGGCGTGAACGCCGATCCCATAGCCAAGGTACGCACTACACCACGGCTCATTCAGGGTGATCCAGCCTTCGACGCGATCTCCCAGGCGCTTTACCACGATTTCAGCATAATCAGCGAAAGCAGAGGCCGTGTCACGATTGACCCAACCCCCCTCCTGCTGCAATGTGAGTGGCAAATCCCAGTGATACAGGGTCGCGAATGGTTTGATCCCTCTGGCTAACAAGGAATCAACCAGACGCTCATAGAAGTCCAGACCCACTGTGTTGATCGTCCCTCGGCCGTGGGGAAGAATACGAGGCCAGGCGATGGAGAAACGATATGCTCCCAGTCCGAGCCTGGTCATCAGATCAGTATCTTGTTGGACCAGATGATAGTGATTGGCAGCGATATCCCCATTCTCTCCCCGGTACGTTTTCCCTGGAGTGGCAGCGAAATGATCCCAGATGGACAAACCGCGCCCATCCTCATAGGCTGCCCCTTCGATTTGATAGGCTGCTGTAGCCGCTCCCCAGAGAAAATGGGGTGGAAAGGTATGTGCCAGACTAGTATCAAGCAGCGATTGTGGTTGGAGATCGTTGGTAATGCTCATGCATGCTCCTGTTTTTGGCAGCGTTATAGAACATAGGCATGATGTTCGTAAACAGCCTGCCCTACTTTCCATTGGAAATATTTTCCTGATCGCATCTCCCCGTGTAGGAGGGGTGCCCTCTGGTTGACCTCGGTTGGGGTGGCAACCCTTACCAGAGATCTATAAGAGCCCCTCCTACACAATGTGTGAAGCGATGTTTCACGGTTTTGTTGTGTTCCCTTTTGGGGTTGCCCTGGCAAGCGTAATCGGCTGCGCCCCACCATCGCCATACAAGAAGCAGTTGGTCCAGTGGCCGCCGCCCAGATCGGTGCGCGCCGGGAAGCGCTCCTTACAGACGGGCATGACATGGGGACAGCGCGGATGGAAGCGACAGCCGCTGGGAGGCTTGATCAGGCTGGGGATCTCTCCACGGGTGGGCAATTGATCGGTACGCTTGCCTTCCGGGTTGAGTCGATCGGGATCGGGAGCCGCCGAGAGCAAGAGTTGGGTGTAGGGATGCTTCGGGCTCTGGATGACCTCGTCGCTGGGTCCGCCCTCCACCATCTGCCCGGCATACATCACCAGGGTGTCCTCGGCAAAGTAGCGCGCACTGGCGATATCATGGGTGATGAAGAGCAGCGCCAGCTTCTCCTCCTCTTTGAGCTGCAGCAGCAGGTTGAGGATATCCAGCCGGATCGAGACGTCGAGCATGGAGACCGGCTCATCGGCCAGCAGCACCTCCGGCTGCACCGCCAGCGTGCGGGCGATGGCCACGCGCTGTCGCTGCCCTCCCGAGAGTTGGTGGGGATATTTCTCGATAAACTGCTCGGCGGGCGTCAAACTGACGCGGTTGAGCAAGGCCAGGATCTGCCGCGTCTCCTCTTCGTTGGTGCGCGCATGGCCAAAGACGCGCAGAGGACGACTGAGATGATAGCGAATGCTATGCACCGGGTTGAGGGAGGAGAAGGGATCCTGGAAGACCAGCTGCACATGGCGTCGATACGCTCGCAGCGCCGCCGTGCTCCCTCCCAGCGAGACCTTTTCCCCTCGGAAGCGGATCGTGCCGGCGGTGGGATCATAGAGTCGGGCCAGCATGCGTGCCACGGTGGTTTTGCCGCTGCCACTCTCACCCACCAGCGCGGTGGCTCGTCCTGGATAGAGGGCAAAGGAGGTATCCTCCACCGCCTGCACCCCCAGTTTGGGAGCCAGCGGGTTCCACTGCCGCAGCGGGAAGACCTTCTTGAGGTGTTCCACTTCTAAGATCGGCTCGCTGGGTTTGGGTGCTTGGAACTGATTTCTGGGTTGACTGAAGACGCTCATCGACGGGCTCCTCCTTCTACGAGAGCCTGGTAGCCGGCCGCAATCTCGGCCGTGGTTGGGA
>Ga0209166_10001068_pt1 | contig 24295 bp, 30 predicted proteins | sample Coa_R1_3_FD_187151 | JGI IMG/M metagenome (GOLD analysis project Ga0209166, IMG submission 187151) | Surface soil microbial communities from Centralia Pennsylvania, which are recovering from an underground coalmine fire - Coalmine... | ecosystem: Environmental > Terrestrial > Soil >...
CGGCGACAATATCGCCGCCATTCTCTACAAGATCGTCAACGAAGAACCCATTCCGCTGCAGGAGTTGAATCCTGCGATTCACCGCGGCCTGATCTGTGTGATTCTGAAAGCACTGGCTAAGGCTCCGCCTGATCGTTATCAGCTTGGATCTGACCTGGTGAAAGCTCTTGAAAATTACGAAAGCATCCCGCCCGGGGCGAAGCATACTTCATCTGTGTTCCCGAAAGAATCGACCCCGGCAAACGTAAAGCAACCGGAGCGAGCCCGAAAAGGAGTTCTCACGAGCGGCGAAGTGGTCATGAGCCGGGTTTCTGGCAAAAAGCCGTTGATGACGCAAAAATCCATTCCCCCGCTGCCACTTATGGCTGCGGTATTGGCGATCATTGTTGTGGTGGTGTCAGGGGTTGTTTCCCTAATGAAGCATGAGCAGGCGAAGCAGAGGGTAGCGGAGAAACAACTGTTGCAGCAGAAGAGTGCAGAACAGGCTGCAAAGACGCCGCCTTCGCCTTTGCCTGAAGGTACCGCGATACCGACGCCGCTGCCTACGCCGATGCCGTTGGGGGAAGCCTCATCGAACCAGCCCGTTCTGCGGCCAAGTGGGCCGACATCTTCGGCTGGGGCACTTGGAGAACTGGTGTTAAGCACCGATCCGGATGGCGCCGAGGTAAAGATTGATGGCGCCAGCCAGTCCGGCCAACAAACACCGTTTACCGCGACTGCGGTTTCTCCTGGGCCGCATACCGTCACCTTCAGCAAGAATGGATACACAGCAGAGACGCGGGTTGTGGAAGTGCATGCCGGACGTCAGGAATTCTTGCGGGCCTTCATGAAGACTATTAGTCTTACCGCTACTGCTTCCATCAGCAGCGACCCAGCCGGAGCAGCCATCCTGATCGACGATAAAGAAATTGCCAATGTCACGCCCACACAGGTTGTGCTGAGCCCAGGTGCGCACAGAATTGCCGTGCGCAAGGGCGGCTTCGAAGAAGCGACCACTGATATAGACTCGCAGGAAGGCCAGATGTACAACTTCGCACCCACCTTGAAGCCAATGGGGCCGGCCAAAGATACCCATTCTAACTTCTTCTCACGCTTTTTTAGTGGCGGTGGAAATAAAGTTCTTGTGGAGATGCACAGCGACCCACGTGGCGCCGAAATATTAGTGAACGGACAGCCTTATTCTAAAACCACTCCCGCCGAGATCTCGCTACCGCCTGGCGAATATCAAATCACCTTCCAACTCCCCGACTATAAACCTTCGCATAGAACGTTAGTTGTAGAAAAAGGCCCGGTTATCCACATCGAGGAGACCCTCCAAAAGTAGCTTGTGGGGAGTTGCTCGCACGGGCACTTCTCGATCTGCTGCACGTTGCAAAACACAATGGGATTGCCTTCTAACCCTTCCTGACGTTTGCGTCACCTCTGGCACGAATCTGCTGTTAACTAAATAGATGCCTCGATGAAACAACAATAGTCTGATTACTGCCGTAACCTTTACATAGGTTTCCCTCATTGATACCTTGCTGCCAGGAAGACCAAAAACACCTGGCCTCTCAGGTGGCCGCCGTTTGTTGGCGGCCCTTTCTTGCAATCTTCATAGGCTTTTCTGAACGTAATCCATCATGAGCTGATTACAAAACGAGAAAACATATGGGCAGGAGAAAGTTTGAACCAGGAATGCGGGTGCAGGTTACGTATGGTAATCGTTGGTTTCCAGCCAGTGGTAAAGATGGAGTTGGTAGAGATAGGAAGCCACGATTTCTTCCCCTAACTCGTGGGTTTCACTGCACAGGAAAGGCACCTGCAGCCCAGCCAGGATGGCAATCAATGACTGAGTGATTCGATTCGGATTTACACCGGCATGGGAATAAGGAGATTTGACCTGGCTCAGCGTGCTCGTGATCAGCAGCAGACGATGCGGATATTGCGCCATTCGCCGGAGACGTTTGATAAAGACGCAGCGGTTGGCCGTACAGGAATGGACTAAGTCGGCGAGATCTTTTCGCTCCACCGCACACAAGTCTTCCAATCCAGCGATGGAGTAATCGCCCAGTTTGAGCGCTTTCCTCTCAATGCCTGCGAACCAGTGCGCAAAGCGGGAGAAATCCAACGGATTCTGCTCGCGCGTGTCGACCAAAAGGACCGGGCGCGGAGTTTTGAGCTGCGTGCCGCCACGCTCGGCAAGGACCGGAATCAGAGGTGGTGGTACTGGGGCTGCTGTCATCTGCCATGCCAGAGGAGATGTGATTAACGTGCTACGCCTTTTTCATCGGTATCTTTTTCATGCGGCGATCTTTTCCAGCCGGTATTCATGGTGTAAACCACCCAGAACCGATTTTGTCGCGACACGCCAACCTTGTGGAAGCTGGCGACGATGAGGTTGCGGAGCTACCGGCAGATCTGGAGCAGGAACAGGTAATCCCGGCCCTAAGCTGCTATGTGGTCGCCCGTAATTGTAATGCGCGACCCACTCTCGCAGGATTCGTCGCAGGTGCTTCTCGCTGAACGGGATCATGAAATCCAAGCACTCGCGCCGCATCGTTCCAATCAATCTTTCACAGTACGCATTGGCCTGGGGAGCCCGCACCGGTGTTCGCAGCGTCTTCACGCCGAAACCTTGAACTGCCTCATCCACTTGTTCCGAGAAGATACTATCGCGATCATGGATTAGGAAACGATAGCTGTGATCGCTGTGACTGGCTTCACGGAACTGTTGCGCAGTCCAATCGACTGTGGGATGAGCGGTCACGTTGTAATGCACAATTCTTCGCGTACCTATCTCCATGACTACAAAAACGTACAAGACGCGGAAGTGGGCGGTCACGACAGTAGCAAAATCACAGGCGATAAGAGAGTTTGCGTGGTTTCGCACAAATGTCATCCAGCGCTGCGTTGAGGCTCTCCTCGGTTCTGTATCCACATCGTGAGGCCAATAGTTCCTCACCGTTCGCGGCGACACCAGGATTCCCAGCTTGAGCGAAAGTTCGTCCGCTACCCGCTCCTGTCCCCAGGTTGGATTGTTGACTGCCATCTCGACAATCAATCGGCGAATGTTCTTGGGCAACCGTGGCCTTCCTCCTTGCGATTTCCAGCACCAGAACAGACGGAATGCTTGCTTATGCCAGCCAAGGAACGTCTCTGGCTTTACATTCACCAGAGCGTTCTTCCAGTCGAAGAGCTTGGCCAAAATTAGCATCGATAGCCGCGCCGAATCATTGAATCGGCGTGGTTTCACCTTCCTGATAAAACGCCAACTGCTTGCGTAAAAATAGAACCTCTGCCGTCAGCGAGGCCTTTGCGCTGACCACCAAGCCTAAAAAGCCAGATAGCACGGCGGGAAGGTGAACTTTTCGCCCGGTTGTGGTAAATCGGATCGCCTTTGAGCTCCAGAAAGCCGAGAAAACCGTCAACCGGGGCAAAAAATATAACAACAGTTAACCCGCTGATTCTGCGTCAGTTAGATTGCCGACGAGTTTTTTGCGAACGACAGTGCCAGATTCAAATAGATTTCCAGGGCATAGGCTGAACCTACCTTACCGCAATCGCTGCTACTCTCCTTTTGCTTTTGCAGCCAACAGCTCGAGCGGCGGATACGAACTAGCCGTCGTCAACGTCTGTTCGGGCGGTTGCAAGTTGCTCTGGAAAGTCTTGACCAGCATCTCAAGAGCGAGCCCTGTGTTCGCCGGGACCGCAACCGTTGCGGCCAGTAAACCCTCACGAACCCATTTTTGTCCGCCTTGGGGAAGACCATCGCAGCCTGTGTAGGGCAGGCTGAGCCACCGCTCTTTGTCGCTGGCATTGGCCAACTGTTGAAACGCCTTGCGCGCGCCCAGGGCCATGGAATCATCCTGGCCCCCAACTAAATCAATCACAGCTTTAGTCGAAGTGGATAGACGCAACCAGGCCTGAACGGCGCGCTGGGCGCTTTCCGAAGTCCACTCGCCCTTTAGTGCCCTTATCTGAATATTCCCTGCCTTGGTTTCGTACATGCCCGCGGTCCGCTGTCGCGCAGCAGAACTTTGGGATGGACCTTCTATATAAAGGACCGCGCCGCCGTTGGGCAGGAACGCAGTAAATTGCCTTCCCTGGATTCGGCCAATCTCTTCGTGATTGGAAGTGATACAAAACACGGGAACATTGCGGATCCTGCGAATTTCCGCAGCGTACTCGATCTCACGATTGAGCACGACCCACCCGATTCCGGCCTCCGCGGCGGCCCGGGCCACGGTTGGTAGAGCGGTTCCACCGACCGGCTCCAGGATAATTGCGTCGGGGCGTCGGGCTGGGGATTGAATGACTTGCAACAACTGCTGGCTTTGATTAATGGAGTCGTTATGGGCATCGAGGATATCCACATCGACGCCAAGGCGGCGAGCAGTCTCTTGCGCGGCCGTTGCCTGTTCCTCCTGATAGTCATTACCCCGCGTCGTAAGAGAAACCAGGAACTTAAACTTTTTCATGTCAGCTTGTTACAAATCCTTTCACACTGACTTGTGGAATGACAGGTTACTGTCGTAACCGATTTGTTAATACACATGTTGCGCTGCAGGAGCTCTGAGCTTACTCACAAAGAGAGTGATCGAGCTGATTCGCCTGTCAGGGGGAGCTGAAATCTTAGAACCCAACAACTGATGCCAATGCTCCGTCCTCTCCGAGCACATATCTGATGGCTTCGTAGAGCGCTTCCGGGGTGATTGGCTTCTGTAGGAAGTCCCGTGCCCCGCATTGCAGCGCTGCCATGACGTTCTCATGATATCCAACCGAAGATACAATCACGATGCGTGCCTGGGGATTTTGCTGCACGATTTTCTCGACCGCCTCAATTCCCCCCATTCGTGGCATGGTGATATCCATCAGCACGACATCGGGTTTGATCCGGTCGTACTCGGTGATGGCCGTCAACCCGTCACTGGCTTCGGCCGCCACCTGGCCGCCAAAGGCTTCGATCATGCGGCCCAGATTCTTGCGTGCAAAGACGGAGTCGTCCACGATCAGATAGCGAACTGGCTGCCCGTCCTTGCTCCGCCTGATGGCTACAAACTTTTCCATAACAGCGTCCTCATGTTCTACCCAACAAAACCGGCGTTATCGTTCGCCAAAATTGCATCGGTCAGACCTCCGTCTGCATTGTGTCGGCTGCCCGCCCCGCCAGCATCTCGATCGATGGATGAGAAGATGGATCAACGATCGTGCGCTTGGGACCCTGTGATTTGTTTTGAACCGCTCGCACCATCATCTCAAGCGCAACTCCCGCCACGGGTGGGCTGATGATTGATGCGGTCAGCAGACCCCGCCGGACCCATTCTTGGCCGGCTCCCGGGCAATAGTCGCAACCGATATAGGGCAAGCTGGTCCACCGCGACCCTTGGCTGCCGTTCGTCTGTTCCTCGAATGCCCTCCTTGCTCCCATTGCCATGTCATCATTCTGGCCAGCGATCAATGCCACAGGGGTCTCGTGCGAGGTCCTCAACTGTAACCACCGAGTCACGGCGTTATGCCCGCCCTGCTCGCTCCAATCGCCCGTCAGTGTTCTCACTTGAACGTTTGCGGGCTTTGCCGATTGCATCCACTTCAAGCGCTGCTCTCCCACCGGGTTGCCAGTCGGTCCAAGAAGGCATAGAACCAAGCCGCCTTGTGGGAGCAATGCTTCAATCTGCCGGCCTTGAATGCGTCCGATTTCTGCCTGATCCACAGCGACAGAAAACATCGGCACCTGGTAGCTCCGGCGTAGCCCTTCAATATAGTCGTCCTCGCGATTGAGGAGCGCCCATCCAATGCCAGCAGCAGCAGCCTGGCGGGCCACTCGCATCAGTGTGGTGCCCACCGGATGACATAGAATTCCATCGGGCCGAGCATCAGCCGACGAGGACTGAATGGCATGGAGCAGTTGCTCACTTTGAGTGATGGCATCATTATTTGCATAGAGCACGTGCACAGCAACACCCAAACGAAGCCCCACCTCCTCGGCTACGGTGGCATTTAGTTTCTGATAGCAGTTTTGCTCGGTTCGAAATGAAACTAGAATTCTAGGTTTTCTCATGGCGTGCCTCGACCCAACATTGCATTCTGCTTGATCTCGGTCTTACTTCACCTACTGTGGGTAACGCCTCTCCACAAACAACCTCGCGAGCGCTTGATGTTAACTCTGTTAGAAAGCCAGATTACGCAAGGACAATCAGCTTAGGGGGTAAATGGGGGGTACGGCTTACTACAAAGCCCTGCTTCTGCAGAGTTTCTTGAGCATGCTCAAGTTACGCTAACTTTCACACAGGTAGAGCTATGGAACCAAGTTACTGTGGTAACCCCTGCTCCCGGTTCGGCCAAACCACTGTTTTGGTGGGGAACAGTAACGTTACCCTCGTAACGATGCCCTGTACCGCATCGTGCCATCATAATTAATGTAATCTCAGCATGTCAGACTGCCCCCTCGAGGTAGGTTGCGCTACTTGAGAAGGATTGGATGCCTGCCTTTTGGTGCTGAAATCCATGCGGCATGGATCGCAAGGCCGCTGGTTGTATGCCATATGAGCACGGCCATGGCTCTGGAAAAAATCGGGCGCTATGAAATAGTGGACCAACTGGGCAAGGGCGCCATGGGCGTAGTGTACAAGGCCCTGGACCCGACGATTGGCCGTACCGTTGCGCTCAAGACCATGCGTCTGGACGTGCAAGGGCCGGAGACCAGCGAGATGCTGTCGCGCTTTCGCAACGAGGCCCGTCTGGCCGGAGTGCTCAACCACCCCAACATTGTCACCATCTACGACGCCGGCGAGATCCATGGCCTGTTCTACATGGCCATGGAATACATCGAAGGAAAAACCCTGTATCAACTCTTATTGCGGAAGCATGCCCTGCCCATAGATCAGGTGCGCGATCTTTCGCGCCAGATTTGCGCGGGATTAGACGCCACTGCTCCGCAAAAACCTCATCGGCAATCATAACTGATGCAGAATCAGCGGGTTAATGGGTTAGCATCTTTTTGTCCACAGGACGGCTTTTCCTGAGATTGGGTGCGTCCGATTTACCACAAACGGGCGTGAAATTCACCTTCCGATCAGCTGCTCGCCATTGTTGCCCGGCATGGGATTCTAAATTTTGAGCCCAGTTGTTCTAAATCGGACGCGCCTTCAAGCTCCAAAACACGATCCTACCGAACAAAACCCCGAAAATCGATTAACCCTCTGATTTTTGTGTCAGTTACACTTTGCGGACGAGGTTTTTGCGCAGCACAGCAGGTCATAGCGTTATCGCCACGGAAAATGAATCAGCCGTAAAGACCATCTGCAGGCAATATCAGTTTGATGTTGCGGTAATTGGACAAACGCTTTCGCCCGAAGACAAGAGAAAGGTATTCTCCGCGGTCCGCGAGTGCTGCCCATCGACAAAGGTATTGGAATTATTTGCGGAGTTTCATGGAAGAACTCTTCAAGAAGCTGGTTCGTGGTTGCAGGTTCCCGTTGATGCGCCAGGTAAACTCGCTCAACGAGTGGCCGAACTTCTAAGCGAGAACTCCTCAACCAAGACTTATAGCTAATACCCAATAGCTCTTTTCGCCTCTTTCTTTTCGTCGCCAAATTATACCGAGCGCGGGAGGCAAGTAAAGGCTCTGCGCTTCGCTCCGACCGTGTTGCGGCGCGCAAAGTACGCGCGGCCTTGACTTGCCTCCCTCTCCGCTCGGTGTTGCTCCAGCTACAAAAAAGAAAGGAGAAGAAAAAAATGGACAATACCGAGAAAATGCTGAGGAGATATGGGGTTATGAAAAGTGTACGGTTCGATAGTCTCAGGCATCTAATTATTCAGAGACTCTGCTCCGTTTCATGTTTGGACGACGCCGACATACGCCTATTTAGTCCGTTCCTTTGGTCAGTTAAGCCGCAGAGTCGGTAAACAAGGGACTTTTGCGTATGTCAGGCCTACCCTGTCAAGGGCGGCGGAAAATTTGGTTCATCCGCATATTTGGTGATACTCGGAGAGGGCATGACGGTTAGGTAGACTGCAAGTAACTCTGACGACCTTCGCCTACCTGGATGAGTCGCAGCACATTGTTACCCGGCACGGACGAACTTTCGCTTGACTGCATAAAAGCACATCGAAACGCTATCACAGTGGTGGTGCACGCAGCTCGTCCAGCGGCGAGGTGTCCCGGTTGTGGTTCGAGCTCTCGAAGGATTCACAGCCATTACGCGCAAAGACTCGCGGACTTACCATGGAACGGCATCGCGTTGCATCTCCAATTGAGAACGCGCAGGTTCTTCTGTGCCGCTGAAGGTTGTGGACAGCGGATCTTTACTGAGCGGCTTCCCGATACTGTTGTGCCCCACGGACGTCGCACGAGAAGGTTGAAGCACGTACTGGCTTCCTCTTGCTTGTCAAGCAGCGTGCCAGTAAAGCATCCCATTTCGGGACGTTATCCGTTCTGGGAGGGTTCCTTGCACAGCGTTCGATTATTTTACGGTCGCAGAGCGACGCTGCAGGAAGGCGACTGCGCGTTCACGAGCCTGTTTGTAATTTGCACAAGTGTCCCCTTGCGAGCGCTTTTAAGAACGATTCTCCGCCGAAGCGTCGTGCCTCGCCTCGCGTAGGGCGTCAATGGCTGCATTGACCTGGCGGGGCATTCCGTCCCCGGGAAGCCATGTATTCACGGCCGTCATCCACTTTGGTCACGATAGCCTTTCGGGTTTCGCGTCCAGACTTGGGTGTATGAAGGATCGCTGCTCCGGCCCCCGAGACCCAGGCCAGGAACCAGCCAATATTTTTGTTGCGGCCGCCAGACATGTTGGCTCCCAATGGTTGTTAATTTCCGGGTAACCATATCGCCATCAGGCAAAACCCGTCAATATTGGACGCTCTTTTCAGTGTCGAGGTCTTTGCCTGTTGGTACCAATGTCAGTGGAAGACGAGAGCTGTTCAGCAAGCAAATCTTGCGATCCTCGAACATGGTGCGGGCAGAGAACCGTTTCTGATTTGATGCTCGGACGAGCAGGGTTAACCGGCTATCGAATCCTGCGCAGCCACTCTTGTTGCATCCAATATTTCTCTTATTTTGCCGGCCAAGGCCGCCTGTGTGAAGGGCTTCTGGATAAAGTTGAAGCCTTCTTTACTCGCTTTGTCCCGCGTTATTCTGTCATCCGTGTAACCCGACATGAAGAGCACCTTTATCCCCGGCCTTTTTGACAAGAAATGCTCAACAAAAACCGGCCCACTGACGCCCGGCAGCACAACATCACTCAGGACCAGGTCGATTTGGCCGGCATATTCATTGGCAACCCGAGTTGCCTCCACGGAGTTCTCTGCGGTTAGCACATTGTAACCACTTATCTGCAGGAACTCGCAAACGAGCTCTCGTATCTTGGTTGCATCTTCCACCAGCAGGATAGTTTCCGATCCCTGGGGAATGCGCGTGGACGGTTCTTCCGCCTGCTCCAACTGGCCGGCTTCTTTCACTCGTGGGAATAGTATCTCGAACGACGTCCCCCGACCCAACTCACTATGGACCGAGATATAGCCGTTACTCTGGTGGACGATGCCGTAGACCGTAGCCAATCCCAACCCGGTCCCGTCAACTCCCTTAGTAGTGAAAAAAGGCTCGAAGATGCGCGACTGTGTGTCTTTATCCATGCCGATTCCAGTGTCGGTTACTCTCAGTGCCACGTATTGACCTGCTTTCGGCGTCTGTTCACCCTCGAAGTTGCCGCCATCAGTATCCACATTCGCGTTTTCGATGGTAAGCTTTCCTCCCTGGGGCATAGCATCGCGAGCATTCGTCGCCAGATTCAAAATCACCTGTATGATTTGCGTCGGGTCCGCCTTTACTCGTCCCAACTGCGTTTCAAGGTTCACTACCATCTCAATATCTTCACCAATCAGTCGCCGCAACATCTTGTCCGCATCGCCGATGACGGCATTCAAATTCAATATCATCGGCTGTAAGACCTGTTGCCGCGTGAAAGCCAGCAACTGGTGCGTCAAGGCAGCCCCGCTTCTCGCTGCCCTCTCAACCTCCAAAAGCCTCCTGTAGACGGCGCTGTTGGGTTTCAGCTCACTCAACGAAAGTTGCGTGTAGCCCATAATGACTTGCAGCAGGCCGTTGAAGTCATGGGCTATACCTCCGGCCAGCCGGCCGACGGCATCCATCTTTTGAACCTGGCGGATCTGCTCCTCGCTCTTCCGACGTTGCGATTCATCAACGAGATAACCATGAATTTCAATCAGCTCTCCATGCGAATCGAACACGCCGATGACCCTGGCGACGATTTGCAGAAGCTCTCCGTCCTTGCGACGAAGTTCTTCTTCGTCGTTGTTCAATCTCTTCCGTTCTTTTAGCTGCTCAACGAATGCTTTGTATTCTCCACTATCCCGATAAAGCGAAACAATGCCTGTCTGTTTGGCTTCCTCGATCGTCGAGAACCCAAACAGACGCGCGAATGCTGAATTGCATGCGAGAAGCCTGCCGTCCGGGCTTGCAACATAGTCACCGGCGGTGTCCTGCTCAAAAAGGACCCGATACCTCTCTTCGCTCTGGCGAAGCGCAACGTTGGCCCGTTTGCGATCAGAAATGTCGCGGATGTTGCATTGGATCACCCTTTGCCCGTCCACATCGTAGACATTGCTGACAAACTCGACCTCAATAAGCCGGCCCGCCTTGGTTTCGAGAGGAAGGTCTTCATACCGGATATATTCCCTTTGCTGCAGTTCCTCAAAAGCAGTCCGGCTGGCCTCGACATCTTTGAAGGGGCTGATCTCCCAGAGTTTTTTCCCTACAAACTCGTGATAAGGGTAGCCCAGCATGTCGATCAGGAATGGATTCACATCCGTTATTTCGCCCGTGCTTGCATCCAAGATCAGAATACCGTCCTTGGCGGTTTCAAATAGCCGGCGATAGCGCACTTCCGACCTGTGCAAGGCTTCTTGGACCTGCTCGCGGTCTGGCGTATTCCGGAGGATGCTCCTGTCTGGATGGGCTACATCCCGTTTTGGGAGAATGCCCGTTTCGGGAAGCTTCTTGTCACGGCGCTCGTATGTGTCCATAAGGAGATCAAATACTGTAATAACTCACGGCATGTCTGTTCAATATTACACACGTGTGCAAGACGGAAGTCTCTGGCCGTCTGGGAGAATGTTGGAGGAAGATGAAAGCTGCTTACTTCGGCCATTGCGGATATGTAACACTGGTGACGGTGCCGGTACCCGGGAATGTTTGTCCCGGAGCAAAGGTGATAATGCCGTTGCTGCCATTCACTGACATCGCCGAGATCGCTACGATCGTGCGCAGGACGACGGAGAAACCAGCTTGCGATGAATAGCAGCACGACAACCAAGTTGCCACCTCCGTGCCAAAGTCCGATCGCCTTCGCTCTAGTGCCAGAGGGAATCGCCAGCCAATCGATAAGTCCAAATACCGCTGCCAACAAGGCTCCAATAATGCCGGCGGCAATCATCCAGAACGAAACCACAAACCAGAATGCCTCGCCTCGCGCTAAGGCAACAATGTCAAAAGCAACTGCCGTTGCCAGCAGCTCAAGCGGAAACACGATCAGCATTGGATGAACAGGATGTCCTAAGAATGTTGCTTTGCTTTCCATCTGTCTTCCTCCTTTGTTTTTGGATGCCCGAGCATAGTTTGCGGGGTGCACCTACGAGAGCTCATCTGCTCTGCAGACGTGATCAGTTACAAACCAGCTCCCAATGTGGCACATCTAGACTCTCGGTCACGTTTTTCGTATAGCCAACTCGCTTTCGCCTTCTGTCGTTGAGGCGATTCAGCATGACAAGGTCAATCTGGATGATCCCGCAGGTCACGCGGATGCTGATCAAAAACAAGGCTGTCTTAGGAGTGGTGGGGTTCTTCAACGAAAACAGCACACTGCGCTCGGTTGGTCTGACATGTGCGGTCTGTCATTCCACCGTTGATAATTCAGTAGCTCCCGGCATAGGGAAACGGATTGACGGGTTGGCGAATCGGGACCTCAACGTTGGAGCCATCGCCGCCGCTGCGCCCAATCTTGAACCTGTCAAGGGCGGCGGAAAATTAGGCCAGCGGGGCGGAGTAAAACTAGACCAGAGGAAGTGCTGGAGGAACAGCGTCTTGAGAGAAGAGATGGCGTCCGGAGCGGAGGCCTGCGCCGCCTGAAAGGCGGCGCGCTGGTCAAGTTGCGCGGTATGCACTGGCCAGCAACTTCTTACGCAATGAACGGATGTGGAAGGCCCGGACTCCTGCTCTCCCCTGCTGTTTGCAACCAATCGACGACTGTTAAGATGCAAATACAGGGAAGTCAGTTGTGTGTTCTGGCTTGATTATCGCGCGCCACACACGTCGAAATGAATCAAGCCAAAAGCAAGCAACACGCGGCTTTTTCGTGAGCGATATCCGAACTATCCGAACCCCATCTTTCTGACGTGTGCCTGAGATAGCAATCTTGTGGAATGACCTTTCTCGGTTCCTCGGTTCTCAGTGAGAGGCAAAAGCAATACGGCACTCAGCAATCAGAAGAGCAAAGTCAGCTGCCGGCGCCGGTTTCCATTCTAGGCGTCGTTCCCGTACGGCGACGGCCCTTCAGCCTTATGCTCATCAGCAGACAGGCGATGGAGACGCCGAACAGGAATCCGGTCATTCCGTCAATGAAAGCCGCCGAGAGGTGAGAGCTGGGGTGGACGAACCGCTGCGACAGTATTCCAAGCACTAGGCATACCAATCCGAGGCGCATGAGGTTGTTGGGTTCTTTCATTTGATTTCGAAAAGTCATATTCAATTCTCCATTCATATTCAGTTGGGTGAGGGGCATATTCAGTCGGTGAGGGCATACCAGGCCATGAGCACCATTTTGACTGCGACAAAGGTGAGGCCAACAGCCAAAAGGTCCCAGCTCCAGATATGGTTGATGTAGAAGCGATAGGCGAAGAGCCCAATTGCCGTGAGGCCTCCGATCACCCCGGCGGCGCTCGTAGACTTGCGGCGGTGGGTGAGAAAACGTTCGTCAATGACCCGGTTGAGAATGCTCATGGTTTGATCTCCAGCGTAAAAATCTCGTCGGTTGAACAAGCGAAAACCCGCGCAAAAATCAGCGCCAGCAACAGGCTGGGCAGGTAACGGTTGCGCTCAATGGAGTTGATGCTCTGGCGCGAAACCCCAACGGCTTCGGCAAGCTGCTGCTGAGTCCATCCGCGGTGGACGCGAAGCTCTTTGATACGGTTTTGGATTGTGAAATCCATGACAAGCTTGCTTTCCATTTAATAATGAGGCGGAAGAGGGATGGATGTCAAGTCAGCTTGTCATTTAGAAAGCCAAAAAACGCCCGGCAAAGCATGCTCTTTTCCGGTTTCTACGCGCATTGATCGGGCGGTACGGAACCCAGTTTTACTGCACTTTCCATTGCTAGATCACAACCTGCACTTGCATTAGCGAGTAGAAGACCTTCGGATTCACGCCCTTAAGTTTTGTTTGTGACTGTATCACGCCCCCTCGGAACCTAAGCTACCTCGACTTAAGACCCTGCGGGTTGCAACGCAGCCGGACCACAACCAGAAATGCTGAACACTGAAGCCCAACCTTTGGTACTGATGAATAAGCATGAATATTGAATCTGAAATCAAATTGTGCGAGTGGTCACAATGAGACAGCAGTCCGCCTTCTCAGCGGCTAACCTGGTGTCTGTGCGCGGTTCCCGCGCACACTGAAGAGGCATCGCGCAGTTCGGAAGAAAGAGCGTAAACAGATGTCCTTCCGCTTAGAAGCAAGGAGATGAAAACATGCTTGCGATTATCGCAGTAGTTCTGCTTATACTTTGGTTGCTTGGATTCTTCGCACTTCATGTAACCACCGCTTTCATTCACGTTGTCCTGATTGTGGGCCTGATATTACTTGTTCTGCATTTCATGAGAGGCAGAACATCAACTGCATAGAGCACAAGGGCGAGATGCCTGACTCCAATGTAGAAGCTCAAGTCGCACCCAAGGCTCGGGCAATCACGAGAGCGCCTGCCGCAATGATCCCGATACCCGCGACACGGGCGGCGTACTGCGGTCTCAGCGAAAGCCGCTCGACAGTGATCGCGCCGGCGACTATAGCCATGGCTTTGAGATTCGTTACGCCGGTCACGACATCGGAGTTGGGAAATGGACCACATGACACACCAAGACCGCGAAGCAGTCGAGCCACATGCTGGACACAAGATTTCCGGCGCGCACACAAGTCACGACCGTCACGCCGGACACTCCGTCGCCATGTTTCGCGACAAGTTCTGGTTGAGCTTTGCCCTCACAATTCCAGTGGTCTTCTGGTCGACCGATGTCCAACACTGGCTTGGGTACTCAGCACCTTCCGCCATTGCGATTCAACATTGCCTGGACTGGGCGACGGGAAAATGGTCCAAGCCATCGCCGTGAAAGGGCGATACCAGAGTAGATCACGTAGTAATTACAAGACAGGGGTCGCTCTGTGAGAATCCCCACCAATCAAAGGCCGAAAGGCGGGCCACCCAGCCTCAATGTCTCACTGCACAGTCGACGCCAACACTGAAGCCCTCCGCATCCCCGGCACTTCGAGTTCCGGCATCGGCTTGGCGTCGAAGAGTTTCCGGCACGGCACTGCCAGCCAACGCGCTACCCGTGTCGCCTTCTGCCTCCGGGCACTGTCCGTGGAAATTCCCGTATTGGCATACATTTGGCGATACAACTTGGAGATGAACAGGAACGCCAGCCGCCCGCGCAGCGTGGGTACGCACTTTGACCGTCCCCAAACCTCGCGCAGGCTGTAGAAGGTGTCCCAGACCCTCTGGGTCCGCTCGCGGATCTCGTCGGTGGTCATCGTCTCGTGCGGACTAAACATCTTCGGTCGCAGACTAGCGGGAATCAGCCAGTAGCGGGTGATGGGAACTCCGGCAACGTAAGGAACACTCCCGTCCATGCTCTTCTCCCATCGATCAAAGTCCACGGTGCCGGGAAAAGGTGTCATCATCACGAACTGGGCGAAGGTCAGGCCTGCCTGTTTTGCCAAGGCCGCCGTCGCCGCGAAAGTATCTTGGCGGTCCGTGGGAAGCCCGAAAATGAATGATCCGAGCACGTGCACGCCGTGCTCTTTGAAGGTACTGAGCCGCTTGGCCAGGCTATCGCCGGCCGAGTTGAAGTCTTTGAAGACGGACTTTAGAGCGTGTGTGAGAACTAGGTTTTCGTGTCAGATATTGCGATCACAATGCTTGGCAAATGCAATATGTTGTGGTCAACCAAGCCGATTTTTGGGTTCTCACGCACGCTCTTCAGCCCTTCTTCTGTGACCGATTCTACTCCCACCAGCGCACCCTTAATGTGGGCCTGCCGCATCGCGTCGAGAAACTGTGTATCTTCGCCGGCTTCCATCGTGATCTGAGTGAAGAAGACCATATCAGCAGGAAGTTTCGCGAGCTTTTCCATTAATTCGAACCGCTCAGAGCGCAGCGCCCTTAGTTCCCTGACGCGGGCCGCGTTGCCCTGCATCTCCGCCAGCTCAATGTCGGTAAGAGTCACGGGATAGAAGTTATCGTCCGCGAGCGCGATGAAGCGGAACCCGAGACGCCGCAACTGAACGATCTCTTCGATCACGATGTCCGACGCGCGCTGCCGCGGCCTCTGACCGTCGGTGCGCCACACCGAACAAAACGAACAGTGCTTCGGGCAACCGCGCACCGTTTGCACCGAAGCCCACATGTAACGATTGCGTGGGGCGAGGTTCCAACGCGCGGGCAGGAACTGATCTCCCGAAATCCGTCCGCCTTCATAAGTACGCGGGGCCGTCCCTCGCACCAGATCGGCGATCACCTTCGCCCAAACGATGTCTCCATCGCTCTTGACGACCGCGTGCGCGCCACCAAGTTCAAAGGCCTCTTCAGGATACAAGGTTGCGTGGATGCCTCCATATACGACCCAAGCTCCGCGTTCACGGGCGATGCGTCCGATCTGCATGCCTCGCAGAGCATTGCCGGTATGGATGCCGATGCCCACTACATCTCCAGGCTGGATGCGATCGGGCTGAATCTGTTCAAGGGTCTCGTCGGTGACCAAGGGGTCCCCATACTCGGACGGGGTCGCAGCGGCAAGCACATACAACCATCGCGGCGTAATCACGCCGATTCCGAACGAAGAATCACTGGGATTGACCAGGTGTACGCGCATCACTGAAGTACGGCCTCCTTGGCATTCTCTCTCTGCCCCGTGTTGGAATTCCTGTCGAACATACCAGCGACGCTCCGCTGAAAGGAGCGCCAAGCACACCCAAGCGGACCCTTTTACATCGGATGGCAGTTCCCGACATATTGTCGCCTACTCGGAAACTATCGCAACGCTGTCTATTTGTGAGTTGGCAATCCCGGCTTGCGCGTGGGGCGGACGCAATGCGGTTCGATCAAATGCAGACTCAGGTAAGTCCGAACCGAATATACAGTACATATTGCACAACTATTACGCTCCTCTCCAATTCTCCGCTGATAAATGCAACATCCAATCAAATTAGAGAAACATCCCTATGAGCACGACCGCGACCTTCAAACACGACAAGACTTTCGGACAGCCCATTGTATGGGTCACAACTCTTTTCATGATTTTATTTCATATCGGCGCGGTTGCGGCGCTCTTTACCTTCAGTTGGAAGGCGCTGGCACTCGCTATCCTAATTGTGGTGGATCGCCGGAAGCCTGGGCATCGGTATGGGCTACCATCGTTTGCTCACTCATCGCGGCTACAAGACGCCGAGATGGGTCGAATATTTCCTCACCGTCTGTGGCGCACTGGCCCTTGAGGGTGGGCCGATCGCATGGGTGGCCACTCATCGCCTGCATCACCAGAACACTGATAGAGAAGGCGACCCACACTCTCCTCAGGACGGAGGTTTCTGGGCGCATATGGGTTGGATCGTCACCGGCCAGTCAATGCACAATAAATCCGCAGAACTCATGCCCTATGTGCCCGACCTTCGCCAAAGCCTGTTTCACCTGTGGATCAGTAAGTGGCACTGGGTTCCCGTAACTCTGCTCGCAATAGTCATTCTTGCTATTGGAGGATGGCGATATGTTCTATGGGGCATCTTCCTCCGTACCGCAATTGGTCTGCATTCTACCTGGCTAGTAAACTCGGCCACGCATATGTGGGGATCGCAGCGTTTTCACACCGGTGATTCTTCCCGCAACAGTCTCTGGGTGGCCGCGCTTACCTTCGGCGAAGGATGGCACAATAATCATCACGCTCAGCCGCAATCGCCCCGCCATGGACTGGCCTGGTATGAGATTGACCTAAACTGATACGGAATCTCTGCATTGCGGATGTGCGGCCTCGCCTGGGATGTTAAGCTGCCTCGACTTAAGACGCCTGCGCGTTGCAACGTAGCCGGACCTTCCAGTCCTACAGGCAACGATTGATCGAGGTCATCGACTTCCTGCTTGAGATGAAAATGTACCATGAAATTTTTCACGGTGAAGATTTCGCAGACATCGGCGTTACCGACTTCATCCAAAAGCACGATTGCTTCTTGTTTTGACGGTGCATTGGCAGCAGAGAAATCACCATTCTGCCAGCGGCAGATGAACAATGGCACACGAATTCCTCAGCCGTCATCATAAGGCGGGCAATGGATAAGAATGGCTGAGTATTTCCGAGCGCAGCCGGAGCGACGGGATGAACCTGGGTGCCATAACCGCGACCTGCTCCCGCGTACGTGTAAGCATATGGAGCCAGCGCGCCACAACGACAGTTGAGCGCCAGGCTCGCCTTTCATGTCTTTGTCCCCAAGAGTCTCAGTGCAGCGATCGGAGATCAGGCAACACAATATTCCGATCACAAAGCAGTTCTACGAGTTACGACGGTCAGTTTTGGGTAAAAATTCGTGCCTGGACGGATTGCAATTCGTTCACAGGGCAAACAATCTGAATCCTGTAGAATTGCAACGAAAGCGTACTGAAGCAAATGCCAATGACGGATGAGCCCGAAGTGATGAACGTGCGCCAGGCTTCCCGATATCTGGGAATGAGTGCCGACACACTCTATAAGTACGTTTCTGAGAACAATATTCCCGCATTCAAGCTGGGGAATCGGTGGAAGTTCAAAAAGACGGTGCTGGACGCGTGGATGGAACGCCAGAGCGCGATACAAAAACAGAAAAGGAAGAGGTCGTAACTTTGAATCCTGAGAACACGGACCGCGGCGTAAACAAGAACATCGGGGCGAAAGACTCCAGCATCACTCTGCAGTCTTTTCTGCACATTGCGAACCTCATCAGGCATTCGAGGCCATCGCGTCACGGATGGGTTTGATGATCAATCGCGAAAAGACCCGAGTTACGAAGTTGATCGAAGGGTTCGACTTCATCGGGTTCCAATTCGTGAAGCGGCGTTCGCCCAAAAGCGGCAAGCAGAGCATCTACATCTTTCCCAGCAAGGCCGCGCAGCGCAACATCCGACGTCGGATTAAGTACTTCACCAAGCGGCGGGCGCCGATCGCGCCCGCAGAGTTTGTGGAGCAAGTGAATCAAACGGTACGGGGATGGGTGAACTACTTCCGCCATACCAACGCGAGCCAGGCATTTCGCAGCTTGCAACGATTCATCAACACTCGCTTCCGCCGATACTTGAACTTTCGCGATAAAGGTCGAGGCTTCGGGTGGAAGAAGTACCCGAATGCGATTCTATACGCCCGAGGGATGATCTACATCGGGAGTGGAGTCATCGAGTACGCGCGCTAGCCTGCGCATGCCGTGTGACGAAGACTGTCGGACTGCCGGATTCGGGAAAACTGAACGTCCGGTGGGATGGGAAGGGAATGGTGAACGGGTCATGATGGGGCTAGTGAGGCACTGCAATGGGGAAACCCGCAGCAACAGATAGGCCGCATCTAACGCTCCTGAGCCATTCCTTTACCCTAGACTTTATCATCACAGGCAGGGTCAAAAGAACTGCTTGAGGAGATCAAACCCCAAGTCGAATGCTTCTTACGCGAACGCGGGCTTGAACTCTCTCCGGTGAAAACAGTCATCACGCACGTGACCACTGGTTTCGATTTTCTCGGTCAAAACGTGCGTAGATATCCTGACGGAAAACTACGCATTAAGCCTTCTCGGAAGAATGTTCAATCCTTCCTGGAGGACATCCGAGGAACCATACGAACTGGGTTGGCTAAGACTGCTGCCGAGTTGGTCTTTGTACTCAATCGCAAAATACGCGGTTGGGCCAACTATCACCGGCATGTGATCAGTGGCCGCACCTTCAGCAAAGTAGACTACGCCATCTTCACGAGTCTTTGGCAATGGGCACGCCGTAAACACCCCAGCAAAAGCGTGCGCTGGATTCAACAGAAGTACTGGGGCCATCATTATAGATGGAACTGGACCTTCTTCGGGTCTCTGGTCGGAAGTCAACGGCAAATCATCAGTCGTATGGCTTCAATACGCCCAGAGAATACGGACCCGGCGGCACGTAAAAGTGAGGAGTGAGGCGAACGCTTACGACCCACTTTGGAAGGACTATTTTGCAAACCGCAGAACCTTCCGGAGCAGTCGCGAGGCTTACTTCACTAACCGGCCATGCCCGTTCCCCCACTACTTTCCGATTGTCACCGCGTCTCTTCACGAGGCGTTCGGAAGGCTTGAGCTGTGTGAGTTGGAAACTCTCACACACAGTTCTTAGAGGACGGGACAGGAGCAATCCTGTCCTGTCACTCGGTACTCTGATACCGCCTGAGGGTGCCCTGGCTACGATGCCGTAGGTTTTTTACTTCCAGCTACCATCCCTCCGGCTACCATGCGTGGCCGACTTCCATGCTGGCGGCGCGCAGAGTTCCGCCTGGGACTCGAAACTCTAACGCGCAATACGAAAAACAACATCTTCGGCCTGCTGTTCTCCCCAGGTCGACGCTGAGCAGTCCTGTTCGGGTGAGGTCGTGTAGGTCAGAGCTCCAGAGCTCCGAATTGCCGAATACTCCTCATCTCCGGAAACGCCGCCTATGCGGATTTCCCCCCAGCTAACGGAACAGCAGCACCGATTTCCTTTTCTTAGCGAGCCGTTACACCCGAAGGACCTGCTGAAAAAGCTGGTCAACGATTCGCACGCCCAAGCACGAAGCCGGAAGGCCCTGTACGGCTACGCTGCGCGATTGTAGGCGTCGGAGCCTTGTTGCTTTACGAGCTTGTTGTAGACCCCTATGATTAAGAATGCCGGCGCCCATTGGCCGACGAATAACGACCAGTCGTCACGTCCGATGGCTTTCAGAACTGCCGATGCAGCCATCGAGCCAATGGCAAGGGCTAAGTAGCCGCTGCTTGGAATTTTGGCGGTTTGGGATTCAATCGCACCTGTGACTCTGTCTTCCCGTTCCCCGCTGGTCCGCGTAGGCAATGGCATTTGAAGGCTCCTGTTGTTCTAGATGTTCTACATTAGAAATAGGAAAGCAAACGATAGGATGCCCCGCACATCTACAAATTGACAGGATTGGAGGACCGATGACCGACAGCCAGCCATCGACGGTTCCACTCGGAATACGCAATCAAATGGTCAAGCTTTGCGATCACATCGCCTATTTTTGGGAATCCGAGGAGGAATTTGCTGAGGGCGTCGGCTTTCTGGAAGCCGGTCTCCGAGGCACTGACTACTGCGTTGTTTTCGGACATCCCGAGGCCAATCAGAAGGTACTCGCCATTTTGGCGGAACACGGATTTCCAAAAGAGTCGCTCGTCGGTCGCGTAGCAGTTCTAGGCGGCAAGCGGCTGCCGGACGAAATGTTGGCCGAGATCGGAGCAACCTTCCAAAGCGCAGTGAATGGAGGCGCCAAGCTGCTCCGGTTGCTCGGGAACATCGGTTGGGGCCATCCGGACTGGCCTCTTGAAAACGATATCTTGCAATTCGAGGCTCAGGTCACGGAAGCCTGCCGGACATTCCCGTGCGTCGTGGTTTGCATGTATGACGTGAAGAGCCTGTCGGGACGAGTGGTGATCAGAGGTGGCTTGCAAACCCATCCGCTGACCATGTGCGACGCCGGTGTCGAGGAGAATCGACACTTTGTGGCCCCCGCCCAGTACTTAGCGCGCTACGTGAACAGGCCGTAGACTTCCCTGGGGAATTGTCGAGCTCTCAGGCCGCGACGGTCGCTTCTCGCTCTCTTTGGGAATGCCACCCAGCACCACACGGAACGTGGTCCCCTGGTGGGAAGCCTCCGTGCTCGTTTCCGCCATAATCGAGCCATTATGCTTCTCCGCAATCTCCCGTGCCACCCATAGACCCACTCCAGTGCCATGGAACTCTTTGGTGGTAAAAAACGGCTCGAAAAGCTTCGGCAAATGCTCCGGATTGATCCCTTTTCCGTTGTCCCTAATAGACACAACTGCTTTGGGGCCTTCTGCTTCAATCGCAATTTCGATCTTGCCATTGGTCGGAACGGCGTAAATCGCGTTGTCTAGCAAGCTCGAGAAAAGTTGGTGCAGTTCGATCTTCGTGCCGCGCACCATTACGGGCAGGTCTCGGCGCACGATCATGATTCGCTTCTCCGCAATCTTCTTCGCGAAAATCGGCAAAATGCTATCGATCAACTCGGTCAGATTCAGCGGTTCAGGAGTCACCTGTCCGCGGTAAAACGCCAACGTTTGCTTCGTAATCTCAGCTACTCTGCCTAGCTCAGATTCGGCCAACGCGAGATACCGCGAGCCCTCACTGCCCTGAACATACGACCTCAGCAGGAACAAAGCGTTGGTCACGGATTCTAGCGGGTTGTTGATCTCGTGAGCGATGGTATGCGCCATGCGTCCAGCAACGGCCAGTTTCTCAGCGCGCCGCAACGCCTCTTCCATCCTCTTCTGCGCGGTAATATCGCGAGCGATTTTGGTCGCGCCGATCACTTGCCCGCCATCATCCTTAAGCGGAGACACTGTCAACGAGATTTCAATCCGTTTGCCCGACTTAGCCAACCGGATTGTCTGGTAATGATCGACCCGTTCGCCCCGCCTGATCCGCGCCAGGATGTAATCCTCTTCCGCATGCAATTCGGGAGGAATGATCATCTTGATGGGCTGGCCAATCATTTCTTCCGCAGTGTAGCCAAATATCCGTTCGGCGGCCGCATTCCAGCTGGTGACGATTCCATTTACGTCTCTGCTCGCGATAGCATCATCCGAGGATTCCACAATCGCGGCCAGTTTGCGCGCTACGATTTCGGCCTGCTTGCGCCGCTCCATCTCGGATTCGAGGGCGAGAGCCTTCTGCTGCCAGTGCGCGACGCTTCGAAGGCGCTGTTCCTCCGATGCCAGAGCGTAGCGCTCGTCCGGAACCACAGCAGAGTGCTCGGCACAAATCTGCTGAAACACCGCGCCATGCTCTTGACGATAGAAGTTGGCAAGCGGATAGGCACACACCAAAGAAAAGGTATGCGACTGGGCAATTTGATTCCAGAGCTGTTCCAGCCTCAAGGCTGCGTCGCTTTTTCCGGCGTCCCAAAGCAACGCAACCATTTCGCCAAACAAAGCCGCCCGACCGTGCTCGTTTTCTGCTGCTGCTTTCGCTCGGGAAATCACACCGCCCATCAGTTCGACGAAGCGTTTTTCGTCAGGCCAGTCATCGATCATGAATTGCGAAAGTGTCTCCTCTGCATCAAGAGCAACGTAGCGTCCCTGCTCCACTGCCCTCGCAACATCTAAGCCGCGGGCCGCAAGACGCTCAGCAAGTGACTCCCGATGCGCCTGCGTGGCTATGACAATCGCTGCATCGCCGGCTCCAACCGCCGCGCCCATGAACCGGCTCAGCACGTCAACCAGAAAGGTATCGTCGGAATAAAACTGCACCGAGTGTGTATGCCGGTGGAGATCAGAGTCCGGCTGCGCATCTGCAACGACATTAAAGGATGATGTCTGAGGATGATCCATTGCGGTCCCCTGGGGCTTCATTTTAGCTCGTTCACTGGTTCTATTAGGATGCCGAATAATCGGCTGCCGTTTGTGCAAAAGTGGTTTCGGATGGGGAACCATGCGCATCACTTTATGCGGCTATCGGATAAGAAACGCGGGACGATTCCGAATAGCACCGCGCCCTCTTCCAAATGATGCGTGAGGCAGCCATTACCGGTATAGCCAAATACACACCCAGCACTCCTGCTATTTCGCCACCGGCCATAACCGCAAGAATTGCAGCCAAGGGATGCAGTTCCAGCTTGCCACCCATGATGCGCGGCGATATCACATAATCTTGAACAATTCTCCAAGCGGCAAGAATCAGGACGATGATTCCCAAATGGGAGTAACCGGTTAAAAAACCGACACCTAGAATCGAAATGGCTGCTACCACTGGTCCGACTACCGGAACGAATTCCATCAATCCTGAAGTCACTGCCAGGACAAAAGCAAACGGATATCGCAGCGATAGAAGGATCGCGGTGTAGATGACGGTGGACAGCCCCGCAAGAGTAATCTGGGAACGAATGAAGTGAGCCAGCATGACGTTTACATCTTCGGTGATCCCAGTTAGGAAGGTACGGTTGCGCTGCCGTGGCAATAAATCAATACTAGCATTCGACATTTCCCGCCCATCTTTGAGAAAGAAGATTGCAAGAGTTGGAATGACAACCAGCCAAACGATGTTCTCGGCGAGGTGTGCCGCATAAAATCCGAGATGTTTGACCCAGGCCAATATATCTTCGCGGTGTTCTCGAACGAACTGCTCAACTCGTACCTGTGTGTTCCTACTCCATCCGTGCTTCGCGCCGATCTGCCAGACCACTTGTCCCGTTGTGACTTTATCCAGCAGAGATGGCAAGGTTCTGCCAAGAGCCTCCCCTGCGAAACTAACAGGGGCCCCATCCATAGAAAAACCGCGCCAAGCACAATCGCCAGTGCGGCATAGACTTGTGCAATAGCCCAAGTACGTTTTTGTCTCGAAACAGGTGAGTTATGTTGGACCCAGGTGACAAGTGGATCGAGCAGATAGGCAAACAGTATCGCAAATAAGACCACTACCAGGGTTTTCCTGGCCGTGTACAACAAAATTCCAGCAACGCCAAATGCCAACAAAGTGACAATTACGCGTGCGGTTCTTACATCCAGGATCATCAATGTGTACACTCTTATCCTGCTACAGACCAATTGCCCCGGTGCCGGGCCAGAAATCATTCCGGTGCGCAGGGCGAAACATCGTGCGGTCATTAAGCTCGTCGAGCACTTCCTCTGATCGCGTGATAAATCAAAAGCACGACAACCGAGCCGATCACAGCTACGATTAAACTGTAAATGTTTAGTCCGGTCACGCCGTGTGCTCCAAACATGCTGAAGACGTAACCGCCGACGATCGCGCCCACAATGCCGAGG
>Ga0209166_10001072_pt1 | contig 24251 bp, 25 predicted proteins | sample Coa_R1_3_FD_187151 | JGI IMG/M metagenome (GOLD analysis project Ga0209166, IMG submission 187151) | Surface soil microbial communities from Centralia Pennsylvania, which are recovering from an underground coalmine fire - Coalmine... | ecosystem: Environmental > Terrestrial > Soil >...
CAAGCCGGGCCTTCACTTCCGCTGGCGTGATCTCCAATTCGTCCATGAGCTATCTTACTTTCCTTTCCAGGCCGGCTTGCGCTTTTCGAGAAAAGCACGAATGCCTTCCTGCGCGTCGTGCGTCTGCATTAGCTCCGACAAGTATACGCGCTCGGCTTGTTCGAGCTGCTTCAAAAAGTCCGCTGAGTGAAGGCGCACTAGGGTTGTTCGTGTCAATTGAAGAACGCTGGGACTAAGTGCTCGAAGTTCTCCAACAAGCGTTTCCATGGCCTTGGAAAGCTCTTGATCCGGAACGATGCGCGTGACAAGACCAAGCCTATGCGCTTCATTGGCGCTGATTTGACGACCCGTCAGAATCAAATCCATGGCCGCTTGCATCCCAATCAGCCGCGGCAAAATCACCATGGCCACAGGCGGAAAACAGCCGAGTTTGATTTCCGGCTGTCCAAATTGCGCGGATTCCGTGGCGAGAACGAAATCGCAAAAAGTAGCCAGTTCCATGCCGCCGCCGAGGCAATAGCCGTGCACTGCTGCAATCGTCACGCATTCGGCAGCGGCCAAGCGGCGAAAAACAGCGTGAAACGCATGAAGCATTCTCCCTACGCGTTCTGGAGTGTGGTCGGCAACATCGGCGCCCGCACAAAATGCCTCTGCACCGGCTCCCTGGAAAACCACGAAATCCGATTCCGGCAGGGCCTGCTCCAAGGCAGCGTAGAGATCCTCCATCATGGCGATGTCTAAAACATTTAGGGGAGGACGGTCGAGTGTGATCCAAGCGATTCGGCTATCGATGCGAAGCTGAATGGTTTCGAGACGAGTGGTCATGCTTGGCGAGTGCTAGAAATCGAAAAGTTATTTGCCACGAAATTTGGGTTGCCGCTTTTCAAAGAAAGCCTGAATCCCTTCGCTGCAATCCTCGGAAAGATAGCAGCGAACCTGCTCTTGGACTTCGTGCTCCAGGGCTTCAGCGAGCTTTTTCTTTTCGCTGCCAAACAATGCTCTCTTGACCGCTTGAATCGCCAAGGGCGGGCCCTGCATGATTTTCTGCGCTAGTGTTTCCACTTCCGCTTCGAGCTGCTCCCCAGGGACAACATGATTCACAATCCCCAGCCGCAGCGCCGTTCTCGCGTCGATCATGTCTCCCGTGTAGAAGAGCTCTGCCGCTTGTGCGACGCCGGCAAGCTGCGGCAAAAAGTAGGTGCCGCCAAAGTCAGGGAAAAGGCCGACTTTCGCAAAGCTCTGGCCGAACGTTGCTTCCTCGGCGGCGATGCGAATGTCCGCTGCCAGAGCGATGTTCATTCCCGCGCCTGCAGCAACGCCGTTCACCGCTGCAATGACCGGCTGCGACATCGAGCGGATCCTCAGTACCGCCTGCATGCCAGAACGGAGCAACGGTTCCAGCGATTTCGTCGCGCCGGTCGCTCGGCCTTTGCCAATCAAAGCAAGATCACCCCCCGCACAGAACGCACGGCCAGCGCCAGTAATCACTACAACACGAACGGATTGATCTTCAGCAACCCTGCCCAGGGCGTCATTTAATGCGGTTGTAAGTTCGTTGTTGAGGGCATTTAGCCGGTCGGGACGATTCATCACCAGCGTGGCGATGCCGTCTTGTTTCGTTTCCAAAAGGACCGGGCCAGCTTGCGCCGACTGAGGAGAATTGCTCATAGGGTGTCCAGGCTAGTGTGCCCGGACTTCCCTGGCTTTTTCAACTTTTGCCATGAGTTTGGCGAGCCTGCGAAAATGCAGCATTTTCTCGTTCTTGAATTTGTTGTTTGCGCCACTCGTGGAAGGCAAGACGTAAACCTGGGCCCCGTAAAGAAGCTCTTTTTGGATGCCGTACTTACACCGCCGCTGGGCGAATTGCTCGTAGGTCAGTTTGCCGTTGAACGCCACCACATGGGGAGCAAACTCCTCAAGCTTTTGGGAAAGCACGATGCGCCCCTCAGCAAAATCTTCGCGCTTCAATTCCTCGACGCCTTTCGTCGGGCGCTTCACAAGGTCGGTCAGGCCAATGCCAAATTCAATCACGCGCCGGTCGTCGTGGTAATCAAAAGGTTCTGGCACCACGCCGCTCTCATAGAGGATGGGCCAGAATTCATTGCCGCGGCCGGCGTAGTAATGTCCCACGCGGACGGAGGATTCACTGGGATTGCAGCCCACAATGACAAGCTTCATGCCTTTACGGAGGTGGTCGGGCAGGGTGCGCATGATGCCAGCTTACTATGTCTTTCGATTTTTCTATTTGCCTTTGAACCCAGGTGCGCGTTTGTCTAAATAGGTGGCTAAGCCTTCCTGTTTAGGTTATGGGCAAGGAACTAACCTTGGGCACCGATCCAGAACGGCAATTCTCTGCCGAGTTTCTTCTCACGGGCCGCAGCGTACACTTTCATCGCCACCGCCAAATCCCACGAGGCTATTCCGTTGGATTTGAACAAAGTAACTTCAGTTTCACTGGTGCGCCCGCTGATTTTGCCCGCCACCACATCGCATAGCCTTCTCACGCCCGTCCAGCAGATTTCCTCGCCTTTGAATGCGATGATGAGGTCGCCCGCTTCCTGGCGGGACTGCTCGATGGAATCCACAACGATCACGTCGGCGCTGGCCACAGCTTCATCATCTAGTTCGCGCTTGTGAGCATGGTTCGCGCCAATCGCGTTGATGTGCACCGCAGGTGTCAGGTCTGCGCCAAGGACCACTGGTTGTGAAGAAGTCGTAGCTGTACAAACAATGTCAGCGCCTCGCACTGCTTCGCCGGAAGAGTTGCTCGGCGTCACCGGCATACCCAGCTTCGCGGACATCTCCTGACAAAACTTCTCGCGCCTAGCGGCATCGCGGCCGTAAACGCGTGCGGATTCGAGCTTTCGGACAGCCGCAATGGCTTCAAGCTGCGTTCTGGCCTGGCCTCCGGTTCCAATGATGGCGGCAACTTGTGAGTTTTCTCGAGCCAGATACTTTGCTGCCACCCCCGACGCCGCTCCAGTACGCTGTTGGCCCATGTAATCGGCCTCAATGACCGCAAGCAGATTGCCGGTAGCCATTTCGTACAAGGGAACGAGGAATTGCAGCCTTCCCCGCACATAGGTGTACTGCTTCATGGCGACAAATCCTGCCGAATAGTCAGCGGCGGCCATGTAGTGAAAGAATCCGCCGTGCGACAATTCAAAGCGCCTTCGCGGATGTACGACGACTTCTTCCGTGGCTTGCTTGCGCAGAATCTCTTCAACCGCCCGCAGCGCCCGGGGCATGTCAAGGACTTGGCGCACTTCGGCTTCGCTAATATGCAGGGTCATTCGACTCTTTTCCCCCAGGCGCCGTCGCGCTACGGCATGACGGTCGATTCGCTATAAAGCAAATTCTAGCGTGACGGCGGCTGAGAATGTTTCGCCGTAACGCGTTTCCTCGAAGTCTCACCCGGCTCGCGAATGCGCCGTACGACTGTCTGCATCAGCCGGTAAACGCGTTCTTCCTTCGCCCCATCCATCACGTGAAAACGGTATTCGGGCTCGTCTTTGGGACCCTTTCCCGTGCGAATCGGGAGTTGTCCGCAGAGATTATTCTCGATAAACGCAGTCTCGTAGCGTTCTCGTTTGGCATTCCAGGTGTAAACGCGAAGGGCCGTGAAATCGCATGGGTGGCCCTCCGGGCCGCGCGTTGCTGCGAGAAGATATTGCGCCTTATCGCCGGAAGGATCCGGAGCGCGGTTCAGCTCAAACCAGGCAACCGGACGGATGTTTGCGGAAGATGCGCCTTCGCGCACGGGATCAGGCAAATCGAATTCGATAAACCGCGCAATTACCCAGCCGGCAATCGGCACCGTCTGGTCGCCGGGTTCGGTAGTGGTGGTTGCCACGGAAACTCGCGCGGAAGGCTCCCCCGGTGGCCGTGAAGCAATGCCGCGGACGAGAAACCAATCTTCCTTTTTTGTTTCCTGCTCATCATTGCCAGAGTCCTTTTCATCCGTGGCCTGGACCCAATCGGCCACCCCGCGGCCCACAATCTCAACAGGAACATTTCGCGCGAATTGATAAAGCCGTGGCTCGGTACGGCCCGGAAGCACGCGCAAATTGGTGGATACCTTCGTTCGCCCACGCGCCTGCACCGGCATGTTGCGCACTTGCTCAAGCAACTTGATACTGCGCTGCCAGAGCGCCGGCTCCATCAATTGATGCGCTTCCACCCATCCGACGGCGCCGGTGGGCGTTCGCACCTTCATGTATTCGTTGCGTTTGCTGAGAACCTCGACGCGCTCGCCGTAGTGCAGAACGCCGACCTGCTGGCGCACCTGTGCGATGCCGCTGAGCACTGGAGCGACTTTTTCGTTGACGAAAGCCTCGCCCTGCGATTCGTGCTTGGGACGGAACATCCAAGCGGTCACGCCCACCAGGCAAAGCAGCGGCACGGCGATGAGCATCTTCCGCTTCATGAGCGCTCTACTAACGCTGGGGCGTTAGGCACTACCATGCTTCTTCCCTTAGTCATTGGCTCCGCGTCTCTATTTGGTGGCAACAGAATTGTACCTGAAAGCGCGCTGTCCGCCCGAAGACGCCGGTGACCGCGATGCTTTTCTGTTAAAATGCCGCCGCTTCCCCAAGATTCGCTCGATCTACTCTCATGGAGGTGTCCCAATGAGATCGCTGAACGCTCTCCAGCCGTTTGGCTTGCTCGCGCTACGCCTCGCGCTAGGCATTATCTTTTTCTCTCATGGATACCCCAAGCTGGCGCACCTGGGCGGAGGCATGCAGGGATTCTTCGTGGAACATGGACTGCCGGGGTATTTCGTTTATGTCGCGGGTGTGCTGGAGGTGTTTGGCGGACTTATGTTGATACTGGGGCTATTTACGCGGCCTGCTGCCCTGCTGCTAGCTGCAGAAATGGCCGTGGCGATCTGGAAAGTGCATAGCAGCAAAGGCTACCTGGCTGTGCACGAATACGAATTCCCGCTCACCCTCGCTGTAGCTTGCTTCGCTTTGGCAACGGTTGGCGCGGGAGCGTTTTCCCTGGATCAACCGCTTTTCGAAAAGGGCGGCAAATAGCCCACCCACTTTGTTAATTTTCAAAGAAGGATTATTAGAAGGCGGCGGGCGCCGAAGTCGCCGGCACGCCCGTGGGCCCTTCTGGCACCGCAATCCAGAGAATAATGTAGGCAAGAATGTTGGGCCCCGGCACCAACGTAGCCAGAAGCCACAGCACTCGAACAAGTGTCGTATCAATGTCGAAGTAATCAGCTATGCCGGCGCAGACTCCCGCTACCTTCCGGTCATTCGTCGAGCGCAGCAATCTCTTGTGTGGATACACAGGGGGCGGCGGAGGAGCGGAGGCAGCCGTCTCCGGCTGCTTAGCGCCGCAGCTGTAGCAAAACTTCGAGCCAACCGCGATGTCCTTTTGGCAATTCGGGCAGATCATGGTTCAACCCTCGCAGGACGCGTTTCCCGTCCCACCTATAGATACGAGAATGGGGGCTAAATTGTTTCCTACCGGTTCTAGGGCGTAGTGTAAACCCACTGGTTCAGTAGTCCAAGAGTTGCTTCACGGCTGCTGTGATGTGCCTGACCTGCGGCAAAATCACGTCCTCCAGCTTCGGCTGGTAGGCGCAGAACGTATCCATGGCCGCTAGGCGCTTGACCGGGGCGTCCAGTTCTTCGAATAGCTGGTCAGCAATGCGTGCCGCAATTTCCGCACCATAGCCCCAGCTCAACATATCTTCGTAGGCGACAATCACGCGGTGCGTCTTTCGAACGGTAGCGCAAATAGCCTCCCAGTCGTATGGCGAGAGCGAGCGCAGGTCGACTATTTCCACGTTGATTCCTTCGCGCTGCAATTGCGCCGCGGCGACTTCTGCACGATGCACTACAGCGCCATACGTGATGATGCTTAAATCGCTTCCCTCTTTCACCATGCGCGCTTTGCCAAACGGAATCGTGAAATCCTGTCCCGGATTCTCGGACCGGTTATATGGCTGCCGGTACAAGTGCTTGTGTTCAAGAAACATCACTGGGTCGTCGCAACGAATCGCCGTCCGCAACAAGCCCGCCACGTCCAGCGCCGTCGAAGGCATCACCACCCGCAATCCCGGGCAATGCGTGAAAATCGATTCCCCGCTTTGGCTGTGATACACGCCGCCGCCAGTCAAATAGCCGCCAATCGGCACGCGCAGCACTACCGGCGCCTTGAACGCGCCATTCGAACGCCAGCGCATCACGCACAATTCATCGCGAATCTGCATCATCGCCGGCCAGATGTAGTCGAAAAACTGAATTTCCGCCACTGGCTTCAATCCGCGGACCGCCATGCCGATGGCCCGCCCCACAATGCTCGCTTCCGCCAACGGTGAATTGAACACTCGGTCGTGACCGTATTTCCGCTGCAAGCCCGAAGTCGCCTTGAAAACGCCTCCCTTCCCTTTCACCTGCTTCAAGTTTTCTTCGCGGCTGGCATCTGCCACGTCTTCGCCAAACACGGTGATGCGCTCATCTCGCGCCATTTCGTCAGACAATGTCAGCGCAACCATCTCCACCATGGTCTTGGGCGCGTTGTGAAAATGCGGCTGCGCTTCGAACGCCGCCGATGTTGGATCAATCTCCGGCGAATAAACATTGCTGAGAATCGATTCGACCGCTGGTTGTTCTGCTTCAAGCGCCTGATCCGCCGCCGCGCGAATCTCTTCATCCACTTCCGCTTCCAGGCTCTCGATTTGCTTCTGGTCCAGAATCCCGTCGCGCACCAATCGCAGGGCTAGCTTGGAAACCGGATCGCGCCGCGCCTCTTCCTCGCGCTCTTCGGGAGCCTTGTACAGTTTTTCGTCGTCCGACAGCGAATGAGAATACGGCCGCGTCACGTGGGCGTGTACCAACGCCGGCCCACGCCGTTCCCGGCAATACTGCGCGGCCTCTTTGCAAACCGAGTAGCTCTCGAACGGATCGGTCCCATCGCACTCGCCAACATGCAGTCCAGGAAATCCGTGCACTAACTTGGAAATGCTTCCGCCCGCCGTCTGCACTTCGATGGGCACGGAAATGGCATAGCCGTTGTCTTCAATCAAATACAACAGCGGCAGCTTTTTCGCGCATGCCACGTTCAGCGATTCCCAGAACTCGCCTTCGCTCGTCGCCCCATCACCGCCTGACACATACACAATCTCGTCGCTTTCGTGGCGAACATATTCGCCAAGGGGAGCTTTCTTTGCTTGAGCAAGCGCCTTCGACCGCTCTTGGTAATACTGCGTAGCTTCCGCTGCGCCCACCGCGTGAAGGAACTGTGTCCCCGTACACGAGGACTTGCTGACAATGTTGAGCCGCGGCTGCCCCCAGTGCGAAGGCATCTGCCGGCCGCCCGAGCTGGGATCGTCCTTCGCCCCCACCGCGGCCAGCAGCATTTCGTAAGGCGTGACGCCCAGCATCAAACAGAGCGCGCGGTCTCGGTAGTAAGGAAACAGCCAGTCCACGCCGGGGCGCAAAAGCAACCCCATAACTGCGCAGACCGCTTCATGTCCTGCGCTGGAAATCTGGAAAAAAATCTTGTTCTGTCGCTTGAGCTGGATTTCGCGGTCGTCTAAACGCCGCGAAAGGTACATCGTTCGGTAGGTTTTTATGAGCGTATCGTGGTCGAGGTCTTGAGCTTTGAGTGAGTCCAGCTTGGTCAGTCTGACGCGCGTGTGAAGCGCCATTCGTTCCGTCCTCGCTTTGGAGTCAGGGGCTTAAGCGTCGCAGGAGTTCATTATATCGGGATTTCCAAAAGCTCGCCCGCAGCCCTGGTCCCCCGTTGTGAAATATTGTCCGTCCTGACCCGTCCAATTTGGCCTAGGGCTTTTAACTCGAGCGTCCACTAGCTTCACCGACCGGGATTGCTTCAAATTGCTGGTCCGTCGCCTCAAATTCCGGATCGTCACGATTGATCACTTTCGGCGAGGCGCTCTTGAAGGGTTCTTCCGAAGGAATCCTCGCCAGCCAGCGCTGCTCGGAAAGCTTTTCGTGCGGGGAAAAATACAACCGTACCAGTAATCCCACCTTGCCGTCGGCGGCACCGTCGGACTTCGCTGCGGCTTTGGAGGTCGCAGTTTCAGCGGACTTTCCGCTCTCTTTGCCTGAAGCTTTCGTGGCGGGTTTTTCTTTTGCTTTCGCAGATGCGGCAGGTTTTTCCGCAGGCGCGGTTTTCGCCAAGGTCTCCGGCGCTGCGTTTCCGGGCCTGTCCATTTTGTACTGAACGCGCTTGTCCAAACGGAAAGCTTGCCTCCAGCCCTCCAGTTTGTGCCGCGCCTGCTGGGCTTTTTCCTCGTCTGTCCCAAAATCAAACCGAATGTAAATTCCGTATGCGTGCGCCATACTCCGAGTCTGCGACGCGGCGAACGCCAAGTCAAGATTGCGACCCTCCGATCAGCAAATCAATCCCTTACGCGGGAATATTCATGCGATTTGCGAAGTCTTGTGTATTAGAGACTTCTCTAGCGTATGATTTAGGCAGTTTGGGGCGGAGATGACTGTTCAACACCAAAACCGTTGGCGCTCTTTTTTCGCAGCGCTCTGTCTCGTCGCTGTCGCTTTCCTTTACGCGCCGTTCGGCGCGGCCGCATTGGCGTTCTATGCGAAGACTTGTTGCACCTCCCTCGCCCAATGCCCGATTCACGGGCATCACCAAACGCAGACGCCCAACCATCCCGAAAATGCCATGGACTGTGGCCACGAAATGCCCGGCATGGCACAATGCAGCATGTCCTGCTGTCAAAATCCAGAAAGGCACGCAGTCGCGCCCGCCATTTTTGTGCTTTCCGCTCCTATCGCAATCTCATTCTCGAAGGTCTTCGAGCCTTTCATAGCTCCCACCTCCTCGCTGGGCTCGGTCAGTTCGTTTGAACCTCTTTCTCCCCCTCCTCGATTCTCGTCGCTAGCCGGCTGAGCCGCGGCTTTCTCCCTACCAAATCTGCTGATTCACTCGTTCCGCGCATTTTTCTACGCGCCCAGCTCATTGGGGAACAAATCTTATGCGACGTATTTGGTTTCTCGCGTTCTTTTTATTTACCGCTGGCGGCGCTCTCGCCACGATTTTCGGCAGCGTCCGCGGCATTGTTCACGATCCACAACACCGACCCGTTCCGGATATCAAAGTAGTGCTCAAAGCGCTTGCCTCTGACTATTCGCAGACTACTCAGACCGACACTTCGGGAGAGTTCCACTTCGATGCCGTCCCCCTGGGCCAATACGTGGTCAACGTCTCCGACTCGACGTTCGTTGCCGACGAACAATCCGTCACGGTTCTTTCGGGCACGTCTCCGATCCTTCACCTCGAACTCAAGCTTCCCTCAGAAAAGGAGACGGTCACCGTCTCCGCTGACACGGCGCAATCAGAAACCTCCACGTCCACCAGCCTGGTCGACCGCTTGCAAATTCAAGAAACGCCCGGTGCTTCGCGATCGAACAGCCTTGCCATGGTCACCGACTTTGTTCCCGGAGCCTATCTCACGCACGATCAGCTGCACATTCGCGGTGGCCACCAAGTCAGTTGGCTCATCGACGGCGTCTCCATACCAAACACCAACATCGCCAGCAATGTTGGGCCGCAAATCGATCCCAAGGACATTGACGCTCTCGAAATCCAGCGCGGCAGCTACTCCGCTGACTACGGAGATCGTACATACGGCGTCTTCAACGTCGCCCCTCGCACCGGCTTCGAACGCAACAATGAAGCGGAACTGATTCTCAGCGCGGGGAACTTCTACCAAACCGATAATCAGCTCAATTTCGGCGGGCACTCGAACAAACTCGCGTACTACGTCAGCGTGAACGGCAACCGCAGCAATCTTGGCCTCGATCCGCCAACCACCGCGGTGATTCACGATGCCGTCAACGGCTTCGGCGGCTTCACTTCGCTCATCTACAACGCGGATCCCAAGGACCAGTTTCGTTTCGTCGCTCAAAGCCGTCGCGATTTCTACCAGGTACCCTTTGATTCCAACGATCCAAACAACACGCCAGGCCAATTCCTCCACGACGCCAATCGGGAAAACGATTCTTTCGCGCTTTTTTCCTGGGTGCGGACGGTTAGCCCGGGCCTTTTGCTCACCGTCTCGCCCTTCTTTCACTACAATTCTGCGAACTACGAAAGCAACCTGCAGGACTTCCCTACTTCTGCGACGGAAGACCGCGCTTCCAAATACGAAGGCGGCCAAGCCACTATCTCTTGGGTCAAAAAGCGTAACAACTTGCGGGCGGGTTTCTTCGGCTTCGCGCAGCAGGACGCCCAGACGTTCGGTTTGGTCTGCCACGATCCAACGCGGGCCGCATGCCAGGGCAGTCAGAGCAACCCGCTCTTGGAAATCGATAGTCCTGTGGGCAGCCAGATTGCAGCTTATACGGAGGATCAGTTCAAAGTTGCTTCCTGGCTCACTCTAGACGCGGGCGTTCGCCAGACGCGCTTCTCAGGCGGCGTGGTGGAAAACGCGACCAGCCCGCGATTCGGGTCTTCCGTGCGCATCCCGAGGCTCAACTGGGTTTTTCGCGGCTTCTACGGCCATTTCTACCAGGCACCGCCAATGATCACGGTTTCCGGTCCGCTCCTGCAACTCGCTACAAACCAGAATCTGGGTTTTGCTTCTCTTCACGGCGAGCGCGACGAAGAACACCAGTTCGGTGTAACGATTCCCTTTCACGGCTGGATCCTCGATGCCGACAACTTCCTAACCCGCGCGACCAACTTCTTCGACCACAACAATTTCAATAACTCCGAAGTCTTCATCCCCATCACCATTCAAGGCGCTCGTATTAATGGCTGGGAACTCACCCTGCATTCGCCGCGCATCCACGATCGCGGCCAAATCTATCTGACCTATTCCAATCAACTCGCACTCGGTTTTGGCTGCATTACTGGCGGCCTCGTAGCGCCCTGCGACACACCGCCGCCCGGTTTCGGCCTGTTGGACCACGATCAACGCAACACGCTGCACATTGGCGGACAGTTCTCTTTGCCGTGGCATGTTTCCGGTTCCACGGACATTTCCTATGCTTCCGGTTTCACCAACGGCGACCCCAACCTTCCTGGCGATCATCTTCAACCGCACACAACCTTTGATCTGGCGCTTAGCAGGGAGTTTCGTGAGCGCTTAACCGTCAATCTCCAGGCCATCAACGTCGCCAACCGCCGCGTGCTTCTCGACAACAGCTTCACTTTCGGCGGCACGCACTATATCAATCCACGCGAAGTCTTCGTCCAACTGCGCTACCGCTTTCATTATTGATTTGCCGCCGCGGCTTTGCGGATTTCCTGGAACCGCTTCATGACCCACTCCGGCGGGTCAGGATCGTGCTCGTAGTCCGCTTTTTGGCCGAAGGAAACCCTCCATCGATCAATCCACGAAATGCCCGCGGTCCCCACGAAACGGTCCGGAGTCGCATACGCGGGATCCGCAAGCGCCTCATCGAGCGTCACAAATTGGTAGCCGCGCTTCTCCAGAAGTCCGAGCAGTTCGTCCAGCGTCTCTGTATTGATTTCGTTGTCGTGCATCAGAAAAACCTGCGGAATTTCCCGCCCGAACAGTTTTCTTGATGCCTCTTCAAAATAATCAAATTCTTTCTGCGCGAATTGTAGATATTCCCGTTTCGTTTGCTCCGCCAGCTTGTCGTCTTTCTGCGCCCCCGCTTCATGCAGAATGTCGTTAAACATGTAATCCGCATTGTCCACCGTGACCGGCGCGTTTTTGTACCCGCGGCTCTTCAAGAACGCCTCGAACGCTTCCTTCAACTCCGCGGTTGGCCCGGTGAAAAGATACGGATAGCGAAAGTAGCGCTCCCTCTTCCCTGCGGCATCCATCAGGGTCCGCGTAATAACTTCCCCGCGGATCGTTTCGTCCTCCATCTCTTGCAGCGACACCCGATTGAAATTCGCGTGCGAGTAGGTATGGTTTCCCAACTCGAATCCCGCATCAATCCATCTTTTCAAAAGCGCAGCGCGCGCATCCCGCTCTCCTGGCACGTGCAGCCTCTTCTCGTTGACAAATCCGATCGCGGGTGCCTGGTGCGCCTTAAGGATTGCCGGAATCGCTTCGTTGTAACGCTCCAGTTCGTGCAGTTCCCCGTTGGCTGTGGGCGTCGCTGGGATCGCTCCCGGCAAATCATCCACGGTAATGGCCACCTGCCGCTTTGGCGTCTCGGCCCTCACGTTCTCGCCCGGACGCCGAGCGGCCCAAACTAATGCCTCCGCGAAAATCAGTAGAAGAATGACACGCGTCCACCTCACGGTCGTGTTCACCTGATCCCCCTCACCGGCTGGCCTCTTACCATACCTCATTCGTCTCACGCGAAGGACAGTTCACCAAAAGGTGTTACACTAAGCCAAATTCAAGGCGATGGAGTTCGCCATAACCGGGCCGTGCGAACGCGGCTCTGATGACTCCTGGCAGCTTGCCCCGGCGCGGGCTTTGGGCTCCAGGAGTTTTTTGTTATCGAGCCGTGTTCAACACAGCCCGAGTGCCCAAGCTGCCGGACTGGAGAGTCCTTGCAACTGCTGCTGATTGCTATTTTCGGAGCTGCGGGCACGCTTGCGCGCTATGGCCTGCAAGGGTTAGTGCAGGTGCGCGCGGGCAGCGCCTTTCCTTACGGCACGCTGCTCATCAACTTAACCGGATGCTTTTTCCTCGGCTTGATTGGACAATTCACGATGAACCGCATCGTGCTTTCACCGGACTGGCGCCTGGCCATCACTGTCGGGTTCTTCGGTGGATACACAACTTTCTCGAGTTTCGGCTGGGAGACCGCGAAAATGCTCGAAGATGGCGAATGGCTGCGCGCTACTACGTATGTCGCAGCAAGTGTCCTAGTTGGCCTGCTGCTTTCTGTAGCCGGCATCCGCCTCGCCAACAAATTCTAGTTGCGCCGACCGTGGGGGCGCGATATATCGTGCCTCCTTGGGACGTCCGAACAGAACGTCACGAGTCACGAATTACGAGTCACGGGGTTTCCATGCCGCACCAAAAATTCGAAGGTGAACGTACGCTGATGCGCATCCACATCGGCGAATCCGACAAATGGCACGGCAAGCCGCTCCACGAAGCCATTGTCGAAATGCTGCGCAAGGAAGGCTTCTCCGGCGCAACGGTCCTTCGCGGCGTCGCGGGCTACGGCGGCTCGAGTGTCTATCACACGGACAAGATTCTTCGTCTCTCGCAAGACCTGCCCATCGTCCTCGAGGTCATCGAATCCGCCGAGCGCATCGAGCAAATCCTTCCCCGCCTCGACGAAATGGTCGACGGAGGCCTCATCACCCTCGAAAAAGTCCGCGTCATCCTCTACCGCCCCGCGAAGAAATAAATCGGGAGACCACCTTAGCGTGGTCCATAATAACGGGTTTGATCGGAGCGTTCGCAAGAGTCTTTGCTTACCAAACGGAGGAGCCCATGACAGTCGCCCAATTGTCGACCATCTTGCTGCTGGTCGTTACGAGCGCTTCGGGGCAGGAACATACGGTGCGGAAACCATTAGGGGCTGCAATCTCCTGCACGACCGAAGTGCCGGCAAAAACTTGCACAATAGCCTCTGGCACCTTTCGTGCCGCCCAGCAAGCTTCTAAGGCGATGTTTCCAGTCAAAGTCCTACTGGCTGACGAAAGAGCTTTTCAACAAGAGAGCGATGAAGAGAAGAAGAGATTCGATATTTCGGCTCGGTCGAGTTCGCCCGCTCTGGATAATAGCAAATCTCTGCCTCTCACCCCATTTGGTCATTCAATCTTGTTTGAATTAGGAGAAAACGGTTTCATCTCCAAAGTGGTGATTTGCGTCGACCTCTTCAATGAAGTGGACGTCGAACAGCTGGAGAAAACGCAAGGACACGCGCGCGATCCCAAGTACTTTGACAGAAACTCAGCCATGACATGGGCAACATATGTGTTGGGATATGTTGACGGTTACTATTCGAGTCGTATGGCCACAACGTTGAAGAACCCCAACCAGAAAGTGCATTAGGGAATTGGGGTCGTGGAAGCAAAAGTCAACTAGTGCTGTGAAGTCCGAACTGGCGACGGTAAACTGCTTCGCGCATGCCCGAAGCCGCACAGAAACAATCCTGGCTCAACCGCACTGTGCTTGGCGTCGGTCTGACCAGCCTGTTCAGCGACTGGAGCCACGAAACCGCGACAGCGGTCCTGCCTGCATTCCTCGCGGCGATTGGCGCTGGACCAGCGTGGCTCGGGGCCATCGAAGGCATCGCCGACGGACTTTCGAGTTTCGCGAAGCTCATCGCGGGGCATTACACGGATCGTCTGAAGAGCCGGAAGCCACTTGCCGTTTTCGGCTATGCTTTCACGGCTTTATGCACAGCCTCTTTCGGCCTTGCCACTCATGCCTATCAAGTGCTCCTAGGTCGCGCTGGAGCCTGGCTTGGACGCGGGGTCCGCTCTCCCGCAAAGAAAGCTCTGCTTGCCGCTGACGTTCCTACCGGCGCGTACGGCCGCGCCTTCGGCCTCGAACGCCTGATGGACACTCTCGGCGCAATCTTTGGCCCACTCACTGCACTCTGGCTCCTTGAAGTAACCAACCACTCCTATCGCAAAGTCTTTTTCTGGACGCTGCTCCCCGGCTTCGTCGCCGTTGCTTGCTTCTGGCTGCTCGTCCGGGAGCGTCCCCTCGCCTCTCGCTCCAAGCGCTCCTTCTTGCTTGGTTTGCAGGCGCTTCCGGTTCCCTTCCGCCGCTTGCTGGTTGGTGTCGGCGTTTTTGGCGCCGGAGACTTCTCGCACTCGCTGTTGATTCTCTACGCCTCGCGCATGCTTGCGCCCGGGCACGGTCTCGCCCGCGCCGCGAGCCTAGCCGTCGGACTCTACACGCTCCACAATGTTTTCTACGCAGGCTCTGCATATCTCAGCGGCTGGCTAAGCGATCACGTTCCTAGTCGCAAGGTTGTTCTTGCCGCGGGTTACGCGCTCGCCGGTGTAACCGCGATTCTTCTGTGCACCGGAACCCATTCGCTGGCGTTGCTGGCAGTGATTTTCGTCCTTGCAGGTCTTTACATCGGCACGGAGGAAGCACTGGAAGATTCCCTCTCCGCCGAGCTCGTTCCTCAGGAGCAGCACGGAATGGCCTTCGGCACGCTAGCCGCAGTCAATGCCGTAGGCGATTTCGTTTCCAGCCTCCTGGTAGGCTCCCTCTGGAGCGCCTTCAACGTGCAAACCGCCTTCGCTGCCTCCGCCATCCTCTTCTTCGCCGGAGCGGTCCTCATCCTCCGCCTGCGCACAAATCCCTGATTTGCCCTTGCGCTGCCGCAAGCCGCATGTTACGTTGGCGAACAAAAGGCGAATATAATGCCCATGCGCCTTTTGGGGGCTGCTGATCATGCCGGAGTCACTTGCGGTTCGTAGGACAAGCGCGACGAACGTCGTTGCCCAAGTCCATGAAGTCTTGGACAGTTTTGCGGCGCGTGACAATAGCGGCGAGATTCTCACCGCAGTGCAGCACTTCCCTGCTCGGGAAGCTCAGTGGGCTGACTTTCCAAATTGGGTAAATGCAGATTTAGTTTCGGCATACCACGCAAAAGGAGTTCGCCAGCTTTACACCCATCAGGCTGCCTCGGCCGAAGCAGTCCATGCCGGAAAAAACGTGGTAATTGTCACGCCAACGGCCTCCGGAAAAACACTTTGCTACAACCTGCCGGTCCTGAACGCGGTTCTGGAAAATTCCGACACCCGCGCGCTGTATCTTTTTCCGACGAAAGCCCTCGCGCAGGATCAACTTGCCGAACTTTATGACCTGAATCAGCGTCTCGAAAACTGCTTCGGCGTGTTTACCTACGATGGTGATACGCCCGCCGACGCGCGCAAAGCCATTCGTGAAAAAGGCCACGTGGTCCTGACGAACCCAGACATGCTTCACACGGGCATCCTGCCGCATCATACGCGCTGGACGCGGCTCTTCGAGAATTTGCGCTACATCGTTCTGGACGAACTGCACACCTATCGCGGTGTTTTTGGCAGCCACCTTTGCAATGTTCTGCGGCGGCTGCGGCGCATCGCGCGTTTTTATGGGCGCGAACCGCAATTCATTTGTTGCTCCGCAACGATTGCCAACCCGGGCGAGCTCGCTTCGCGCTTGCTCGAAACCGAAGTCGAAGTGCTGGACTCGAATGGCGCGCCCGCCGCGGAGAAGACTTTCGTCTTCTACAATCCGCCGGTGGTCAACCGGGCGCTTGGCATTCGCCGCAGCTATATCAACGAATCGGCGCGGGTCGCGCAGGAATTCCTGCGCCGCGACCTGCAAACCATGGTCTTCTCAAATTCCCGGCTGAACACGGAAATCCTCCTGACGTATTTGCAGCAGGCGAATCCGCTTTTTCCGGGAAGAACGGAAGCGATTCGCGGCTATCGCGGCGGATATCTTCCGACCGAACGGCGCGAAATCGAGCGCGGCTTGCGCGATGGGAAGATCCGCGGCGTGGTCGCAACGAGTGCTTTGGAATTGGGAATTGATGTTGGCTCGCTCGACGCCGTGGTGATGGCAGGCTACCCGGGAACAATTGCCGCCACCTGGCAACGCGCGGGTCGCGCGGGACGCCGCAGCGGAAGCTCCTGTGCCGTGATGGTCGCTTCTTCCGCCCCGCTCGATCAATTCATGGTGCGGCATCCCGATTACTTTTTTGGCCGCACCCCCGAGCATGCCTTCATTCAGCCGGACAATCTGGAAATCCTCATCAATCACCTGAAGTGCGCGGCGTTTGAATTGCCAATTGCTCCTGACGAAAAGTTTGGGGAAGTAGATCTACCCGATCTTTGCGCGCGGCTCGCAGAGGTCGGTTATCTTCATCTCGCAGGAGAAAACTATCATTGGACGCACGAGGCTTATCCTGCGGATACCATTAGCCTGCGCTCAGTCAGCAGCGACAATTTCGTGATTATTGACATCACGGGCGGGCCGAATGTTATCGGCGAAATTGATTTTCCGAGCGCCCTTGTTTTTCTCCACGAAAAGGCGATTTATTTGCACGGCGGGCAGCAATACCACGTCGAGCATCTCGACTTCAAAGAGCACAAAGCTTACGTGAAACGCGTAGATGTGGACTACTACACCGACGCCGTCCGCTACACGCAGGTGCGGGTACTCGAAGTTGCTGAGTCTTCCGAACGCACCCGCAACAGCGCCGTCATCCTGAGCCTGCCTGCGAAGGCAGGCGAAGCGAAGGATCTCAACCTAAACTCAGCCAGGAGCGCGTCCGGTCACTCCCATTCGCACGGCGATGTTCTAGTGCGTTCGCAAGTGGTCGGCTTTAAAAAGATCAAATTTTTCACCAACGAAACGATTGGCGACGGCAAACTCGAACTGCCGGAAAACGAAATCCACACGACGTCTTACTGGATCACGTTGGAGAGGTCTCTGCTCGAGTCGCTTCCCTTCTCCATCAGTGAACGGCAGTCAGGCATGTTTGGATTGCTACATGCTCTCGAGTCCATCGCCACACTGCTTTTGATGTGCGACCGGCGTGATCTCGGAACGGCCATCGGGGAGCGCCCTCCAAACCCAAATTCCGAAAATGATGCCGCCGTGTCGATGTGCACGGAGGATGCAATCTCATCGAACGCGCGCGAGTTCTTTGAGCCAAATCTTTATCTCTACGACGCTTACCCCGGCGGCATCGGCTTCTCCGAGCCTCTATTCCGCGCCCACGACTTGCTGATGCAAAAGACACGCGAGCTGATTTCGTCCTGCGAATGCAAAGAGGGCTGTCCTTCCTGCGTCGGTCCCGCGGGCGATCTTGCGCCGCGAGCCAAAGAAGCTGCCCTAGCTATTCTTGACCGGCTTTGTGCATAGATGGCCGCTACGGCAGACAGGTACTCCCGACTGGCCGCTCTACAACCCTTGCGGGCAGTGGCAGCGCGTGCAGAGAAGACTATCCTCCGCGGCCCCGGCGAAGAAGACATTCTCGGCCAGCTCCTTGGCGCGGGCGTAGCGAGGAATCATTTCGGTGAGCACCTCGCCCTGCGAAACTGGTTTTCCACTCCCGAATATGCCGAGCCATCGTCAGTGTCTTTGGAACTTCTCTCGCGATCCCGAGACAAATCCACATCGCGGAAGACTCGCGCGGCTCTCGACGATCCTTCGAAATGGCTCTTCCTCGATACGGAAACAACCGGCCTTGCTGGAGGAACGGGGACATATGCGTTTCTTATCGGAATCGGCTGGTGGGACGCCGGAGGACTTCAAGTCGAACAGTTCCTGATGCGCGATTTCACCGAAGAATATTCCCTGCTTCAGGAACTCGCTGAACGTGTCAAGGAACGGCCGGTCTTGGTTACGTTCAACGGAAAATCGTTCGACTGGCCGCTCCTCGAAAACCGCTTTGCAATGACCCGCTCGATCGCCGCCCCGAAGCTGGCAGCCCATCTGGACCTGTTGCATCCCGCCCGCGCACTTTGGAAGCTCCGCTTGGGCAGTGTGCGGCTTGCAGATCTCGAAAAACGTGTCCTCGATGCGCCGCGCCTCGGCTGGCACCGCGAAGACGATATCGAATCCGCCTTGATTCCGCAGCATTATTTCGACTATCTGCGAGGGGGTCCCGCACAACCAATCGTAGGAATCGTGCGGCACAATCAAATGGACTTGCGCGGCCTTGCCGCTCTCTTCTGCAAAATCAACGCGATGCTCTCCGAATCAGCCGATATTCTTGTTGAATGCGAGAGCCTCGATCTCTTCGGCCTCTCGCGTTTCTTACAACGGCGCGGGGACCCCGGTCGAGCGCATACCGCGTGTGCACAAGCGCTGGCCATCGGTCTGCCTGCGGATATTCGTCCCAAAGCGCAGCGGGAACTGGCGCAGATGGCCAAGCGTCGCGGCGAGCATGAGCAAGCGGCCGAAATCTGGGAAGAGATGGTTCGCAATTCTCAGGAAGAGATTCACGCGTGCGAACAACTGGCAATCTATTACGAACGCCGAGTCAAGGACATACGCCGCGCCGTGGAATACGCAAGATTGGGCTTGGCCAAGCTGAGACACCAGCGCGCAGCTTCGCTGCGCGGTTCAAGCGATCCTTATCTGGCGGCCCGGTTTGCCCGGCAGGAAAAAACTTTCAACGCACGCCTTGAACGGCTGGATAGAAAAGCACCGCCGTCTTCTCCGGCACGGCGCCATGTTGTTCGGGAGGCGGCGGTGCCGAAGGCCAATCCAGAGCTTTGGTGAAGGCATCGAAGAGTTTGCGCGTCCCACCTTCCATGGTCACGCAACTCTCGCCAAAACAATAAAGAAACGCGCTGCCATCCAGCGTCTCAAACTGAAAGAAATTCGGCCGCCGCATCAGATTCGATCGCTGGGCATGTTTTTCCTCCAGCGCTTCAGAATATTGTCCGAAAAAGCGCGCCGCATGCTCCTCACTATCAAGATGCAAGCGCGTCACCAGAATCAACTTCTTCGTCTCTTTTTGCTCGTAAGTTGCGTAGCGGTCACCGCCCCACGCTGCCGCCAGGGACTTGGCACGGCCATCGTCCAGAAACTGCTTCAACACTTCTTTCCACCCAAACTCGCCAAGAATGTTTTCATCAAGCTTCGCCCAGTCTTTTCCAAGCACCTTATCGAGCGCCGGCAGCGAAATGGTTTCAGGGGTTTTGCCGGACTTGTAGAACCCCGGATGCAGAATTTGCTGCGTGGAAACAGGAGGCTTTTCGAACACTCCTGCCAGTGCCGGCCATCCACTGTTCTTTAGCACGGCCGCAGAAAAATTCAATCCGCTGATATACGGAAAGATGAGCGCGTCTTTCAGAAAGGGCGGCGCGCTCTTCAGCGCAGGAGTTTTTTGCATATCCAACTGATCGAACAGCATGGAAGGATCGAATTCCGGCAGATCTTTGAGCGAACGGCCAGTCCCCTGCATGAGGTAGTCCACCATGGCGGCCATGGCGCTTCCTTCGAGCACGGCATCGCGGGCCAGTTCCGCGTCTTCATTGGGCCGCGCGGCGCGGCTCCACGCTTCGATGTGGAAATGCTGGTCCTCGAGCGCGTGGGTTAATTCGTGGGCCATGACCATCCGCTGCTCGTCAGGAGCGCTCCAGTCGGCAATGTAAAATTCCTGGCTTTTCGGGTCGTAAAGCCCCTCGATCTGCTCGGTGAGCACATTTACCATGAAGGTGTCGAGGTCGAATCCCTTCGGCAGCAAGCCAAACGCCTCGGCCGTGCGCGCGTCGGCGTAGCGCTCGGCGGAATTCTTTTCCTCGTTCATCTGCTTGATAACATACGCGCGAATTTCCTCCCGCGACCGCAAGGACTTCTTCAATGGGGTGAGCAGCTTCAACCCCGTAATCTCGCTCATCTGCTGGAGAACTTCGTCCGCCGCGGCAAGGAACTCTGCGTTATTGGCGGTTTTCGAATCCGCACGCGGCGCCCCGGCAGAGTTTTCCTGTGCGTACACCGCCAAGCAGGAAAAACAGCAGACCAGGCAAAGCAGGAAGGCTGAAAGAGTGCGCTGTACCCTTTTTGGGGCAGAACCCATATCAAATGCAGAATAACAGAATCAGGATTTCCGCGCCCCAAACGGCAGGGCTCCGCCCGCTGAGAGCACGACCGGGACCTGGGAGTGCTGTTCCAAATTGAAACCAAGCCAACACGCGTTTTTGTTCCGAATTCTTAACACGTTGGTAATTCTGTAGTACCCTGAATAGAGGGGTTCCCACCTGGCACGGGGGAAAATTCATGCAACCTGGTCTTCGTCTGAGGCTAGCCCGCGAAAAACTGGGCTTGACCTACCGGGACGTAGAGCGCGCCAGTTATGAACTTGCTGCCGTCCGGGGGCGTCCGGACTTTATTCTCCACATCAGCCGGCTGGCAGACATTGAAAACCGGGGCGTCGTACCCGGCCTGCACAAGCTCTATACCCTGGCAGCTCTGTACCACCTGAGCCCCCTGGAAATCTTTCGCTGGTACGACGTTCCCCTTGAAGACTGCTTCCATGACGGCGCATCCTTCGAGGTTCCAAAAACCCATACCATGGCCGCTCCGGCATCCTTGCGTATTCCCATGAAATTCGACCCATCCTTCGATCCGCGAAGGACAGAACTGCTCTCCCGAATGGTCGAAAAGTGGGGGCATTTTGAAGGAGTGCTTACCAACGGCCATAGTCACCACATCTACGGGTATATCGGCATCAGTGACCGGCGAACGATGCCGATCCTGCGCCCCGGCAGCATCGTCCTGGTCGACACCTCCAAAAACAAGGTCGAGGACGGTTATTGGACCACAGAACATGACCGCCCCATGTATTTTGTAGACGTCCGCGCCGGCTATCGCTGCGGCTGGTTTCACCAGGACGGAGGGAGATTGGTCATGCAGCCCCACCCGCTATCCCATTGCCTCCCGGAAGCATGGCGAACCCCGGGTGAGGCGGAAATCATCGGCCAGGTTGCCGGTATTGTTACGCGTCTGAATGGGCTGGGTTGCACTGCTCGTGCAGAATTTCCAGAAGCGCACGAAGGTTAGAAAAGAAAAGCTCCTTGAGGTAACCCGGAGCGTTTTCGGGCAAGAGAACACGATAAGGCTCCAGTTGACGCCAGTGAGATACCACGGTGGGGAGCCCGCCTTCCATTGCCGCAAGGCAATTTCGCAAATCCTCTAGTTGTTTTTCCAGGGGCATCTCCAGGATACGCTCGAAAATCTGCTCGTGACATAACTCCAGCGCCTGCTGGACCGCCTCTTCCGGATACAGCGCTTCCAGGCCCTGGTGTTCATAACGCCCGCTGGATAAATCCCGCAGCGAAGCCACGTAAATAAGTCTCGCGAATGGCCCGGAGATGCCTGCCAGGGAATTCAAGGTAAAGTCCTGAACCACCCTGCGGTTCTGCTGAAGTTTGGAAAGCGCCGGCACAACCCTTCCTGTTCCGAAATCAGAACATTTTCGAGTTCTGACCTCGCCCGACTCTGGAAGCCCTCATGGTGACCAACCAGGAGGGTTCATCCATGAAAAAACTCGCGATTCTGTATGCAGTCTTCTTTCTGGCTGCTTTTATCCTACTGCCCACAGCCAGTAATGGCAAGTACAACGTAAGTAAACCTCTGATCGCTGACGGCTCGCCGCTCCCCTGGCCTCCGATTCCTCCAGGTGGGGGTGCGCTGGTCGCCGACGGCTCGCCGCTTCCTTGGCCTCCCAACCCCCCGGGCGGCGCTTTGGTCGCCGATGGCTCCCCCTTGCCTTGGCCTCCTAACCCACCAGGTGGTGGAATACTAGTGGCTGACGGCTCGCCGCTTCCTTGGCCTCCCAATCCCCCGGGCGGTGGAACGACTCTTGTCTAGGCGATCAGGATAAACGACCAACTAGGCCGCAGCCCAAACTGTATTCGAAGGCCTGCGCGCTGCGGCCGCTTGGCGCATACACTAGAGGCCAAAAAGCTAGCTGCCTGATGGAAGCGCGCAAAAAAGCTTGTGCGATCCGACCGAAAGTCTTAACTGCGGAAGTCTTGTCAGCCCATAGTACTTCCTTCACATTTCGACCCCACCCAGGAGCCTGGAGAAACTAGGCTATTTATCCGCCAGTCACTCAATGTTAGGATACCGGTGCAATGGCTGGCCTGACCGAATACGTGCGATGGTTGTGGGGGATCAGCGTTGTCATCCAGATCTGGGTCTGCGTGGTGCTTTTCTTAAGCGGCAATTTCCGCAGGATTTCACTATTCACCGGATATGTGATCTGGAACATCGCACAAGCGGGCATTGTCTATTTCACATACATCGAATTTGGTTTGCGATCGAGGATCGCTCTCGAGGCTGCCTGGATGTCGCAGGGCATAGCACAACTTTTTCGAGTGCTCGCCACCACCGAAATCCTTCGTCTTATCCTGAGGCCCTATCGAGGAATTTGGGCGCTGGGATGGCGCGTACTGGCTGTTGGGTTCGGCGTGGTTTTTTCTCTGGCGCTCGTTGCCTTGGGAACAAATTTCAGATGGGCCATCGTTGTGGCCGACCGCGGGTTTCATCTGGCCTTCGGGGTAGCCTTGGTGGCCTGCCTCTTGCTTGTTCGCTATTATTTGATTCCCGTCCACTCCGCCTATAAGGCTCTTTTGGCCGGCTTTTGCTTTTATTCATGTACTGTCGTCGTAGCGAATACCGTCGGTAGGCTGCTTTCCGTTCAGGGGAATCCCAATTCTCAAATGATCTGGCAACTCGTAACCATTGGAGCCTTCACCTTTGTTTCGATACTTTGGGCTACAGTTCTGCGCAACCCTTTGCCGGAACCCCATCAAAAAGGGATGCCACCAGACGTGAAAGGCACCTACCAGGAAATATCTTCACAAATCAATGAGCGCCTGCGCCGGTTGGACGAACTGCTGAGCCGCTGGTGGAAATTAGAGGCTGCCCAGCAATGAATCTCGCCTTGTTTGCCTTCATCGCGATTGTGGTCGTGCTGCTCCTGCTGCTTGCCTGGGCCCTCCGGGGAAATGGACAACACGAGGAATCCCATTCCAACTGGAAGACCTTGGAGGAGAGCGGCCGCTCTCATGTCAGCTTTCTGCCACAGATGCGACAGGCATTGAAGTCCGAAGACGAGGGGTTTCTTGCGCGGACAGGTCCCAGCGGTCTGCGGGCACGCGTGAACCGCGAAAGACGGCGTGTGGCCTTGTCTTATATAGCGGCACTGCGGCAAGACTTTGAAGAGTTAATGCGTGTTTCGAGAGCGATCGCTGCCCTTTCGCCGCAAGTTGGCGTTGGGCAGGAGTTTGAAAGGCTGCGCTTGAGAGCGAGTTTTCTGTGGCGGTATAGAATCATTTGGCTGAGCTTGCAAACAGGCTTCGCTCCGCTGCCGCAGCTCAGCGATCTGAGTAACCTGCTCAGCGCATATAGCGTGCGTTTGGAAGAAGCCATGAAAGAAATGGGCGAGCGCGCCGCACTTGTTGCGGACATGGTTTCATCGCCCGATCGGCGCCGCATTCATCCTATCTAGCAGCAATTCGTCCACGGCGGCGATCAATTCGCTCACTTTGAAGGGCTTTTGCAGGATCCTGGCATGGTTGTCGCCCATCCGCTCGGCAGCCCCTTCGGACGGAGCTACTGAGCACATCCAAATCAGTTTTCGCGAAAGGGCCGGCTTATTCTGGGCCAGCCAATTCTCCAGCCCGCTGCCGTTGGGACCTTCCGCAATCTGAAGATCAGCGATGACCACATCAAAGTTCTGCTGCTCCAGCACCCTTCGCGCTTCTTGCATGTTTCTTGCAGACTGGACTCGGTGGTCACGCCCTCGGAGGAAAGTGCTCACGGCTTCCAGAACGGATTCGTCGTGATCCAGCAGCAGGATGTGAGCGCTCCTGCCGGAATC
>Ga0209166_10001074_pt1 | contig 24219 bp, 18 predicted proteins | sample Coa_R1_3_FD_187151 | JGI IMG/M metagenome (GOLD analysis project Ga0209166, IMG submission 187151) | Surface soil microbial communities from Centralia Pennsylvania, which are recovering from an underground coalmine fire - Coalmine... | ecosystem: Environmental > Terrestrial > Soil >...
TGAGTCGCTCCTGGGTACTGAAGAAATATTCGAAGAAATATATCATCTTCGCCGCATCTTTGCCCGCTTGCAGCGCGCGGCTGTATTCATTTAGTTTAAAAGTATCGGCTGACTCTCGTGAAAGCGCATTTTCTATGACATCGCTCGATCCATGGGACCAATTACAGGCTGACCTGGTATCCCTGAACCAGCGCCTGCTGGCGTGGCAACAGCAGGTCAAGGCCGAACTGGGTAAGCTGCTTGATCCGGCCAAAGCTGTTGCCGGTGAGTACAGCCATGAACAGCAGCACCAGGCTTTGCGCCAGGCCATGGCCAAGGCAGGAGACGGCCCGCGAAGCGATCTGAACCAGGCCATTGACCAGCTTTGCCTGTTGTATCTCAGCGCCTCTGCCACTGACCGCGACCAGATTCGTCAATTCCTGGGCAAGCAAACCTATATCCTGCACGATCTCTGGGGATATATCCATCGCGCCGCCGAACAGGTTCGCGCTGGCGGCGGAGAGCAGTGGCTGCGTTTCGGAGCGGCGATTGCCTCCATGGAAGACCTGCGCGGGGATTACCACGATACCCTCGCGGGACTGGGAGACTTATACCTGGCAGCGGTTGATGCTGGGTTGCATCCAGAGCGGATTTTTCACCAGATGGCCGATATTTCCAGCGAACAACCGGCTCCGGAAGCTTCCCTGCGGGAATTGCTGAAAAATTTTGAGAAGACGGAGTATTTCCAGCAAGCCGTCCAGCCGCAACTGGTTAGACACGCACACCGTGGTTGAAGTTGTGGATTCCAGCGCTTCGTGAATCTCTTGTTCACCTGAGAAGAGCTAAGGCAAAGATTAGTCATTTGACGAATCGAACATGCATCCGACCTCAGAGCCTAAAGGCACATGTTTTAGCTTATTTGTCGGCAGGGCTGAAGAGGCTGCGGAAAAACAGTTTTGAATGACAAATTGCAGCGTGCAGGGGCTAAAAGCCCAACACATTCTGAACGACTTACGGCACGAGTAAACTCGTGCCCTGATACAAGTCTCTTTGTTTTCGGAGTTTTTCCGCAAGCTCTGAAGCCGTGCCCTGACACTAGGGCGATCACGGCAGGAAGACTAGGGAGTTGTGAACTGTAGAAACCTAGCGGTTGGCTACTGTGGTTTCTTCCGCCGGGGATTTGGCAAACATGATTTCGCTTACCAGAACCAGGGCCCCAATCACAATGGCGCTGTCGGCAATGTTGAAAGATGGCCAGTGCGAGTTGCCCAGATAGAAGTCCAGAAAATCGACGACGTGGCCTTCTACCACGCGGTCCCATAGATTACCGATGGCTCCTCCCAGGATCAAGGCGAGCGCGATGCCGGTAGAATTCATGGCGTGGCTGTTCCGCCAGAGCAGGATGGAAACCACGATCAGGGCCAGCGCAGAGAAGGCAATCAGGGCCGATGCCCGCCATTGCCAGGCCGAATCCGCAAACAGGCCGAAGGCCGCGCCCTGGTTCTCAACGTGGGTAATGCGGAAGAGCCCCGGAATGATATTGACGGAATCGTGCAGGGAGATGTTTGCCGCCACCAGCGATTTTGTGAACTGATCGGCGAGCACGACAGCGGCAGCGATCAGGAAGTGATATTTACGTTTTGCGTGGTTTTGGGAAGCTGATTTCAAGTTTGAGCCCTATTTCTAATTCGTCTCACTTCACCGGCCCCAGTATTTCAGACAAGGCCCGGCTGCACCGTTCGCACACCGTCGGATACTGCTTATCTTCGCCTACATGCGTCGAGTACGTCCAGCAGCGCTCGCATTTTTCGCCCTGGGCACGGGTTACCTCGACATGGATGGGGGCAGCGCCATTGCCAGCAGGCGCTTCTTGTAATACAACCCTCGAGACCTTCAAAAGTTCGCGCAGGTAGTCACTATTTCGTTTCAGTACCTGGAAGGCTTGCGCCGTCGCCGAGATGGTGACCTGCGCCTCTTCACTGCGGCCAATGACTTCTTTCTGGCGCATTTCTTCCAACGCCTTCAAAGCTGCGTCTCTCATTGAGAGCAATACGGCCCAATCTGCGCGAAAATTGGGGTCGTTCCAATTGGATGCTCCAGCGACTTCTTCCGGTGCAGGGAACTGCGCCAGATGCACGCTGGCCAGTGAATCTTTATCCTTTGGCAGATATTGCCATGCCTCTTCGGCGGTGAAAGTCAGAATGGGCGCCATTAATTTGACGAGTGACGAGGCAATTCGCCACAGCGCTGTTTGCGCCGAACGCCGCGCGCGCGAGTTCGGGGCCGCGGTATAAAGGCGGTCTTTGAGCACTTCAAAATAAAAGGCGCTCAGTTCGACCACGCAGAACTGGTTGAGGCGTTGATAGATTCTGTGAAAGGCGAATTCCTCATACCATTGCCGGAATTCCCTGGTCAGGTCTGCGGTCAAGGCCAGTGCGTAGCGATCAACAGGCTCCAACTTTGAAAACTCAACCGTGTGCTTAGACGGATCGAAGTCACGCAGGTTGCCCAGCATATAGACGAGCGTGTTGCGGATCTTGACATAGTTCTTTGCCACGTGCTGCATCAGCTCTTCCGAGGCATGCACGTCTTCGCGGAAGTCCACCGAAGCAACCCATAGACGCACAATCTCGCCGCCCAGACGCTTGGCAATATCTACGGGATCAACTCCGTTCCCCAGCGACTTCGACATGGGCCTTCCCTGAGGATCGAGCGTCCAGCCATTTGTAACCACCATGCGGTACGGCGACTGGCTACGCGTGCCTGCAGCGCACAGCAGGGAAGAGTGGAACCAGCCGCGGTATTGGTCGCTGCCTTCCAGGTAAAGATCCGCGGGCCAGGGAAGCCCGGGCTCGCGGCCCAGCACGGCAGCATGGCTTGACCCAGACTCGAACCATACATCGATGATGTCCATCTCTTTGCGGAAGTCGGCGCTGCCGCACTTTGCGCACTTGGTTCCGGGTGGGACAATTTCTTTGGCGTCGTGCCTATACCAGGCATCGGAGCCCTCGCGCGCGAACAGCTCGACCACCGCACGATTGGCTTCGGGTGAGCGCAGCAACTCGCCGCACCCCTGGCAGAAGAACACAGCGATGGGTACGCCCCAAACCCGCTGGCGCGAGATGCACCAATCCGGACGCGTGGCGATCATGTTGGAGATGCGCTCTTCGCCCCACGCCGGGTCCCACTTAACCTTCTTGATCTCATCCAGGGCTCGCTGGCGCAGGGTAGAACCGTCCATCGGGCTTTCCATCCCGATAAACCACTGCTCGGTGGCGCGGAAAATTACCGGGTTATGGCAACGCCAGCAATGGGGATACTGGTGCTCCAGCTTTGCCTGGGCCATAAGCGCGCCGCGCTTCTTGAGCAGCTCGATGATAGGTTCGTTCGCCTGGAAGACCGTTTTGCCCTCGTACTCGGGAAGCCCGTTGCGAATGCGGCCGCTTGCATCCACATCGCAACGCTGGTCGAGTTTGTAGCGCGCGCCTGTGTAGAAGTCATCGGCGCCGTGGGAGGGCGCTGTATGTACCGCGCCCGTGCCCTGGTCGGTGGTAACGTAATCGGCCAGCACGCCGAGAATCTTCCTATCCAAAAATGGATGCGCGAAGGTAACATTTTCCATCTTTCTTCCAGGGAAGCGAGCAATGACCGGAGCATCGGTCAGCGATACGTTCTCGATCGTTGCCTTGGCCAGAGCTTCAGCCACGATGTAAACCGAATCGCCGCTTTGCAGAGCGACATATTCAATGCCAGGATTGAAGGCCACAGCCATCGAGGCCGGCAGGGTCCAGGGAGTGGTGGTCCAGATGATAGTGAAAACCTTCTTGCCCTTGAGGGCAGAGTCAATCGCCGCTGGGTCGCTGGTCAGCGCATATTTCACCCACACGCTTGGACTGGAATGCATTTCGTATTCAACTTCAGCCTCGGCCAGCGCCGTTTTGTCGAAGATGCACCAGTAGACCGGCCTGAGTCCCTTGTAAACAGCATCTTTTTCCAGGAAGGTGAAAAGCGTCTCTACGATCACCGATTCATAGTCCGGCGACATGGTGGAATAGGGCCGATCGAAGCGTCCGAAAACTCCCAGCCGCTGGAATTGCTCGCGCTGGATGTCGAGATACTTCTCTGCGTAGGCACGGCATTCTTGCCGGACTTTCAGGGGATCCATCTCCAGTTTTTTCTTGCCCAGCTTTTCGTCCACTTTGATTTCGATAGGCAAGCCGTGGCAGTCCCAGCCTGGGACATAAGGCGCATCGAAGCCAGCCATGGTCTTGGACTTCACCACAAAATCTTTCAAGCATTTGTTTAAGGCATGGCCGAGATGGATGGAACCGTTGGCGTAGGGCGGCCCATCGTGCAAAACATAGATGGGAGCGCCCTTCCTGGCCTCACGAATGCGCTGATAGATCGCCATCTCCTGCCAGCGCGCGAGCAGCTTGGGCTCGTTCTGCGGCAGGTTTGCCTTCATAGGGAAATCCGTGCGTGGCAGGCTGAGGGTTGATTTCAATTCCAGCGGGGCTGTCATTCCTTCTCCGGTCAACAATATTTAGTTCTGAGCCTAATTATATGTGTTCATCATGTTTTGCGCGTAGTTGGATAAGCGATCCTGCAAGAACGTATTCTCATTTTTTCAACGGCAGAGTTGGCGCTTTTTTGTCTTTTTGTGCATCCAAATTATGAGCCCGAAATAAGCGTGAACACCCATAACAATACCTAATCGCAGTAACAATGTGGCGTATGAAAGCAACTTGGCACAAAGATTGCTCATCTTCATGAATCATGGCAGAAGCACTGTCGAACTAGCTCGATGTAAAAAGGTCCAATCGGAATTTTATGGCGAACCAGGTTTTAATCCCCGTACACTCAGGCAACTTTGAACTGAATTTGCTGCCGCCGCCGGAGCCATCATTGTGGAGCTCTCTCGCGGCGAACGTAAAGGATGCGCTTTTTCCAGAAAAACTTCCTCCCCTGCAATTGACGTCGCGGCCGGTAAAGGTAAGAAACATTTGGGGTGATTATCGCTACACCAAACGCAGTACTACGATGACGATGCTCATCCACTCCTTCGCCCTGGCCGGGTTAATTGTTATTTCCATCATCGGCCACAGGGTGGTGAAGGAGGCGACCAGGCCCACCGTAGACCTGGTAGCGCCAGATATCGCCGCCTACCAGCCCGTGGTTGCCAAACCCGACAACATGGGCGGTGGCGGCGGCGGCGGCGACCGCGACAAGCTGCAGGCGCCCAAAGGTAAGCTGCCGAAGCAAACCCAGGAGCAAATCACGCCTCCGGCTGTGGTGGTGCGCAATGATCATCCCATGCTGCCGGTTGAGCCCTCGATCGTGGTGGCGCCCAATGTAAAAATTGCCGACGTTAAGATGCCCAACCTCGGCGTGCCCACTGCTCCCGTGGCCGGGCCAGCTTCTAATGGCATCGGCTCGGGTGCTGGAATCGGATCAGGCGCCGGTGGCGGCGTCGGTTCGGGCATTGGCGCCGGCGTTGGACCGGGCAGCGGCGGAAATTTTGGCGGCGGCGTTTATCGCGTCGGTGGTGGCGTCTCTGCCCCGCGCATTCTCTTTCAGCCTGACCCGGAATATACCGAAGAGGCGCGCAAAGCGAAATACCAGGGCGTCGTGGTCCTGTGGCTGATCGTTGGTCCTGATGGTAGAACGAAGGACATCAAGATTTCCCGCAGCCTGGGTATGGGGCTTGACCAGAAAGCTGTCGAAGCGGTAAAGCAATGGAAATTTGACCCCGCGAAAAAAGACGGCGTTCCAGTCGCAGTGCAGTTGAATGTAGAAGTAAATTTCCGGCTGTATTAAGTTTCAGTCCGATTGATCGGACCTTCTGTGGATATAAAGAGGAGCTTCGGCTCCTTTTTATATTTTTCTTGCAAGGCGCCCAGCTCTTAGGGCCAATCACGCATCGGACCTGATCAACGAGTCAAATCGCGATTTACCAACGCCTTCTCATGATGTACTGTAGACCTGCTCAAGTTCATGAAAAGCATTCCTATTGTCACAAGTGTAGTCATTCTGCTTACTGCATTGACTATGGCGCAAAGCGATAATAGCAAGACTTATGATAGCCAGCCACAGCCACTTCCAAAACCTCCAAAGACCGTAGATGAAGCAGTCCTCATATTGAAAACCAAGTGGTTGTCACCCAAGGATCTGGATTGGATACTCCGCAATCCTCAAAAACAGGTTGTCACAACGTTGTATCGGCCGTTTGGCACCGGTGTGCGGAATGAGTTCGGGCTCTGGGGTAAAAATCAGGAACTGCGGACTTCTTGCGGGGTCAACGACCCGGAGGGGTGCTCAGTGGTCATCTTCAATCGCTTGTGGCAGTCAGTTCGATCTGATGCCGATCCCACACTTGTCCGGCAACTCGACTGCCAATTCCAGCTCACTGAAGCGATTCAGATTAACGGTAAAGAGTTTTACAAGTTGACCACAGGTGAGTTGCTCAAGGTAATGCAGTCTCAGATTGATAATCAAATGGCCAAGCTCACGGGAAAGGGCACGCCCATGTGTCAAAGCTCACTCGCTCTTGAGGCAGCAGGTAAACCGGACATGCACTGCTTTGTGGATGCGTCCTTTGCAAAAGAGCCCGGAGATCAAGAAGAAACTCTTCAACTGTTACTGTTGCGGCTGGGAATCAGGAATGTCTTCACGATATCGCATACGCCTCCCAAGATCATTCTCAACTTCACGCGCGAATGCCAATTTCCAACACCACCATATTTGTATGGAACTCCAGCCAAATAAGGGCCGATACTGACATCTGTTCAGAACTGGCGTTAGCACTCATTGATCTGCGGCTCAGACCGTAAAACTGAGTGCTGATCCTATTTCTGCAAATTCGCCACCCGGGCCTGGGTGCAGCAACAGCCGGGAGGGATTGGGCTGCCATGGGGGCAGGTCTTAGGATGACCTAAGAAAGTACAAATCTTATCTGTGGCCTCGAACGAAAGAATGTGCTCGAATTTACATGCCTGCTGCTCGACTTCGGCTTCGTTCTCGATGTGCAGAGTTTCCATGAACAGCCGCTCTGCCAGCCGATGCCGCCGGATTATGTTCGCTGCCCGCTGCTCACCGCGCGGTGTGAAGTCTACCCTGAAATTTTCTTCTTCGCTGACCTCGGTGCTCCCCAATTGAATTGCCTCGTGGCAGCGGTTGCGCACTTCCTTGTGGCCATTCTCAGATTGTGTGTTGGCGAGCACCTGCAGTAATCCCATCTCTTTCATCTTCTCGACCGCAATCGCGACCGGCAGAGGACCGGAGACATGCATGCTGCCGACCCTGGCGGGTACTCCGTTTTCTTTCAGCGTCCAGACTTCTTCCAACACTTCGTCGAACTGCTCTTCATCTGAGAACTTGAATGTCTCCTGCTCGGCGATGCGTCCGTGGTGCAGCTCGACCTTGCGGTCTGCCAACCGGGCCACAGCCGGGTCATGCGTGACCATTACGATGGTGCGGCCTTGATTGTGGAATTGCCGCAACAGGTGCAGGACAATGGCTTCATTCTGCGCATCCAGATTGCCAGTAGGCTCATCGGCGAGAATAATCTGCGGATCGTTGATCAGCGCCCGCGCAATGCACACGCGCTGCTGCTCCCCGCCCGAGAGATGCGCCGGGAGATGCTGCGCCCGCGCGCGCAATCCCACTCTTTCCAGCGCGGCCAGGGCCTCGGCCTCGTCTGTCATGCTGTGGAAGTATTGCGCCAGCATTACGTTTTCCAAGGCCGTGAGGTAAGGGATCAGGTGAAACTGCTGGAAGATGAAGCCGATCTTTTCGGCGCGAAAGCGGTCGAGCTGCGCCCGGGAAAATTGCGCCAGGTTTTCTCCGCCAATCCAGATCTCACCGGAGGTAGGCCGGTCGAGACATCCAATAAGGTTCACCAGGCTTGATTTGCCCGAACCTGAAGGCCCCATGATCGCCAGCCACTCTCCTATACTTACACGCAGAGAGACACCATCGAGGGCGCGGAGATCGCCATCCCCGTCCGCTTTGGCGGGGTAGAGCTTGCTGACGTTCTTGATCTCGATTGCCATTCCTTACTCGCCTTTCAAAATCACCGCCGGCTGGATGCGATTCAGCATTGTAATAGGTACGATGGCCGTAACCAGGGTCAACGCGACGCTGCCGGCAAATATCGCCGGAAAAACCGCCCAACGCGGCTCGACCCCGGCATGGAAATTGATTCTGCCAATCAGCGCGGCCACTCCAATGCCGGTCATGTAGCCCAGCAACGCTCCGGCGGCGCCCAGCGTGGCCGATTCTCCGGCGAACAGCAAGCTCGCCATGACCTGGGTCGCTCCCAGAGCTTTCATCACGGCAAAATCTTTTCGCCGGTCGAGAACTGAAGAAGTCAGGGTTGCCAAAACACACAAAAACGAGGTCGCAATGATAAGCGCCACCGAGGCCAGCAGCGCAGAACGGGTTTTATCAAAAACGCGGGCTTCGGCTTCCACAATCTGCCGCACAGGTTGAACCTCTGCCGCGGGAAACTGCGCCGCAAGCTTGCCGATAAATTCTTGTATCTCCCGCGGGCCGCCAGCTACAGCGATCTCAATCACCGAGGGCTGAAGCCGGGTCCATGCGCTAAAGTCCGGCTGCGACAGGTATACGCGGTTGTCTTCCGGTCCACCGGTACGCAGTGTGCCCGCAATGGAAGCGTGGAGCAAGCGCCCGTCAAAGATCAGATCAAGAGGCTGGCCATCGAGCGAGAGCGCCGCCTGTGCGCGCGAACCAATAAGAGCTGAATTCGGGACCGATGGCCATGCAGTGACCGACCACCAGCTATTCAGTTTACGCGCACGCTCCATATCAATTCCCACCGCGACCACGGGCTCGCCCTGCGGCGTACGCGCGGCCGCATATGTCACCGGAACCGCTGTGCCGCGATCGGCCAGCTCGCGATCAACCCGGGCGAGCACATCCGCGGGCAGGGAAGAACCGTCTTTCGCTGTAAGTACGACGTTAGGACCATAGCTGCGAAACTCGTGGTGGAGCTTGGCCTGCATATCCACATAAAGATTGAGCATGGCCGTGGTTACCGCGGCCGCTACGGCCACGGCAATCAGGGTAATGACGGCGCGCCCGCGGCGTACGGTCGCCGAACGCAGCATCAGCCGCAGTAAAATTTTTGCCGGCCTCATGCGTCGCCTCGCAGAACAATCGTGGGATCTAAACGCGCCGCACGCTGCAGCGCAAAAGCGCTGCCCAGCAGAAGAATCAAAAAAGAAACCAGCAGCACAACCGGAAACAGGGCCGCCTCGACGTGAATCGCGCTTCCAAAAATGCTTAATGAAATTCGCTGCGCCAGGAAAATTCCCAGGGCAAAGCCGGCGCCGCCGCCCACGACAGCCAGTATAGCGCCTTCGGCAAGAAACAACGCCGCTACCGAAGTGCGCGTGGCCCCCAGGGCCTTCATCAATCCAATTTCGCGCCGCCGCGCCATCAGGGTGTTCATCATGGCGGCGGAAACCGCAAGTACCGCTGCCAGAAGGGCGGCAAGGGTTACAAGCCACATCAATCCATTGATGCGCGCCAGCACCGAGCCCTCGTTCTGCGCCACCTGCCTTATCTGTTCCGCGTGCGCGTAGGGCAGGGCCTCATTAATCTGGAATGCGATGGAATTCGCATAGGGAGAGCAATACCAGCGGTCGTGCATCGCGGGTGACATGGTACTGGGATTGCGCCGGGCAAGGGCATCCTCGGGCTTGGTGAGGGCGCTTACATAAACCTCGCGGACGGCATCAGGCTGGCCGGCAATCTCTTGCGCCAGGGCCAGAGGTCCTACAAGCGCACGGTCTTGTGGCCCGCCGCTGTTGAGAACTCCGCTGATCTTTAATTCAAATTCACGCCCGAGTTCACGCTCGCCCACGCGCAAAGTATCGCCCACGTTGAGATGGTGTTCATTGGCAAATTGAACTCCGGCCAGCACTTCGACCTGATTTTTCGCTGGACGGTCATCCTGGGGCCACGCGCCTTGCACGCTCCACCACGGATATACATTGCGCACGCCGGTCACAAAGTCGTCTTTGCCAAAGCGCATGGTCTTGGAAAAATATGTGCCAATCAATTCAACCGGAACCGTGACTGGCCCGGCTTCCGCGCCTCCGTTGTCGATAGCTGCGTTCACGTTCACAGGAAGAAAGGGGGCAAATCCGGTAATGCTGTGTCCCCAGAAAATGCCTTTGAGTTTGGGCAGGTCTGATTCTTTAAGGAAAGCGCCGGAAGTTATGGGTTTAAGATTCACCCCGCCAATTTCAACCCCAAGCGTTTCCTCCTGCGGATAGACCACGATGTTGGGTCCATAGGCGCGCAACTCGCGATTCATCTTGTCGCCAATGTCGGTTGCCACGGCAATCATGGCTGTGGCTACAGCTACGCCAAATACGATGGCGATGCCGGCGAGAAGTTTATTTCTCCTCTGGCGATAGAACGATTGATAGATAAGGCGAAAAAACATGGGTCAGCGTTGAAAGACTTGTACCTCGGTCGCCAGGTCCGCCTGGGTGATTACGATGGAATCGGCCGTCCTGGTTGCCTTCAAAGGTATAGGGTTGCATCCCCCCGCCTGCCCCACCGACTGCGGATTTATGGGGGCGGCGCAATTCTTGCACACCAGGCCTGTACTGGTTTTGTAAAAGCCTACCGGGCCGCAAATTTCGCAGGCGTCAAAGACGGTGGCTACGTTTCCATCGGGCTTTTGATAAAGGAAGAAACGCACCTCAGTTCCGTTGATGGTGACGGCATAGCGATGCAGGTCACCATCGGAAACCTGGGTGAGTGGAATGCTCACCTGGCCGTTGACGAGTTGGATCGGCGTGGACGAGATGGGCGGGGTTGTGGTTTGCGCGTATATGAATTCAGCGGTAATCAGCGAAATGAAAATAAATGTTGTTACACAAACCGAGGTCATCCAGAAGCGCTCGCGCCGCGCCGTCCACACTGCTTTGCGCTGCTCCGCACCTGAAGATACAGGGGCAGCCGGCGACTGCGGCGCCCGCCGCCGCCATTCCATCAGAACCATGAGCGCCGTCAGCGCCAGGATGGTAATAGCAGGGAACCAGTCGTTGCGCACAATGGGGCCTATCAGAGCCATCTCCCGTTTGCTCGAGGGAAGCACGCCGTTCTCCGAAAGCTCATGCAGGCCAGAAACGATAAGCTGGGCCGACACAAAAAACAGGATCACCGTCGTGATGCGGAAGAATTTTTGCAGGTTGATGCGCACCGAGCCTTTGACAAACATCACGCCAAACAGAATGGCCAGCATAACGCCCGTGAGCGTCCCAATAAAGTTCATCAGCTCGGTCGAATTGAACGAAACTCCCGCAAGGATCAATACTGTTTCCACGCCCTCGCGCAGCACCATCAGGAAGATAAACGCGAATAACCCAAGGCGGGAAGTCTGGGCGGCGAGCGCGCCCACCTTGCTTTCAATTTCGCCTTTGAGGCGGCGGGCAGTACGCATCATGAAGATAATCATGCTGATGGTAAGCGCCGCGGCTGCCAGCATAATCCAGCCTTCGAAGATGTCCTGGTTGAATTGGATACGCGAGATGATCACGGCCACAGCCACACTAGCCACAAAAGCCGAGACCAAGGCAATGTAAACAATCCGGCGCAGCTCCTCGCGGCCGATCTTGGCAAGGTAAGCCAGGGTAATCCCTACGATGAGAGCGGCTTCTACGCCCTCGCGCAATGTAATAACGAGTGCCTGCAGCATAATTATGGGATCAGTTCTAGTTGCAAGTCATTTGCAACTAAAGAAACAAACGCGCACGCAAGGAAAGGCGTTTGCATTTGCGTATAACACTAATTCTAAGGTTCTCTCGAACAACCCGTCAAATAACCTCTGGCATAAATCTCGCCCTTGGGAACCATCTTGACAATACCGGCCGGCGTCTAAAAAATCGTGCTCTCAGGAAACCTGGCGTGATACGTCTTGTCGTTGCTCAGACTCCCTATGAAATAGACGCGCTGAAACCTGCGTGGGAGCAACTTTATTCTCAACAGGAGGAAGCGACCCTCTTCCAAAGTTTCCGCTGGAACCGGCTGGCAGCCAACTTCTTCTCCCATGAGCGGCCTTATGTAATGTTGGTTGAATCTGATTCGGGCTCTGCCCTAATTCCGGGGGTAGTCCGCAACGGTTCACATCTTTGCCTGCTCGGAGAAGAGTTGTTTGACTATCGCGACGCACTCTGCGCGGGCGATGCTTCCGTGCTTGCCTATGGCTGGCGTACTCTCGCCGAGCTAGGTTTGCCCTTGGCGGTGACGCCTTTTCGTGAAGGTGGCGCTTTGCAACGCTGGAATGAGTTTCAAATCACAGATTTTTGCAAAGCTCCTTGTGTGGGGCCTGGCGTCAGCGCTGATGCATTCACCTCTTCTCACTCCCGATCAGCAAGGCAACTCCGCCGGCTTGCACGTACCGGTGTCGCGTTGGCGCGCTATGGCGGTGAAAACCAACGGCTTCTGAGAGAGATTTACTCTCGTAAGGCAATGCTATCCAATGGTTGTGGGGATCTGTTTGCCGATTTCAACCGCATTAATTTCATGCTCGCCGTGGCCGGTGAAGCTCCCGCTCAGTGTCAGATATTCACCCTGGAAACAGCTTCAACCCTGGTTGCCGCCCTAGTGACTTTTCAGGATGGCAACGTACGCCGCTTTTACACCACTTACTTCAACCCCGCGTGGGGCCACTACTCGCCCGGACTTGCACTTCTCTTTGAAGCCACACGGCTTTCTTTAGCTGAGGGCTTGATCTGCGACTATATGACCGGGGAGCAAGGCTACAAGCTCCGGCTGGCTACAGGGTCGGTCCAACTCTACCGTGCGCAGGGCAAACTGCCTCAAAACGGCATCCGCGAAAGGGAACTCTCTCTTGCTGGTTGAGACACAAGAGCTGGTTCATTACACACTCGACGCTTTGGCAGGAACTGCCTCAAGAGCTAAAGAGTCTGTGTGCAAACAGCGTCGTCCCTTCGGGACTCGGATCATTTTACTATCGGCACCCAGCGCTGAAGCGCTGGGCTATAATGCGCCGCCCCTTAATGGGGCTGTCCTTTTTGATCACAAACCCAAATTGAATTCGTACACAAGTCTACCCGAACCTGGCATTTGCAAGACTCCGCGTCTCCGCGCCCCGGCGGTTCATTTCCTAAAGCTGTTTTAAAAATTTCTTGGCTTCTTCGTAATGAGGAAACGACTTCTCTTCCGCCTGAAATTCCGGAGGATGCACGCATCGCTTACTGCCCCGCAGCTTCACCGGATACTTCAAATGCAGCATCTCGTGGAATAGCAGGTACTCCAGCGCAAAACGGGGCACAACGTCGCGATCAAAGATCCGGCTTACGACAATCGTGTTATGGGCAGGATCATAGTGGCCCAGGCTGCTGCGTGAGGCATTCGAGCTCCAAGTGAGCTGCGGCTTGCCCAGCAATCCATGAAAATAGCGCGTATTGAGTTCATCGAAAACTTCTTCCAGGTTGAAGCGGTGCCCGTTGGCGGAAGAGATTCGTTTGCGTCCGCGCATCTGCCGGATCAGGTGCGCCTTGGAGGCAATCTCGTGGCTGGCAACATATTTGCGATAGCGGACGGCATGGCTGCTTGCGATGGGCTTGCGATACAGCTTGGCCAGCAATATATGCGCGATGGCATGCAGCACGGAATCAGGAGCGCCTTCGAGCAAATCTGAAAGCCGGGCGAGAACTCGTTCGTCGCGCAGGCGAATGGTGTTGTTGACGTTGGCGAAGGCAAAAAACTGAACTTCAAACTCCGGCATGGGCGCCCGCGGACGCAGCTCGCGGTAGCTTTCCTGAAAGATTCGCAGCAGAGTGGGATTCACTGCTTCTTAAAATATCATGAGACACGTAAGAGCACGGCTTTAGAGTTTGAGGAAGAATTCAATTTCTTGTCATTCCGACACGCAGTGGAGGAATCCCTATTGTGTCGAGGATTTATGGTGTGCCATCTATAAACCCTGAAAGCTCATAGGGATTCCTCCCCTCGGCTTCGCTCGGGGCAGGCTAAGAACGCGTTGCTCCTCGGAATGACAATGCAGGCATGATCGTGAAACTTATATCTTGTGATAACCGTGAGTTTTCTGCAGCCTCTATTTCTTTTTCGCCGTCTTCAGGGAGGCGTTCTGTTCTTCCAGAGTCTTGCGGGCGCTATCGGCGCTGTCATTCACCGAATCGAGGGCCGTGTCCAAAGCAAAGGAATAGTCGCGGGCCTCTTTGGCCATCTGAGGGTCTTTGGCGCTGGCATCTTTCAGAGTGCGCAAGCGCAGCGACCAGTCAGACTCGGCATCGATGAGTTCTTTCAGGGGCTTGCGGATATCGGAGCTGTGCTCGCTATAGTTGTCTATATTGTCGTCGATCTCATCGATGAGATTGGAAAAATCTTCGAGCAGATCGTGGATCTTCTGCCCCCGGTTGGGATCTGACTTGGCATTCGCGGGCACCTCTTCAAGATCCACCATACGAGCGCCGGCAAATTTGATGTAGAGGCGCAGGCGGATGACCGGCTCCTGGGCATGCTCGCGCAGTTGGTCGGTCTCAGCTTCGGTAAGTGGATCTCGCCGGGTTCTTCCGCCGGGCGCGGAAGCGACAAGAGACGTTATCAGCGCAAAAACGAGTATTGCCACAAGCGCAAGCATCCGTGTCATGGTTGTATTCCTCATTTTCATTTTTGAGCAAACATCATCTTCAGCAATTCGCTGCGTACCTGTTCGATTTTCTCCACAGCGTCTTTTACCGCGGGCTTGTCTTCGAAGGCCAGCGTCTGGCCCACGTCGCTCAGCCTGCGGGAGGTCTTGCGCAGGGTAAGGTCGGTGTCTTTCAATTTCTTGTGGGTGCGTTTGGCGGCCTCCAGTGCTTTTTGGCTGTAGGTTACCGTCAGCTTGACGGCATCTTCGGCCTTTTGCACATTGCCGTTGGTGTAATACTGGTTGGCGATCTCGACTTCGCGGCGGGCAACGTCGGCGCAGTATTGGGCCTGATTATCGCTGCGGGCGTCGGCACGGGCAATCAGTTTTTCAATAGGCTCGTCGTCCCACGCCGGCCGTGCACTCACTGCTGCACATGACAGCAGCAACGTAACCGCCAATAGCTTGTGTTTCATTTTTTTGGCTCAATCGCAATCAGCCTGTGTTTTGCCTGCCACTCCTGATTGGGATATTTTCCATCAGCTACCGACAGAAATAAATGATAATTTGCCGCTGCCTGCTTAACGTCTCGCAAGTGGTCGTAAGAGCTCGCCCGCAGAAAGTAGGTCCCCGGTGTCTCCGGCGCCAGCCTGGCGCGCGCGTCCAGCGCCTGCAACACCAAAGGGTAATTCTGGTTCTCTGCCGCAACCGTCGCCAATCCCATGTATGCCGGTGCCCGCGACGAGTCGAGCTTGAGGGTAATCAGGAACTCTTGCTGCGCGTCGGGAAACTTCCTTTGGTACATAAGGGCATTGGCTAATCCCTCGTGAAGACCAGGATTATTGCCGTCAGCCTTAAGCAATTCCCGATACAGCCGCTCGGCTTCATCATACTTCTTGGCTTCCATCGCCATGTCGGCAATCTCGCGTTGCGCTTGCGCATCCTGAGGAGAAAGTTTTTGTGCTGCCTCAAACTCGGCCAAGGCCTCGTCATTACGTCCGGCCGCAGTCAGAATGCGCCCCAGTTGCACGTGCGCGGCGGCACTTTGCGGATTCAGAGCCAGATATTTGCGCAAGCTCTGCTCCGCTTCAGGCAGGCGCTTACTGGAAACATAAATATCGGTCAGACCGCCCAGCGCCAGGGAAGACTGTGGATTCAACTCCAGCGCCTGCTTGTACTCTTTTTCCGCGGCGTCGAAGTTATTCTTGCGTTCCAGTATCTGCGCCACTGCAAGATGCAGGTCAAAATCTTTGGGATGAAACTCTTCGGCTTTTTGATATGCCGCCAGGGCGTCGTCAGGTGCGTCGGCTTGCAGAACCTGGCCGAGAGCGTCCCATGCGGTAAACAGCGCCTCGGAGGCAGTATCTGTTTGCGCAGGCTTCAGGGCTGTGGCGGCGCGCAGATATTTTGCAGCTTGAGTCTTATTTCCGCTGGATGCAAGCAACAAGCCAAGGTTGAGATTCGATTCAAACAGCTCCGGCTTGATCTCAACAGACTTCTGATAGGCTTCGATGGCCTGCGGCTTGCGGTCCGTCTGCGAGTAGAGCACTCCGCGATCGAACCAAACCCGGTAATGATCAGGGGCGCTGGATGCGGCGGAGGTGAGAAGCTGCTCTGCGCGGGCGTAATCTTTTTTGTCGAGCGCTTTTTCTGCTGCAACGACTTCAGACGGAACGGCATCAGCCGTTGCTTCAGCCACTCGATGATGGCGGATGGTCGGCTTAGACTGGCCACCAACAACGCCGCCCTGCGGCCACGCGGTTGACGACAACGCGGCCACTAGCGCCAGCGCAGGAAGCTTTTTATTTGCGTCCATTGGAACGAGAGTTCCCGTTGCTCTTTAAGATGCGCGCCAGCCATTTTCCGGTGTATGAGCCCGAAGTTTTTGCCACGGCCTCGGGCGTGCCACTGGCTATGACCTCGCCGCCCCGGCCTCCGCCTTCCGGCCCCAAATCAATGACCCAGTCGGCTGCGCGAATCACATCCATGTTGTGTTCAATGACTATGATGGATCCGCCGGCTTCAATGAGCCTGCGAAACGCAGAGAGCAGCTTGCTGACGTCATCAAAGTGAAGCCCGGTGGTAGGTTCATCAAAGATATAGAGAACGCGCGGCAACCGCTTCTTTCCCGCAGCACGCCCGTCAGTCCCACTGCCGCTTCCGTTTTCCCCACGGATCGACTTTGGCTGCAGATGAGCTGCCAGCTTCATCCGCTGCGCCTCACCACCTGAAAGTGTCGTGGCCGATTGTCCCAGGCGCAGGTATGCCAATCCCACTTCGTCCAGAACGCGGAGTTTATCCGTAATTTTCGGCGCAGCCGCAAAGAAGTGCATGGCTTCTTTCACCGTGAGATTGAGCGCCTCATGGATGTTCTTGCCGCGATAACGCACCTCCAGCACCTCAGGCTTGAAGCGCGTGCCGTGGCACTCTTCGCATACCAGTTCAACATCGGCAAGGAATTGCATCTCCACTGTAACCGTGCCGTCACCCTGGCAAACTTCACATCTTCCGCCGGGAATATTGAAGGAGAAGTGTCCTGCAGTCAAACCTCTTTTCACCGCTTCGGGCTGGCTGGCGTAGAGATCGCGGATCGCGTCGAAGACCCTGATGTAGGTAACAGGATTGGAGCGCGGCGTGCGCCCGATGGGCGCCTGATCCACCAGAATTACTTCATCAACGTACTGCGAACCTTCGAGTTTCTGCACTTTCTGTGCCAGGTCTATCGGAGGAGCAAAATCGTTCTGCCGCTTGGCCGCCGCCAAAGCGTTATACAGGACGTCATGCACCAACGTGGACTTGCCCGACCCGGAAACTCCCGTGATCGCCACCAACATGCGTAATGGAATGGTGACCGTCAGGTTTTTCAGGTTGTGGGCGCGGGCGCCAACAATCTTGATCTGCTCCGCTCCCGGTTTGCGCCGTATGGCGGGCAACTGGATGCGGAGTTCGCTCGACAAATAGCGGCCAGTGAGCGATGCCGCCGCCTTGATAATTTCGTTGAATGTACCGCTGGCAATTACAGCTCCGCCGTGCTCTCCGGCGCCTGGGCCAAGATCGAGAATGCGGTCGGAAGCCCGCATGATCTCCGCATCGTGTTCTACCACCAGAATGGTATTGCCCAGATTGCGCAGATCTTGCAGGATCTTCACCAAGCGCGCGGTATCACGGCTATGCAGGCCAATGGAAGGTTCATCCAACACGTACAGCGCTCCGACCAGGCGCGATCCCAGTGAGGTCGCAAGCTGAATGCGCTGCGCCTCGCCTCCGGAGAGCGTCGAGGCCAGCCGGTCGAGGGTCAGGTATTCCAATCCCACGTCGTTTAGAAACTTCAGCCGGTCGCGAATCTCATCCAGAATCTGGCCGGCAATTTCCTGCTCATAGGCGCTCAGTTGCAGCTCCTGAAAGAAGTTGGCGGCCTCTTCAACGGTGAGCCCAACCACGTCACAAATATTCTTGCCGGCAATTTTGACGTGCCGCGCTTCGGTTCGCAGCCTTGCTCCACGGCAATCGGTGCAAAGCGCGTATCCGCGGTAACGGCTCAGAAAGACCCTGACGTGCAGCTTGTATTTCTTGCGCTCCAGATGAGCAAAGAAGCCGCGTACTCCCATGAAGCTTTTACGTTCGCCGGCAAGGATTTTTTCCTGGTCTTCCCTGGAAAGATCAACCCAGGGCACGTCCGTGGGAATCTCCTGCTCCCGGGCAAATTTCTTCATGTCGGCGAACAGGGCGCGGTACTTGGGCTTGTTCCAGGGATCAATCGCACCTTCGGCCAGAGTTTTCTGCGGATCGGGAATCACCAGGTTCAAATCGAAATCAATGGTGTTGCCGAATCCCTGGCAGCGAGGACATGCTCCAAAAGGATTATTGAAAGAAAACAGCCGCGGCTCCGGATCTTCGTAACGAATGCCGCAATTCTTGCATTCAAAACGTTGCGAGAATCTCCAGCTCTGTAAGGGTTCGCCCTCGCGCGGCGCGGACTCCAGCAAGACTTCGCCGGCTTCGCGGTAACAGGTCTCGACCGCATCCACAATGCGGGCGCGGGCATCGGGCGCAACCACGATGCGGTCCACCAGGGCAAACACTGGCTGCGAAAAATCAATTTCCAGCAGCGACTCCGGAGTAGAGAATTCGAAGATGTTCCCATTTTGAAAGAGGCGGTTGAAGCCACGTTTGCGCAGATCGAAAAGCCGCTCGTTCAAACTCTCTTCCGGTTTACTCCCCGTCGCGGGGCGCTTGGCCTCTTTGGTCTTCGATTTTTTTGTTTTGGTTGGGTCGCCTTGCGGCCGCGCGGCCACAATTGGAAATAGTACGTTCAATCGCGTGCCTTCACCGAGGGCCAGGACAGCCTGCGCCATCTCATCGATGGTGTCTCTTTTGACCAGAGACTCGCAACGCAGGCAATAGGTTCTGCCGATGCGGGCAAACAACAGGCGCAGGTAGTCGTAAATCTCTGTGGCCGTGGCGACTGTGGAGCGGGGGTTGCGGGTGCTGTTCTTCTGCCGGATAGCGATTGCCGGAGCGATGCCCTCGATAACATCCACATCCGGCTTTTCGATTCTCTCCAGGAATTGGCGCGCGTAGGCGGAGAGCGATTCCACATATCGCCGCTGCCCTTCGGCATAGATCGTATCGAAGGCAAGCGAAGATTTGCCTGAACCGGAAACTCCGGTCACCACCGTCAAGGTGTTGTGAGGAATTTCAAAGTCAACGTTTTTCAGGTTATGAACGCGCGCGCCGCGAACAATAATGCTTTCCGTAGCCATGCAATATAGGGAACCAGACCGCCGGAGCTCTCCCAGCGAGCCTAAACGTGTCGAGTAATCTTTCTATTATAGAAGAAATCACGGCAGCAGGAGGAAGGGAGCGCGAACGCTTATGGGTGCAATTGAATTCGTGAGGATGAAGTGAACTGGCAACTGGCGACTGGAAGCTGGCAACTGGTTAGGAGAAATGCATGAGCGCGTAGATATAAATCCACAAAACCGCCATGAAGTGCCAGTACCAGGAGGTAATATCCAGCACCAGGCAGCGGGTCTCAAGCTTCCAGGAAAACACTTCGCTGCTCAGCACATAGAGCAGCGCCAGAATGCCGATGCTCAGGTGGATGGCATGGGCCCCGGTGAGCATGTAAAAGAAAGAGCTGCTGGTATTGCCCACCACGAACATCCCTTGCTGCTGCAGGATATTCCAGGCGATTGCCTGGCCTGCCAGAAATCCGATTCCAAGGACAGCCGTAATCGCCAGCCAGGGCAGCGCGCGCGATGGCTCCTGCCGGATTCCCGGAATGTCGGATAAAGGCGCGAACAGCGCACGCCGCAGCAATTGACGCCGCGCGATCTCAAGCGTAATGCTGCTGATGAGAAGAAGAACGGTATTGAAGATGAGAAGCGGCGGCAGCCGAAGTTTTTGCCAAAGGATTACGCTGCTTCCGTTGCCATGCTCCACCGCGGCATGCTGGCGGATGAGGTAGGCTGTGCTCAGGGCGATAAACAGCATGAGGATGGAAATTATGCTGAGGCCGAGTCCCAGGCGGCAACGCATCAGGCGGTCGCGGTAGCTCAGCCGGCCATCTTCATTGCGCCCGGAATCGTCGCCGCCATCATCCCCGGAAGGAAAACGATCGTTCGTCCCCCCGCCGCCAAGTTGGGCCTCGGGTAATTCCGTTCCCTTAGGTTTGTCTCCCCACCTCATGCTTTACTCTCTATCGCGTTCCTAACTTCGTAGTAACCCGGCTTGGGAAAGATAGTCTCTACCCGTGTCGCCACAGCCGAATTCGTAGGCTCCGCGCTGTATGTCTCTGCCTTCAGGCAGTGCTTCCCACTCCAGTGTCGTAGCCTCCCATGGATTTGGATTGCTCTGTTTCCCGCGGAAGATGCTCCAAAACAAATTTATGAGAAACAAAATTTGCCCAGCCATAGTGACAAACGCCGCTATGCTGATAAACATCTGCAGCGGCATTAACTTATGAAGATAGTTTACTTCCGTAAGCTGCGAGTAGCGACGCGGATGTCCAGCCATGCCGAGCAGGTGCATGGGCACAAAAGTCGCATAAGCTCCGAGGAAGCTGAGCCAGAAATGAATGCGTCCTAATTTTTCGGACATCATGCGATGAAACATTCGCGGAAACCAGAAGTATGTAGCCGCAAAAATCGCAAATACCGCCGCCATGCCCATGATGAGATGTAGATGCGCCACAACGAAATAGGTATCGTGTAAATACGAATCGAGGGCCGGTTGCGCCAGGATAGGTCCTGTCAGCCCTCCTGTAATAAATAACGACACGAACCCGATGGAAAAAAGCATCGGCGTGGTAAGGCGCAGGCGCCCACCCCAAAGCGTCCCCAGCCAGTTGAAAGTCTTGACCGCTGAGGGAACCCCGATGGCCAGCGTCAGATTAGAGAACGCAAAGGCGGCGTGCGGGTTCATGCCGCTGGTAAACATGTGATGTCCCCAAATCCCAAAGCCGAGCACACCAATGGCTATCGTGGCATAGACCATGGCGCGATATCCGAAGACAGGTTTGCGCGCAAAAGTAGAAAGAAGATGCGAAGTCACTCCCATTCCGGGAAGAATCGCAATGTAGACCTCGGGATGCCCGAAAAACCAGAACAGATGCTGCCATAGCAGCGGCGAGCCTCCCTGGTGCTGAATCATCTGGCCGGAGACCATCAATCCGGAAGGTTCAAAGAAGCTGGTGCCAAAATGGCGATCCATAAAGAGCATGGCCGCCGCTGCCAGCAGAACGGAAAATGCCGAGAGTATTAGAAAAGCGGTCACAAACCAGGCCCAGCAGGGCAGCGGCAATCGCATCCAGGTCATTCCCGGAGCGCGAAACCTGATGGTGGTCACAATAAAATTGACTGCGGCGAGGCAAGCCCCTACACAGAAAACCGCGATGCTCACAAGCCACAAATCCATCCCCAGTCCCTGTCCAGGACCAGCGCTGGGGATAGCGCTGAGCGGAGCGTAGTGTGTCCAGCCGGAGATGGGAGCGCCGCCTTCCACAAAGAACGCCGCCAGCATGATCAGGAATGAAATAAATGCCAGCCAAAATGATGCCATGTTCATTTTTGGGAACGCCATCCCTGGTGCGCCGATCTGGAGTGGAAGAAAATAACTGCCGAAGGCATTCTGAGGCGCCAGCGTCAGAACAAAGAAGACCATGAACGTTGCGTGCATGGTCACCAGCGCCAGGTAAGATTCCGGCGCGATGATGCCGATGCCAAAAATCTTTGCCGTGGGCCACACAATATGAATGCGCATCAGCAATGAAAGAAACATTCCTACCAAGGCTGCTGCCAGGGCCAGGAAGAAATATTGCAGGCCTATAATCCTGTGATCACGACTGAAGACATAGCGGCTTAAGAATCCTGTTGTCTCGCTGCTAGCGGTCCGAGATACAGAAGCGGCCGGCGTCGCAATCGGGTTCATTGCGGATGCACTCCCACTGGTTGCGGTGCGTGTTTTGCCAGCCAGTCCTCAAACTCAGCTTCGCTCACGACTTTCATAGCGGCGCGCATCCGGTAATGTCCCAGGCCGCACAGCGAGGCGCAGACAATCTCAAAATTCCCCTGGCGATTGGGGGTGAAGACAACAGGAATCGCCATTCCGGGCACTGCATCCTGTTTGAAGCGTAGCTCAGGAACAAAAAAACTGTGAATCACATCTTGCGCGCGCAGGGTGAGGCGCACGTTGCGATTCATGGGCACGACCAGGGTCGTGGTCACAAAGTCGTCGTGTGAGGCGGGGTCGCTCATGTCCAGGCCTATCGCAGCAGCGGAGCCTGACGAAGCGTCCTGCAACTCGGGCCGCGTGCGCCCGAATACTTGATCCCGCCCCGGATAGCGAAAGTACCAGGCAAACTGCATGCCCGTAACTTCAATATCCACCGGTCTTTTAGCATCAGCGGCCGTATGTGCTGCATGGCTTTGCGCCCAACTGTGCGCGCCCGTCCAGGCAAAGGTGATGAAGAGCAGGGAAGTAAGCGCCGTCCAGAAGACTTCGGCTCTTTTGTTATCGGCGAACTGCCGGCCTGATGTTGCGCTGCGATTGGTCCTGTACTTCCATACCAGGAACCCTAGCGTGGTTTGCGCTAAAAGGAAGGCGATTCCCACCAAAATAAATGTCAGCTTGAATTGCCGATCGATGGGTGCACCCTGCATTGAAGCCAGCGCCGGCAGCCACCACGGATGAAACCAGAACAGGCACAGGCAGACTGCGGTGATCAACCAGAGCGCGACAAGCAGGGCCTTTGCCATAGCTTCCTGGAATCAAGTTTAAATGAATCTGACTATTTCACCATTTGCAGAAAGGCCTGGTGAACACGGACGTCGCTGGAAAGCTCAGGATGAAATGTTGCCGCCATGATCTTTCCCTGGCGCACCAGAACCGGATCGTCACCTTCCGACGCCAGCACTTCTACGTCTTTACCGACTCGTTCAATTCTTGGCGCGCGGATGAAGACCATTTCCAGGGGTGCGCCTCCGAGTTTGGTTTCCGCCTGGCGTATGGAACTCTCCAGTTGCCGTCCATAAGCGTTGCGCCGGATGCTTATATCCAGCGCCCCCAGGCTGGCTTGCGTGGGCCCGGCAACATCCTTGGCCAGCAAGATCGCGCCGGCACACGTTCCCAGAGCAGGTTTAGTTTTTACGAACTCGCCCAGCTTTTCAAAAAAGCCCTTCTGCTCCAGAAATTTCAGGAATGTCGTGGATTCGCCCCCAGGAATCACCAACGCATCTACGGTATCAAGTTGTTCGGGCTTTCGGACATAGGCCACCTTTGCGCCCAGCCCTTCGAGCACCCGGCCGTGCGCTTCGTAATCTCCCTGAATGGCAAGCACACCTATAGTCATAAACAGAAAAAATTTGCCGCAGATTGACGCTGATCAACGCAGATTAAGACGACGGAACTCGGCAGTTATAAGAAGCTCAAGCCAAGTTGTCGCTCGACAATTTCTTGAAAATCTGCGTTCATCCGCGTGAATCTGCGGCGAAAAATTCCTCTCACCAGCCGCGCTTCTGCATCATGTCTGCGTCTGATATTGCGGCCACCGCCAACCCCTTCATGGCACCTAGTAAATCCTCACTAACTTCAAGTAACACTTTAGGATCGTCGTAGTGGGTTGTGGCCTGCACAATGGCGCGGGCGCGGCGGGCGGCCTCTTCTGGAGAAGCAAAATTGATGGAATCCTGCATGAAGATGCCCGAGCCTACGAACACGGCTTCAGCTCCAAGCTGGCGCACGAGGGCTGCATCGGAAGGGGTAGCAATGCCGCCGGCAGAGAAGTTGGGTACCGGTAGCTTACCGCTGCCAGCAACTAAACGGATAACCTCATAAGGCGCCTGGTACTCTTTGGCCTTGGCGTACAGCTCATCTTCGCGCAGTACGGTGAGCACGCGCATCTCCTGGTTGATGGCGCGCAGGTGTTTGACCGCGTGCACAATATCGCCAGTTCCGGCTTCACCCTTGGTGCGGATCATGGCCGCACCCTCGGCGATGCGCCGCAGGGCCTCGCCTAAATTCCGCGCTCCGCAGACAAAAGGGACCTTGAAGGCGTGCTTATCCACGTGGTTGGCTTCATCGGCGGG
>Ga0209166_10001075_pt1 | contig 24204 bp, 22 predicted proteins | sample Coa_R1_3_FD_187151 | JGI IMG/M metagenome (GOLD analysis project Ga0209166, IMG submission 187151) | Surface soil microbial communities from Centralia Pennsylvania, which are recovering from an underground coalmine fire - Coalmine... | ecosystem: Environmental > Terrestrial > Soil >...
CCATGGATGTCCATCGTGATCTGACGCAGGACGAAGCTCTGGCCGCCGGCCACGGGGTAGCTCTTCTCGATGTTCCGCAACGAAATCATCGGATCTCCGTCCCGCGGGTGGTCCCATTGGCAGGGGATTGGGGATTCGGGATTGGTGATTGGTAACGGGGCGGACTCACCAATCCCGAATCCCCTCTCCCGAATCCCCGCTTCACTCGTGCCTCAGCGCGGCCATCGGGTCGACGCGGGTGGCGCGGAGCGCGGGGAAATAGCTGGCGAGTGTCGCGACGAGCACCAGGACCACGGTCACGAGCGTGAGGACCACCGGGTCGTGCGAGGAGACCCCGTACAGCAACGAGTTGAGCGCCTTGCCGGCGACCAGCGAGCCGACGACGCCGATCGCGAGCCCGATCGCCGTTACCTTGAGCCCCTGACTCACGATCATGGTGAGGAGGTCGCGGCGCGCGGCGCCAAGGGCGACGCGGATGCCCAGTTCCGACGTGCGCTGGGAGACCATGTAGCTCAATACGCCGTAGAGGCCGATGGCCGAGAGGAGCAAACCCAGGCCACCGAAGAGGCTGAACAACGAGGAGCCGAGCCGCCATGGACGCAGGCGGTTCGCGAAGAGCTGCGGCATCGGACTGACCGACGGGAAGGGGAGGGACGGGTCAGTCGCCTGCACGGCTCGCCGCACGTTGGCTTCGTAGTCGCGGGAGGCCCCCACGGTGCGGACGAGCAAGGAGCTGGGTCCATCGGAGAACAGCGAGTCCGACTGGGCGAGGGGGACGTAGTACTGGAGATTGGTCTCCTCCCGCACGTCGCTCCGCCGTGAGTCCTCGGCCACACCGACCACCAGGGTACACGCGGGGGTCTGTTTCTTCTCTTCGTCGCCGCCGATCAAGAGACACTTGCCGAGCGCGCTCTCCCCGGGCCACACCATCTTCGCGAAAGTCTCGTTCACGATGGCGACGTGCTCGGCGCCCCAGGTGTCGGCATCGGTGAATGACCGCCCCTGCCGGATCGCCGTGCCCATCGTACGGAAGTACTCCGGGGTCACCGCGTCGATATAAGGCCCGCCAGTTTTCACGCTGGGCAGGGAGTCGCGTCCCGGGACCTTGAGTCCGATGGCCCAGGACGATTGAAAGGGCGTGCCGATGGAGAGAGAGGCGCTGGTGACCCCGGGGACCTGGGCCACCCGATTCTGGATGCGGCGGTACATGTCCAGGATCGCCGGCTTCTTGAGGCCCATGCCGTCGAGATCGACCGAGGCCACGATCAGGCGGTCCGCGTCGAAGCCGAGGCGGAGACCTTGAACATGACGCAGGGTGGCGACGAAGAGCCCGGCCCCGGTCAGCAGGACGAGTGTGAGCGCGACTTGCCCGACGAGCAGTCCGGTGCGCGTGAACGACCGCTGGAAGTGCCCTTCCCGGGCCCCTGACTTCAGTGCTCCCGAGATGTCCGGGGTCATCGCGTGCAGGGCGGGTGCCACCCCGGCGAGCACGGCGGTAACCAGGGCACCGGCCGCCGTGAAGATCAGCATCCGGGTGTCGACGGCGTCCGCGGCGTTGGCTTGCGAGATGATGGCTGCCCGCAGGACGGGGCCGGCCCACATCGCCACCAGCACGGCCGCGGCGCCACCGAGGACGGCCAGGAGCGCGCTCTCGACGAACAGCTGGCGAATCAGGCGCCCACGGGAGGATCCGAGCGCTACGCGGAGGGCGATCTCCCGCCGGCGCTGAACCGCCCGCGCGAGCAGAAGGTTCGCGACGTTCGCGCAGGCAATCAGCAGCACGATCCCGCATACGGCGGCGAGCCAGATGGAGAGCGGTCCTGTCGGGCCTTCGCCGACCATGGCCTGATTGAGCGAGCTCAGCCGGGCCGTCGCGGTAGAATCCGAATCCTGGGGTTTCCCCTGTGCCGGCACGTAGTTGCGGTAGAGCGCCGTCGCTTCGGCGGCGGCCTGCGCGACCGTGACGTTGGGCGCGAGGCGTCCCACCACTCCGCCGAACCAATAGCAGCCATCGCAGGTGAGCACGTGATTCCAGAGTGCTTCGGGTGCCGCCGCGCCCATGGGCATCCAGACGTCCGGCACGTGCATCTCGAAACCTCCGAACTTCGGAGGTGCGATGCCGACGACGGTGTACGAGCTGCGGCCGAGCTGCAGCGTGGTGCCGAGGACGCTCGGAGCGCCGCCGAACTGGCGATGCCAGAACTCGCTCGAGATCACGGCGACGTGGGCGGCCTGGGCGGCGCTGTTCTCGGAATCGGAGAAGAAACGCCCGAGAACGGGCCGAATTCCGGCGACAGTGAAGAACTGTGCCGACACCAGCATCGCGTCCACCCTCTGGGCTTGCTCACCTGTGCCGAGGGAGAACTGATGCCCGGCGTAGGCGGCCACGCCGGCGAAGGAGTGTGCGCGTCGCTGAAAGTCGACGAGCCGGGGATAGGTGCCGAGCGGCGCGGTGTAGGTGCCGAACGTCCGCGACGTGACCGTGAAATCGACGGCGCGCACGCGGCTCGGGTCCTTGACCAGCGCCGGCGGCCGGAAGAAGAGACGGTCCACCACGCCGAACATCGCGCTGTTGGCACCGATGCCGATGCCGAGCGTCAACACGGCCGCGACGGCCAGGACGGGCGTCCGGGCCAGCGAACGTGCGGCGTACCGAAGATCCTGGAAGAGCGAGTCCATGAAAGCTCCGTTCGGACGGGAAACGGGAATCGTGAGACGGGAAACCTCGGCAACGGGACCCCACGTTTCCCGTGTCCCGTTTCACGCTTCCCGTGCTACGCCTTCTGGCCCGCGTGCTCCTCCAGCACCCGGCCGTCGAACAGCTCGATGGTGCGGTCGGCGTGCCGCGCGTACCGGGGATCGTGCGTGACCATGCAGATCGTGGCGCCACCCTTGTGGAGCTCGCGGAGCAGATCCATGACCGATTCACCGTTCGAGCTGTCGAGGTTTCCGGTCGGCTCGTCGGCAAGGAGGATCGCCGGGTCACCGGCCACGGCGCGGGCGACTGCCACGCGCTGCTGCTGACCGCCGGAGAGCTGGGCCGGGTAATGCTTCATCCGGTGTGACATCCCGACTTTCTCGAGGGCCTGCTGGACCCGCTGCTTGCGGTCTGCCGACGACATGCCACGGTAGGTCAGGGGAAGCTCGACGTTCTCGTAGACCGTGAGATCCCCGATGAGATTGAACGCCTGGAAGATGAACCCGATCTGCCGGTTGCGGACGCGAGCGCGGTCAGCCGCCGAGAGATTCGCGACGGGCCGCCCATCCAGGATGTATTGCCCATCGGAGGGCGTATCGAGGAGCCCGAGGATCGAGAGCAGGGTGGTCTTGCCGCACCCCGACGGTCCCGAGATGGCGACGTACTCCCCCTTCAGCACATCGAGATGGACCTCCGCCAGGGCGTGGGTCTCCACTTCGTCCGTGTAGAAGACCTTCTTGATGCCTTGCAGCTGAATGAGAGATGAACCGTTCCCCGCCATTTCGGATCTCCTTGTTTGAGGGGTCAGGGGTCAGGGATCAGAAGTCCCCAACCACTCCCTGATCCCTGGCCCCTGACGCCTATCTCTTGATTCTCACCTTATCGACGTTATCCCACTGGGACATATCCGAGAGAATCACCGAGTCGTGTACCGCCAGCCCCCGGATGATCTCGATGCTGCCCACCGAATTCCGGCCCACCTGGACCTGCACCCGCGTGGCGTACTTGCCGTCATCGGAGATCTTGAACATCCCGATAGTGCTGTTCGGCTGGCCGTACGCGGGACGGCCCGTGAAGAGCACGTTGTTGAGGCGTTCGACGACGATGGTCCCGTCGACCGAGAGGTCGGGCCGCATGCCGGGGGCCGTGCCGTCGAGCGCCACGTCCACGGCTACCGTCCCGTTGATCGCGTTCGGGTCCGACCGGATGACGTGCCCCGGGATGATGCCGTTCCGGGTGTCGATGGACGCAGCCTGCCCGATGACGACGTCCTTGGCCTGCGTTTCAGGGATCTGGAGGACGGCCTTGAGCTTCGATGGCTGAACCACCTTCGCCAGTTGCGTCCCCGCCGTGACGTACTGGCCGAGCTGCAGCGTGAGGTCGGAGACGACGCCTGAATCGGGGGCCCGGACGGAGAGTGATCGCACCACGTTTTGCTGGAAATCAGCGATGGCGTGGAGCCGGTCGACTTGTGATTGCTGCACGGCGAGCTGGGAGTCCACGGTCTCGGTCATCAGCACCAGACGCTGCTCCTCGATGTCGAGGCGCGTGGAATCTTCCTTCGCGATATCCCGCCGGGAGGCCACTTCGAAATCTGACAGCAAATGAAGAGCGGCCAGGCTGTCGGCTTCGCTGACATCGCGCTGTGCCTTCGCGTATGCGGTGCGCATCGTGGCCAGGGTCCCAGCCTGCGCGAGCCGCTGTGTCTCGAGGGTGGTGCGCAGACTCACCAACTGCGCCCTTGCCGCGGTCAACTGCTCCTCGGCCTGCAGGGCCTGGATTTGCACGTCGGGGTTGGAAAGCTCGAGGAGGACGTCCCCGGGCTTCACATGCGAAGAGGGCTGCGCCAACACCTTGTCGACGCGGCCAGCGGAGAGAGCTGTGATGTACCGGATATGCTCGGGCACCAGGGTACCGGGACCGCGGAGGTCTCGGACCATCGGGCCCTGGCGCACGGAGTCGACCCACAGCGTTCCCCGGTCCACCGGAGGAGCGGCGGGGGAGAGCGAGGAAATGATGAGGGTCAACACGATCAGCACGCCGACCCCGATACCGCCCTGGATCAGCCGTTTCCGGTTCTTGACTGGAGCGCGTGGGATATCCATATCCGATACATTCACTAAGGCACGGCCCGTGCCAGCGGAGGATCCCCTTAACCACTTACGGAGTCGCTAGTTAGCCTGGTGCTGGTCGCGAATGGTTGGCCGCCGCCGTCCGAAGACGGGATTCGCAGTCCCAATTTCGGACGATTTGGATTGGGTTCCCCTCGTAGATTTGCCCGTGTTCCCAGTCACGGCACGGATGGCCTGGCAACCGGCAGACTATCAACCCCTGTGCGCACATAAAGAGGATGATCGTGGAATCACCCCAACCACAAGACGAGCCCACTTCACCCGGCAAGCGTCCGTGGCAGGCTCCTGAATTGACCGAGCTGCCCAAGCTCACGGATCTCACGCTGATCTCGGGAATCCCGGGCGGGGGCGGCATCGGCGGCAGCACCGTCTTCTAGGCCGCCCATCGTGCTGCTCGGCTTCGCCCTGACTCAGCACTGCAATCTTCGGTGCCCACACTGCATCCGTGACGATGTCACGACGGTGCAGGCGCTCGACGTTTCCCTCATCGAGCGGACGCTCGACGATGCCCGCCACCTCTTTGGCGATGTCACTGCGAGCTTCACGGGCGGTGAGCCGCTGCTGCATCCCCGGTTCGCCGAAGTCATTGCCGCCTGTGCCGGACGGGGGATTCCGTACCGGTTCGTGTCGAATGGGTGGCATCTGGGGCGCGTGATGCCCCTGCTCGACCGCCATCCGCCGCAGGCCGTTCGCCTGTCACTCTCGGGTGCCGATGCGCAGGTCCATGACGCCGAGCGGGGGCGCGATTCCTTCCGCCGGGTGCTGTTGGCCGTGACGATGCTCACGAGCCGCGAGATTCCCGTCGAGCTTTCGGTCGTAATCGATCGGCGCGACCGCCATCAGATCGGTGTGGTGGCGGATCTGGCTGAAGGGCTTGGATGCCTCCGCCTTCATTACATACTTCCGCAGCCGGTGCCGGGTAGCGTCCTGAGGGATTCGGATCTTCCGCCCGAGGAATGGCTCCCGGCGGTGCGGGAAATCAACGCGGTCGCGCGACGGCCCGGGATGCGGACCGCGATCCAGATCGACTACGGTGCGCCGTCGGACGAACCCGAGGTTGGGTGCGACACGTTTGCGCTCCGGCGTGTGTACGTCGACGCCCGGGGACGGTTGTCGACTTGCTGTCAGTTGTCCGAATACGGCTTCAACGAGGCGGACGTCGTCGCCGATCTGCACAGTGAGTCGTTGCAAGAGGTATGGCCACGGTATGTCGCCCGCCTCCGCGCGCAGGAAGAGGCCTCGAAGCCTGCGGGCGGCGATTCCCTCGACCCGTTCCCCTGTCTGCGTTGTGCCAAGGCGTGCGGCAAGCTCGACTGGCTGCGTGCGTACCCTGAGAATTCCTGGGCCCAGGCCCTCATCCCTCTGGAGTCGACATGTTCCGTGTAGTCCGCCGGGGCCTCGTGCCCGCTGCCGCCATCGCCGGCATCCTCAGCTGCTCCGACCGGACGCCGCTCGCGCCGGTCACTTCCGTCGGGACAGGCCCTGATGCCCTGATCACCTGCACGGCAACGGTGGCGGCCGCGTCGATCGTCTGCACGAAGCCAGGTGGCAACCCGCATCTCAAGTCGGAGCTGCAGACGGGCGGGCAGGGGATCTACGTCACCCTGCGGTCCACCAATGTGAGTTACAACAGCACGTCCAAGATTTTCCGGGGGGATGTCACTGTTCAGAACCTGATGGCGCAAACGCTCGGCGACAGCAATTCGACGGTAACGGGCGTTCGCGTTTTCTTCGTCTCAGGTCCTACCAATGGCGCGGTAACTCTCGGTGATAGCACCGGCACCTTCACGCAGTCGAATCAGGGTTACTTCGTTTATCCCCAGCCCATCGGCGCATTTGCGGCCTCCTCGCCGCTGACGTGGCAGTGGGACCTGAGTGGCTTGAGCGGCAGCACCTTCACGTTTTCCGTCGCCGTGTCCGCCAAGGTTGAAGATGACGCCGGCGTACTCCGGTGGGCCCCGCAGACCACGACCAGCACGTTCACCGGCATCTGGGGCGCGACCGCGAACGCGGTGTACGCCGTCGCTCAAGAGGGAAGCATCTGGCGTTTCGACGGCACCACCTGGAAGGATCTGCCCTCCGGCGGCTTCAACGGGCTGCTGGGGATCTGGGGCAGCGATACCAACGACATCTACGCGGTGGGCGGCGGCGGCGATATCCTGCACTATGACGGACGCAGCTGGGCGCAGGAGGCCTCCGGGACCGGGAACGGCCTTGCCGGGATTTCGGGAAGCTCGAACAGCGACATCTACGCGGTTGGTATCAACCACACCATCCTGCACTTCAACGGCACCGCGTGGAGCGCCATGACCGACAGCGCCACCCAGGACTTTGCCTCGGTGTGGGTCGCGACCAATACCGCGATTTTCGCCACCGGGAGCACCGGCGAGCTGTGGAAGGGGGATGGGACCACCTGGACCAAGCTGGGTGGGCTTGCGAGCCCGGCGAACTGCTTCAGCGTGTGGGCGAGTTCTGCGACGAATGTCTACGCCGCCTGCAAGAACGGCAATATTCTCCACTACAACGGCTCGACCGTGTCGACGATTGCCAGCGGTCAATCAGTCGGACTCAACGCGGTCTGGGGTTCGTCGGCGTCGGACATCTACGTGGCCGGAGATGGCGGGACGATTCTCCACTCGACTGACAACGGCGCGACCTGGCCTGTGGTCCCGAACTCGTTTACCGGGAACCTGCTCTCCGCCTGGGGACTGAACTCCGCCACGATCTACGCGGGTGGCACCCAGGGCACCGTGCAGAAGTACGACGGCACAACCTTGAGCACGTCGCTTCAGGAGCACACGGACGCTCTCAATTCCGTTTGGGGGACCAGCGCCAGTAACGCCTACGCGGTGGGGGGCAATGGCGTCGTGGTCCATTATGACGGTACGGGCTGGACCACCACTGCGACGCTCGCCGCGTCGGCCCTGAACACGGTCTGGGGCAGCGTTCCCAACGACATCTACACCGCCGGTGCAGCCAGCGTGGCCACGAAGGCGGTGGTCTACCACTCCGCCGACGGCACCGTCTGGACGTCGGACACGGTCACTACATCGGGCAACGGGAATCTCAATGCCGTGTGGGGGGCTTCTGGTGCGTCGATCTATGCGGTCGGCGACGGTGGTGTGATCATCCAGGGACAACACGGAAGCTTTGTCCCGCAGACCAGCAACACTGCCAGCGACCTGCTCGGCGTATGGGGAACCACGGATGCCGACGTCTGGGCTGTCGGAGTGGGTGGGACGATCGACCATGGTGTGAACGGAACGTGGACCGCGACCACCCATGGGACCGAGGACATCAATGGGGTCTGGGCCGCCGACGCGAGCCACGCGTTCGCGGTGACCGCCGGCGGGTCCATCCTCACCTGGAACGGGTCCAACTGGACTATACTCTCCGCCGTTTCGCCGACGCCGCTGGTCGCGGTCTGGGGCACATCCGCCACCGACGTCTACGCGGCGGGTGGGAGCACGCTCCTCCATTACAATGGCAGCGCCTGGACCGCGCAGTCGCTCGGAATCTCGACCGCGACGCTGAGCCTGCTCAGCGTCTGGGGCTCGTCGTCCACCGACGTTCTCGCCGTGGGGTCAGGCATCTATCACGGCGTCCGGTGACGCGTCGCGGGATCGCCGCCGTCGCGCTGGCTCTCGGGGCGTGCCGTGACGGCGGCGGTCCCACTCCTCCGCCGTCCCTGACCTTCGATCTCCTGCGCGGGAGCCACCGCAGCATCTATCGCGTGCGGGTTGACGGGACCGACACGCTTCGCCTCACCACCGACACCGCGGACAACCGCCAGCCGACATCGGCGGCCGGGACCATCGTGTTCGTCTCGGGCCGGGACGGGAATGCCGAGCTCTATGCCATGCCGGCCGCCGGGGGAACGGCGACGCGCTTGACCAACACGGCGGCGAACGAGGCCGATCCGGCCCTGTCACCCGACGGAACCAAGCTCGCCTACACCCGCGATGACGGCGGTCTCCCCAGACTCTGGATTTCCAGCGCCAACGGCTCCGGCGCGGTGCGTGTCACCGACTCACTGGACTTCGGCGGAGCCGTCGACGTCTCGCCGAGCTGGTCCCCCGGCTCCGACCGGGTCGCATTCGTTTCCACGACCTCCGGCTCGGCCCGGCTCTATCAATTGACCCTCAACGGGATGACGATCGCCCCGCTTCTGTCCGACACGGCGGTGGACGTCGAGCCGTCCTGGAGCCCTGACGGGAGCCACATGGCATTCACTTGGGGGGGGAATGGCGGAGCGCGCATCGCCATCCTGGATCTCGCTACGCACGGCTTCTCCCTGCTGACGCCGGCCTCCTCTCAGAACGGGCAGCCCGCCTGGCTGCTGGATGGCCGGCTCACCTTCCTCCAGGAGGGGGCGTCCCCCGCGCTCGCGTGGATCGATCCCTCGGCACCGTCGGCCGTGCACGGGATCGACGTCGGCGCCGGCACGCCAGGACATCCTTCCGCGATCAAGCCCCAGCAGTGAGCGCTTCCCGCGTCGCGAAGAACGTGTACGCCGCCCAGCTCGCCGGTGAGGCGGTGATTCTCCACCTCGACACCAAGCGCTACTACCGTCTGAATGCGACCGGGGCCGAGGTGTGGAAGGGCATCGAAGCGGGCGAGAGTCGCGAAGTGCTGGTCGAGCGCCTGGTACGGGAGTTCACGGTCGAGCGCGACGTGGCAGCCGCCGAGGTCGACCGGTTGGTCGAGCGTCTGCGCGAAGCTCATCTCATCGAGTAGCATGGCCCTCTCCCTCACAACCGACGAAGCCCTGTCCATCACCGTGGAGGAGCCTGCCGCGTGGTTTGCGGCTCGCTGGCTTCCCCAGGGTCTGGCGGATGTGTCGGGCCGCGCCCGCGCGACGATCGACGTGAAGGCGGGGCGGACCGCGGAGGCTCCGGCGACGATGCCCACACTCACCGTCGGTCCGGTGCGGGGCTGGATGTCTGACCGGTACCTGATCCTCCGGGGAGCGGCTGCCGGGGGTGAGGTCGATCTCACCAGTTGCCGCGCGGTACTGCGCGTGGACCCGTCGGCGGGCGACACGGGCGAGGCCGACATGTACGGCATGCTCACCATCGCGGCGGGTGTGCTCCTCGCCGGACTGGGGCGTGCGCTGATCCATGGGGCGGCGGTAGTGCCGCCCGGTGACGGCGCCTGGGTCCTGGTCGGGGATTCGGGTTCGGGGAAGTCGACCACGTGTGCGACAGTCTGTCGGGCCGGCTGGTCATACCTCTCGGATGATCAGGTCATCTTGTCCGCCGCGGAACGAGGGCTGGTGGCCGAAGGCTGGGTCCGGCCCTTTCATCTCGATGGAGGATGGGAGTTGGGCAAGCGATGGGGCAAGCGGGAGGCCCTTGATGCAGCGCGTCTGTTTCCGGGGCTCCGGCGAGTCACTGCACCCTTCGCCGGCCTGTTGTTGCCGAAGGTCGCGGCGCAGCTATCGACCGGCACGAGTCGAGCGGATCCTGCCGAGGCCCTGGCCGAGCTGATCCGGCAATCGCCGTGGGTGCTGCTGGACCGTGGTGCCGCTCCCGTCGTGCTCGACCTGCTCGCCGCGGCGGCGTCGCGGTGCCGTCCGCCACAGCGGCTCACTCTCGGGGGCGATTCCTACGGCTCGCCCGAGCGGATGTCCAGGATTCTCGGGTCCATCGTCTCCTGAGCGGATCCGAGTCTCGCGGCTCTCAGGGCGATCGGCAGGGCCGCAACTTCGACGAACGGCAGGCGGAGCAACCGGAGCGTACGGCGCAACATCCGGCCGCCGAGTGGCCAGGACTTCTCGAGGCGCGCGAGGAACGGCCAGGGGGAACCCTCGCTTCGTCCGGCCCACACGGAGTGCCAATACTCACGCCGTGCCTTTTCCCCATCGAGCATGGAGAAGACTGACCGGACCACGTGGGGCCGGAGACCCTGCTCGCCAAGCCGGGCGGGATGTCTGGAAAGCAGGTAGTGGGCGACCGCTTCGCGCTTGAACAGGTCGGCGGGCGCGCCCTCCCTGAGGTCCCGGGCCATGCCGAGCACCTGACGTAACAGCTGCCGCCGGCGTCCCTTGATGGCCCCCAGGCGCTCTTCGAGCGCGCCCCGCGCCTCGCCTCCGCAGCTGGCGTCCGCCCATCCGGTCAGGATGAGGTCCCGCAGCGCACCTCTCCGAAACGGATGTGTGAACGTTGAGTGGAGGAGCATGTGCCAGACTTGGTCGACCGATGAAGGCCGCCACAGCCCCGGTTTCCCCGGGATGGGCTCGGCGTTGGACCACACCGCCTCGGCGGCGAGCTCGTTGAGGGAGTGGTGCACCTCGACGTGGACGGCGTACGGCTGGCGCCGCTGGGGCAGATGTGCATCGGCGCCACCCCCGTTGCCCACATAGCCCTCGCGGTCGAGCAGCGCTGCGATGCGCGGCGCCGCCCAGGGCTCCGCCAGGACGTCGACGTCCACGACATCCACGGCCACCGCCGCGCTGAGCGCCATCAGCCCGCCCTTGAGGACGATGATCCGCTCGCCCGCCTGGGCGGAGAGCCGTCCCAAATGCTCGATTTGGGCGCGGGCGGACAGAATTCGCTGGAGCTCGATGGTCGCGACGGCATGGAGGACGGGGGGCGCGTCGCCTTCGGCCCTGGTCGACAACGCCACCGCGCACCGCTCGGCCTTGAGAAAGAGCTTCCAGGCGTCGACCGGAACGTCGGGTGGCCGCTGCCAGCCGGCGGACAGGACCCGGATGGCCCACGTCCGCAGTCGTAGCGCGTCTACCACGCGATCTCTCATCGAAAAGAAAAGTGGCCAGGAGGTGTTGTCCTGGCCACTTGTTCCCGCAACCCGCTTGGCGACTAGGCGCCCAGGCGTCTGTCTGAGCGCCTAGCCGTCTGTTTACTGCTGGCAGGCACCAAACGGATCTGGCTTCGGATGATCGACAACGGGCCTGTGGTCCAGGTCAGCGACATGGACGGCAATGTCCTCGATCAGATTGTCGATGCGGGCCATGTGCTTGTAGTCGATCTCCTGCGGCTCGTCCGTGACCTGGTGATAGTCGGCATGACCGCCCGTCGTGAAGAACGCGATCGGGATGCCGTACCGGGCGTACTCGTAGTGATCCGAGCGGCAGTAGATGTTCGTCGGATGGCCGTTGGCGTCTTCGGAGTAGTCGAACGACAGACCGTGCTTGTCCTGGGTATTGACCTTCTCGATCAAGTCGCCCAGCTCCGTCGACAGACGGCGGGACCCGATGATCTGCAAGTAGTCCGGGTTGCCGTGCAGGGGCGTGCTGGTGGCTTCGAAGTCCACGCCCGCCTCGCAGCGGTTCTTCTCGGTGTCCATCTTGCAGGCGCGGCCTGTCTCGTCGGTCGCGTCGCCGCGGCCGACCATGTCGATGTTGAGCTGTGCCACGATCGAATCGCGGGGCACCGTGGGGAAGTCGGTGAAGTACTGCGAGCCGAGCAGGCCCTTTTCCTCGCCGACGTGCCAGACGAAGATGATCGACCGCTTCGGCTTCACCTTGAGGCTCGAAATGCGCTCGGCGATCTCGAGCACGGACACCGTGCCGGAGCCGTCGTCATCGGCGCCGTTGGAAATCGAATCGAGCCGCTCCGTTCCGGGATGCCCCTTCCGGTACGCCGCGAGGATCGAATCCACCTCGGCCTGCTCGGCGGCGGTCGCCGGCTTGCCGTTCTGTTCGGCGCCTTCGGGACGGACCACGCGCAGGAAGATGCGCATGGAGTCGTGGTCGACGGGGCGGGCGGTCATCCCGATGTGATCGTTGTGGCCGCCGACGGCGACGTACTCAGCCTTCAGCTTGGGATCCGAGCCCCGGACGATGCCGACGACGTTCCGTGCGGGGTAGGGCATGGGCGTGACGACCCACTTGAGATTGATCGTCGCATCGCTTCCCAGGGCGCCCACCGTCAGCTGATCCACGGGATTCGTGAAGAACTTCGCGGCCGCCGCCTTCGTGATGAAGACGTTGGGCAGCTGGGCCGGGGCGCCGGGCGCGTGGTAATCCAGGAACCCCCGCGGACGGCTGAAGAAGCCGAGGAACTGCGGCGGGAAGTCGTCGAGTCCGGCGATGAGGGCGGCTACGGCACCTTTGACTCGGGGTGCGCGCCGCGCCTGCCGGAAGTTCATGCCGCCCTTGGCGGTGAACAGGACGATCTTGCCCTTCACCGCGTTCGAGTCGAGATCCGCGCGGTTCTCGTCGTTCAGATCGCCCCCGTAGATCACGGGCGCCGAGATCGTCCCGGCATCGCCGGCGAGGACCAGGAATTCGGCGGGGGCCTTCAGCGTCGCACCACCCACCATGATCGTGGAAGTGGTGTCGAACACGCGCTGCTTGTAGGGCACGGTCTGGAAGTACGTCCCGCTGTCGCCCGCGGGGACGAGACCCATGCGCTTGGCTTCCGCGGCGATGTAGGTCGTCGCCTTGAAGTTTCCAAGCTGGCCCGCTTCGCGGCCCTGCAGCGAATCATCCGCGTAGATGTAGAGGCGGGACATCAGGTCTTCGGCGGTGATTTCCGGATGAGTCGGTTTGGCGGCGTATTTCAATGGCAAGGTCGGCCAGGTGATGGCCGGGGCCGCTGCCGGCGCGACCGGCGCGTTCGTCGCTCCCTGGGCCATCAGACCGGCCGGGACGACGACGCTCAGCAGCGCGAGTGATTGGACAATCCGCATCGATACTCCGAGTTGGGTGTGGGGTGAAGGAGCACTTTTCCTACGGCGGAGCAGCCCCGGAAGTTGCCTTTCAATCTCTCTGTGGTGTCAGGTCCCGCGCCAGGATGCCGATGCTGGCGCGTTTTCCCTGGCGGCGCGGTACGCTCATGTAGATGAGGTAAACGGCGATCCAGGTGAGCCAACTGGCGCGTTCGCCCGCCGTGAGGCTTCGGAGCATCAGCCACGGCTGGTCGAATCCGGCGCTCCAGACCGGCTCATCCCCCTGGGCGAGCGCGATGGGGCGCGCGATCACCTCGTTCGCCCGGAAGCCCTTGGCGCCGACCTGCGACAGGTTCCAGACGCAGGTGACTTTCCCCCATCCGTGGTTGTCGCTGGCGCCCGTGACGAGCAGGTCGTGGCTCTTCGCCAGGAGCAGGACGTCGGCCCGGTCGGCGCTCGAGAACCGCAGTGCTTTCGGGGCGCAATTCACGATCTCAAAGCCGTCCACACCCGCGGTCACGAACTGCTCCAGGTCCTCCCGGTGATTCTCCCAGTACTCGGGGATGGACGCGATCGCGAGCGCGCCCTGCTGATGCAGGTAGTCGAAGAGCTTCAGCATGCCCGGCGTGTCTTTCGAAAACAGGGCGTGGCTGGTCGAGTCGATCGGCTGAGCCCGGCCCAAAGCGACGATGTGCTGGCGGTACACGCTCCATTCGACGCCCGGGAGCAGGGCGATCACCCCGTTTTCCCGTCCGGGATAGATCACGTTGTGGTCGGTGACGTAGGCGGCTTCGAACCCCTGATCGGCGTGCCAGCGGGCCAGGTCGTCATCGGTCCACCCGTGCCGGCCGTCATGCGACGCCTGCGTGTGGGAGTGGAAATCGATGATCGTCGCGTCGGAATCCGCCGATTCCAGGGCGGGCACCGGGCGGGGGAGGGTGACGGCGGCGCCGGCGAGTGCAAACACGACGATGGGGGCGAGTCCGATGCGGATCAACCGGCCGCGACGGGTCCGTCCGGCCACGATGCCCCACAAGACGAAGAGAATGACCCAGGTAGCGAGGAGGACCTTGGCGCGCTCGATGGTGAGGAAGGTGAGGGCATCCAGCGTGTTCGAGAGTGGCGCCAGGATGACGTACAGGGCGGGGCGGGTGAGGGCGGCGTCGCCGGGGACGGCGCCGGTCACGGCGTCCACGATCGGCGCGAGCGGAAAAAAGGCCGACACGATCACGAGGATCAGAAGGAGCCAGGCGATCGGATGGCGGGCGAGTACTCTCAACCGTAGAATCCGGAGTCGATAGACAATGGGAAGCTATAGAAACTCGGCGGAGAGCACCAATGGGCGCATGGGTCATGATTGCATTCGTGGTGGTCCTCGGGGTCGGAGTCCCGGTGATTCAACGAGTCGTGGAGAACAAGCGCCGCATCGCCTACAGTCAATACGCGCTCGTTCACGGGCTCAAGTTCGATGCGGACTGTGGTGAGCCGAGGCTGAGCATCGGGGATGGGTTCGAGCTCTTTAGTCGTAGCTGGAGGCAGGTGTGGCGAGACGCGTTCAGCGGGACCCGCGGCGGGAGTGCGTTTCAAGCTTTTGAATTCCGCTACCTGGGCGGCGGCCGCGGCCGCGGTTGGCACGACTCGTCGGTGATACTTTGGGAGATTCCGGAAGGGGCATGTCCGCAGTTCATCGTGGCGCCTGAGGACCTGGGGGACAAGATCCTGCAGTTCTTTGGAACTCAAGACTTCGATTTCCCAGAGGACAAGGGCTTTTCAGACGGCTTTCGCCTACAGGGTTCTAATGAACTCGCCGTCCGACAGCTGTTTGGGCCCGCAGTGCGCGCCTTTTGCCTCTCGCATCCCGGCATGTATGCCGCGGCCCACGGACGTCATCTCATTTTTTGGCGGGAGCAAGCCTTGCCCGAGCCCGCATATCTCGATCCGTTCTTTGCGGAAGGTGATGCCTTTCGGCAGTTATTGTTCAAGTAATGCTCTCACTCGCTGCGCTCCCCGATCTTGTCCTCGACCCCCTGGCCGGGAAATCCGACGCCGACTGGTACCGCGCCCCCGCCGGCAAATGGAACTCGGCACAGATCGTCGAGCACTTGTCCATTTCGCTCGAAGGGAGCGGCAGAGCCTTCGACACCCATCGCGACAAGCCGCCCATGGCGCGTCGTTCGAAGACGCGTGTCGAGTGGGTGGCGAGTTTCCTGATTCTCAAGGTGGGTTGGTTTCCTCCGGGACGCGAAGCGCCACAGGGCTCCCGCCCGGCTGAACACGTGGACCGGAAGTACGCGGAGCAGCACTTCCGGGAGGGCATCGAGCGCTTCAACCGGATTGCGCCCGAGCTGCTCACCTCGAGGCCGCACGACCTGTTCGTGAAACACCCCCGCCTCGGCGATCTCACCCTGCCCGAGTGGCTGCGCTTTCATCTGGTCCACTGCCGCCACCACGCGAAGCAAATCGCGGCGCGGTGCGCCGGATGAGCAGGAAGCGAAGGAGCCCGACGAAGATCCGGGTTCCCAATCCGGACAAGCCGGTGCGGGAGAGGTTGAAGACTCCTGCCCATCAGCGCCACAAGTCGAAGAAGGATTACGAGCGCCGCCCGAAACACCGGGGGCGGGCCGACGACTGACTAGGCGCTGGCGCGCCGAGTCTTGAGGATGACGCAGCAGCGATCCGGTTGCGGATCGAGCACGGCAGTCAGTCCCGCCCCGGCCAGACCCCGGATCACGCCTCGCAGCAGTGACAGGTTCATCCCGCACACCAGGTCCCGGCATTCCATCGCCAGGGCGTGGAAGGGACAGTTGCGCAGCCGGATGGTGCCGCTCGCGTCCCGCACCGGCTCGAACCCCTGCTCAGCCAGAAGTCCGAGTGTGGCGGCGACGAGCTTCGCGGAGGAGGGCCGCGCTCCCGCGCGGATACGGGCCTCGTGTCCCAGCGCCCGGCCGTACGCGGACGCGGCGCCCTCGACCGCTCTGGCCGCGGCGGAGCCGGGGGCCTTGGCGACGGCCCGCGCCAGGAGACGCGCGGCCAGCTCGTAACGGCGCTCGGGAAGCGACAGCGAGATCTCGCCGGGGGCCCGCGTGTAGAGCTTGGCGGGCCGCCCGGCCCCGGGACCGGTCTTGCCGCCGCGGCGGCGGTACGTCGCGGTAAGGAGTCCCTCCGCCACCAGCCGGTCGAGATGGAAGGCCGCCAGGGCCCGCGAAATTCCGGTCCCTTTGGCCGCTTCGTCCCGCCCGGCCTCGCCGCGCGCGACGACGTAGTTGTAGAGGGCCAGCCGGGCCGGCTCCCCCAGGGCGGCGACCGCCCCGATCCCTTTCGCGTCCATGCGAGAATTCTATCACAAGTCGGGGCTAGCGAAAGCCCCCAGCCGGGGGCATATTGTCTATCACAAGCAGTTATTAGTAATAGAACCCACTCCTTGGAGGCGGTATGCCGTTCGGTGGCTTCATCAACGCGATTCCGATGCCGGTGTTCCTGGTGATCCATCTCGCCGCGTTCGCGATCGGCGCGTTCTTCGCGAAGAAGGCGTTCGGCGGCGGGGCGTCCGAATTCGGCTGGGGCTTCACCCTCTTCGCGCTCGCCGAGATCAGCTATCTGACCTATCACCTCGACTGGACCGTGTTCCTCTTCGCCCACACGATCTCCGAGGTACTCGACCTCCTGGCGTTCATCATGATCTTCGCCGGCGCCGCGAAGTCCGTCCTGGCGCGCAAGTGAGCCGTTCCGGTTCGCGGGGGTTACGGGCGGGTGCGGTGGCACTCGTCGTGGTCGTCTCGGGGGCCTGTCATCGGGCCCCCCCCGCGCCCCCGGTGGCCACGACGCGGGTGGAGCTGCCGCCTTCGTACCTGTTCGCGCCCGCCGACATCGTCGTGCACGCCGGTGCGACGGTGGTGTGGACCAACCACGACCACTTCACGCACTCCATCCACCTGACGGACGACGGCGGCAACTCGATGATGGTCCCCCCGGGGGACAGCGTGCGCTTCACATTTGCCCGGCCCGGACTGCATCACTACGACTGCTCGCTGCACCCGCACGACATGCACGGGACGGTCCTCGTTCAGGGCGCCTTGCGGGACTCCACTTCCCGCGGCATATCCGGGTCTCCATGAAACGCTTTGAGCATCTGATCGTCGGTGGCGGCATGACGGCGGCGGCAGCGGCCCGCGGTGCCCGCGAGCAGGCACCCAATGCGAGCGTCGGCATCATCAGTGCCGAGTCACACCCGCCCTACAACCGGCCTCCGCTGTCGAAGGCCCTGTGGAAGGGCGACCCCGAGTCGAGCGTCTGGCGCACCAGTGATGTGGAGGGCGTGGAGGTGATCCTCTCCCGTCGGGTGACCGCCATCGACCCCGCGAAGAAGACGGCCACCGACGATCGCGGCGGGACCTACGGCTATGAGACCTTGCTCCTGGCCACGGGTGGCGCTCCCCGCCGTCTGGCCGGCGCCCCCGACACCATCGTCTACTTCCGTACGCTCGACGACTACCGTGCTCTGCACGCGGCGGCCGCTCCGGGCAAGCATTTCGTGGTCCTGGGCGGTGGATTCATCGGCTCGGAGGTTGCGGCGGCCCTGCGCATGCGGGGAGCGGCGGTCACCATGGTGATTCCGGAGGCCGGAGTCGGCGCGCGCGTGTTTCCGGCGCCCCTCTCGCAGAATCTGGTCGAGTATTACCGGAACAAGGGCGTGACGGTCCGCACCGGCGAGGGCGTCGCCACCGTGTCGGAGAATGCTGGGAGGGCGGTGGTGAAAACGACGACCGGCCTCGAAATTCCGGCCGACGGCGTCGTCGCCGGCCTCGGCATCATCCCCTCCATCGAGCTGGCCCAGGCTGCCGGACTCAAGACCGACAACGGCATCGTGGTCGACGAGTACCTGCGGACCTCCAACCCCTCGATCTACGCCGCGGGGGACGTCGCGAACTTCCCGTCCAAGGCGCTCGGGCACCGCTCGCGGGTGGAGCATGAGGACAACGCCAACGCGCAGGGGCGCCAGGCAGGCCGCAACCTCGCGGGCGCGAACGAGCGGTACGACCACCTCCCCTTTTTCTACGGGGATCTGTTCGAGCTGGGATATGAGGCGGTGGGGGACCTGGATGCGCGCCTCGAAACGGTCAGTGACTGGAAGGCACCCTTCCGCGAGGGCGTCGTCTACTTCCTCGGCGAGGGCAGGGTGAAGGGCGTGCTGCTCTGGAATACGTGGGGCCAGGTCGACCATGCGCGCGCGCTGATCGCGGAGCCGGGCCCTTTCACGCCGGCAACCTTGGTTGGAAGGCTGCCGGTGGCTTGATCTAGAACCGGTAGCCGATCGCCAGATTCAGATGATTGACCCGCTCTTCACCGGTCAGATAGGTCGTCCGGATCTGCCGGAATTCGAAGCCGGCCACGACGGGACCGGGCGGGGTCCACTGCAGGTGACCCTCGCACGCAAGGTTCTTGAGGCGGCCACCCTTGGTGAGATAGGTCGAGTCTCCCACCGTGTAGACGTCCGCATCCTTCGGGTCGTCGATCCCGCAACCAACGCCGAACATCCAGTCCTTCATGGGACGGGCGTTGAACTGGCCCCATCCGCCCGTCGTATGCACGACGGCGCCGTCGACACCGACGTTCTGGCCGACGCCACCCCCGCCGAGCCCGGCGAGTCCCTTGCCGGTGAAGAATTCGCCGATCAACTCGAATGGGCCGAACAGGAACCGCGCATCCGCGGTGACCGCCTGCGACACCTGGATGGAGTCCCCGGAGAGACTATCCAGATTCTTGAGCCAACCCTGATGAACGCCGATGCCGATCTCGCTCGGGTTGTCCGCGGCACCCCATCCGAGGCGGAGGCGCCCTTCGAGGTAGGGACGGCCGGTGCGTTCGGCGGAATCGAGACTGGTGTTGAACGCGGGCTGAGCGGTCCCAGCGGCCGGTGCGATGACGGCTGCCTGCAGCGCGAGCCGCACGGAATATCCCGTTTCGACCGTCACTCGCATCTGGGGGATCCAGAGCCAGAGGTTGCCCGACCCCGAGAACTCGGGGAAGCCCACTGCCGCGAGCGAGCGCGGATTTCGCGGCGATACGAGCGGCTTCTCCTGTCCGACCATCAGCTGCAGGTGCGACCAGTCGATTTCACCGGTCGCCCGCCGCAACCGCAACAGCGGTGACGTTCTCCCGCTCCCGCTCGGTTGCTGTCCGCCGTAGAAATCCGCGTCGATCTCCCCGGTGAACGTGCCGCCGAGCACGTCGGGATCGTTCACCAGCACGCCAATCCGGGTCTGCCGGATGGATGCGCCGCCCCCTTTGACGCCGACTGAGTCAGGGACCGCCGCGAGGGGGAGGTCCACGTTGGACACCTGGGAGCTGTTCCAGAATCCGTTCACGAGGACCATGCCCGTCAGTTGCACCGTCCGCTGCGGGGGCGCGGGCTTCGACTGCTGAGCGGCAGCCGGAGCGGTGAGAATGGTGAGAACGGCAAGGATGCGTTTCACGTGTGTCTCCTGGCGGTTTCGGCGTCCCTAGACTAAGCTGTGCGGCTACCGGCGCAATACTCGGAGAGGCCTACGCGCATGCGGCACTTGAGGTTGACCTTCGTCATGGGGGTGCTCGCCGCCCCGGGGGCCCTGTCGCAGGCTGTCCCCGCCCCCCGCGTGTCGGGCACGATCGCCATCCTCGAGAAGCACAATAAACCCTCCCCCGACATCGGGGATGCCGTGATCTACCTCACCGGCGGGAACGAATCCGCCGGCCGTCCGGCCGCCATGGACGTGACCATTTCCGACAAGAAGTTCGTTCCCGACGTCATCGTCGTGCCGGTCGGCTCGACGGTCCGTTTCCCGAATACCGATCCCTTCAGCCACAATGTTTTCTCGGCGTCCGATCCCAACGGCTTTGACCTGGGGCTCTATGGCCGGGGTGAGGCGAAGGGACACGTGTTCGACCATGCCGGCCTGGTCTACATCTATTGCAATGTTCACTCGAGCATGGTGGCCTACGTGCAGGTCATGGCGAGCCGCTGGTACACCCAGCCGGGGGCCGACGGCAGCTTCTCCATCAGTGGCGTACCCGCCGGCCGCTACACCCTGCACGCCTGGCACCCGCGCGTATCCCAGGAAGTCGTGCAGGATGTGGAAGTCCCCGCGGCGGGACTGACGCTGGCGCAGCCGGTGCAGCTCGACGCGCGTGGCTTCAAGCAGCGGGCCCACAAGAACAAGTACGGGAAACCCTATCCGACGAATGCGGGACGCGAGCTCTACTGACAAGGGGCCGCGTTTCGGCCTGGCCTGGAAGGTCTTCGCCGCCTCGGTCGTTCTGATCGTGGCGGTGCTGGGCGCCACGCTGGTCTACACATCCTGGCAGGCGAACCGGGCGGCCGACGTCTCCATCCGCAAAGCGCTCCAGAATACGCACCGTGCCGTGGACGCGCAGCTCGAGGCGCGCACCCGGGCCATGGCGGCTGCCGCGACCGCGGCGGCAAGCGTTCCGCAGTATCGCACTCGGCTGCTGCAGGGACAAAAGCGCGCCGACGTGCTCGACCAGGCGAATGAGATCCGCAATTTGGCTGGAGCCGCCTGGGCCATGGTGACCAACTCCGACGGCCTGCTGATCGCCAGAACCGACCAGCCGGCTGCGGACAGCATCGATTATTCCAACAGCGTGCTGTTCTCGAACGCGCTCTCCGGCGACCAGACCACCGGCGCGTTCGGAGACCTCCAAACGCACAGCCTGTACTACGCCGTCGCGATCCCCCTGCGGGCCAGCCCGCAGGACGCGCCCCAGGGCGTACTGGTGGTCGCATATCCTTTCGATGACGCTCTCGCGGCGGCAATCAAGGAAGCGACCCAAACCGACCTTGTCTTCTTTTCCGTGGACACGCTGGGGCGCCCCTATCCCGTGGGAGCGACGGTTCCAGCGGCCGAGCTGCTCCCGGTCCTGGCGGCCAACATCGGAGCCGACACGTCGGCCGATACCACGGGCATGGAGATGGCGGCCGACATGTCCGGCAGTCACTACATCGGTCTGGAAGAGAAGATCCTGAACGCGGGGGGCCGGCGCCTCGGCGGGTGGGTCGCGCTCCGTTCGCGCGACCAGGAGATGGCCACCTTCCGCACGCTCAAGCGGGCGCTCTACTACGCCTTTGGGGTCGGGTTCGTGCTCGCGCTCGTGGTCGCCTCCGTAGGCGCGTCGTCCATCGCGAAACCGGTCCGGCGGCTGGCCGAGGCGACGCGGAAGGTCCGCGACGGCGACTACACGGTGGACGTCGCGACGTCGTCCAATGACGAGATCGGGATGCTCTCACGGGACTTCAGAGACCTCGTAGAGGATCTGAAGGAGAAGAGTGATCTGGTCGAATACATGATGTCGGCCACTGGTGCCGCCGCCACCCAGCCGATCTCGGCCGTTCCGACCGCCGTGCGCGCCGCGGCGGCGGCGAGCTCCGGCACGATGCTCTCACCGGGCGCGCTCTTCGCCGGCCGGTACGAGGTGAAGGAAGTGCTGGGGATGGGTGGCATGGGCGTCGTCTATCGAGCCTTCGATCGGGAACTGCAGGAACCGGTGGCCATCAAGACCCTTCGTCCCGAGGCGATGTCCGCCGATACCGTGGCACTCGACCGTTTCAAGCAGGAAATCCGTCTGGCGCGGAAGATCTCGCACCGGAACGTGGTGCGCACGTACGACCTCGGGGAGGTGAAGGGGACGTACTACCTCACGATGGAATTCGTGGAAGGGAAGTCACTCAAGTCCCTCATCGAGGGCAGGGGACGGCTGCCCATTCCCGTGACTCTGACCATCGGCAAGCAGCTCTGCCGGGCCCTCGAAGTGGCGCACGAGCAGGGCGTGATTCACCGCGACATCAAGCCGCAGAACATGGTCGTGGAGCCGAGCGGCTTCTTGAAGGTCATGGACTTCGGCATCGCGCGGCTCGCCAATCCGCCCAAGGGCAAGGGATTGACCGAAGCCGGGATGTCCATCGGTACGCCCGATTACATGTCCCCCGAGCAACTGCAGGGACTCGACCTCGATGCGCGCAGTGATCTCTACTCCGCGGGCGTCGTGCTCTTCGAGTGCGTCGGTGGACGGGTGCCCTTCGAGGCCGACACCCCCTGGGCGCTCATCGCGAAGCATCTGGAAGAGGACGCCCCGGACCCGAGAACGCTCAACCCGGAAGTACCAGAAACGCTCGCGGCGGTGATACTCAAGGCGATGGGCAGACGGGCAGAGGACCGGTACCAGTCCGCGGCGACCATGTACGACGCCCTCGACCTAGTCGGCTAGGGATCAGGGAGGCGCCTAGTCGTTCAGGCGCCTAGCGGTGGGCAGGAAATAGGGGTCAGGAGATTCTCCTGACCCCTTCTCACTTGAACCCGCTGGGCGCCTCAGCGCCTAGGCGCCTGCCTGCTCTCTATATCCCACCAAACCATGGGTACCCCTGATCCTCCCAATATCCACCTGGCCTTTGTTCAGTGAAGTTCATGGCCGTGAGGTACTTCGTCATCTTGTAGCCGAGCTTGGTCGGCGAGTACAGTCGCAGCGGCGCGCCATGATCCGGTCCGAGCAGTCGGTCGTTCATCGCGTACGCCAGGATGGTCTGGGGGTGCATCGCGCTGGCGAGATCCCACCCATTGGAGTAGCCCGAGTCGAACGACTGAAAATCGATGTAGTGAGCCGAGGAGGTCATGCCGGACTGCCGGGCGATGGCGGACACCGGGACTCCCGTCCAGGTCGCGATCGCGCTCCACCCTTCCACGCAGTGGTGCTTCACGGTGTACGTCACGCTGGGCATGCGCTTGATGTCGTCGAGCGTGAGACTCAGCGGCGTCCGCACCAATCCCCCGACCGACAGCCGCCACGCCGCGGGATCTTGCAGCATCGGTACGGTATCGGAGATGAAATAGGCCGGCAGGCCGGCGCTCCGGCGGCTCGGGTCATAGTTCTTCGCGAGCCGGCTCGGCGAGTAGAGCACGTGTTCTCCCACCCAGTCGTTGAGACGGGAGATGGAGAGCAGGGCAGGCTTGACGCTCTTCCCGCCGTCCCAGCCGCAGCCGGCGAGCAAGGAGGCGGCGCTGATGCCGGCCGTCTTGAAGAAGGAGCGGCGGTCAGTCATGGCTCGGGAACCTCCCGCGGTACCAGCCGGTGATCATCGCGCGCAGGGAATGGGGATCGACGAGAAAGACGAGCGCGACGTGTGTCAGCGTGAAGCCGACGAAGATCCAGACGGCCCAGAAATGCCAGTATCGCGCCGCCTGGAAGCCCCCGAAAAGACTCGTGAGCCAGCTGAACTGCGTCGTCTTGTAGATCGACAGACCGGTGAGCACCGACAGTGTGCCGAGCAGGATGATGAACGTGTAGGCCAGCTTTTGCAGGGGGTTGTGCTTGCCCTGTGCCGGATGGTCTTTCCGAATTCCCAGATAGTACTTCTGCATCTCGATGGCGCCGCGGATATCGCGCGGACGGAACAGCAGGGATCGCCATTCACCGCTGAACGCGAGGTACGAGAGATAGAGCAGGCCTCCGAGGGCGAAGGGCCACATGAGGGCGAAATGCCAGTTCAGTCCCGCCGCCAGCCAGCCTCCCAGCCGGCTCCAGTGCGGAAACACCGTGCCGTTGAATGGGCTGGGATAACCAGGGTCGCCCCGGTTCCCAAAGCGGCTGTACGCCTCGTAGATCTGCAGGCCGCTGGCGACCAGCCCCGCCAGAACGAAGACCGTTGTCCAATGGCACAGCCGGACGATCCAATGATGGCGCCGGACTGGGGCG
>Ga0209166_10001078_pt1 | contig 24111 bp, 19 predicted proteins | sample Coa_R1_3_FD_187151 | JGI IMG/M metagenome (GOLD analysis project Ga0209166, IMG submission 187151) | Surface soil microbial communities from Centralia Pennsylvania, which are recovering from an underground coalmine fire - Coalmine... | ecosystem: Environmental > Terrestrial > Soil >...
GCAAGCCGGAGCTTTACGGCGGTCTGCCGTCCGATCCGCGCGTTCCGTGGTCCGTAAAGATATGGAAGGGCCCGCTGAAGTGGCTCGGCAATGTGGCGATGGTTGGCGGACTGATTGGACTCTTCGTGCACTATCTGCGTTTCGGACCCAAGGCCCGTGAAGACGAGGACATCAATCCGGGAGGACCTAAGTCGTGAATCACTCCGACCAGATTGTTCCGCATGGTCATATCCTGCGATACAACTTTCGCGAGCGGCTGACGCACTGGGTCGCCGGCTTTTCCTATGTTTATCTGCTGCTGACCGGGCTGGCATTCTGGTCCCCCTGGTGCTTCTGGATCGCAGCGTTGCTCGGCGGCGGGCAAGTTTCCCGCATGCTGCATCCCTGGGCAGGGCTGATATTCACAGGCGCGGTCTTCTACATGTACGGGATGTGGGCTCCGCAAATGCGCGGAACAGATGCAGACAAAGCCTGGTGGAAAGCCGTGCGCTACTACAGCACCAACCAAGACGACAAAATGCCACCCGCTGGCCGATACAATGCGGGCCAAAAGTTTCTCTTTTGGGGGTTCTTCTGGAGCTGCTTGCTTCTGCTCTTGAGTGGCGCCGTCCTGTGGTCTCCGCAATATTTTCCATTACATTCACTCCTCGCTCTGCGCATCGCCATCCTGATCCACGCGTCGGCGGCGCTCTTTACGATTGGCCTTTTCATGATTCATCTGTATATGGGCCTGTTCGCCGAACGCGGGGCCTTTGGCTCCGTAATTCGCGGAGATGTTTCCTTGGCCTTCGCCAAGCGCTACCATCCCGCATGGTATGAAGAGATTACCGGACAGACCGCCTCGCCGAAAAAATGACCGCTCAACAGGTTATGAGAACTGAGTACGACGCGCGGATCCGGCGCGCCGAGAAACTCATCGCGGAAAAATCATCCGCCAGCCAACTACTTTTGTTCTACGTGCGAATCGCGGGCTTTCAAAAAAGCCTTCTGGCAGAAATTGTGGCTGGCGGCGCTCAACAACCGGAACTTCTGAAGTTTGGCTGCGTGAGGGACAGCCTGGATCTCACACTGCTGCTTCCGCACTTTCGCAATTTCCTTTCGCTCGTTGAACAGAACGCCCCGAACGCCCTTGCCGCAGCGGCACGCGAAATCGCGGCCCTGCCTTCCGACTCTTGGATCTCCCTGCTGACGGCGTATTGGGAGAATGGGGGACGATCCGATCAGCAAATTGGGGCGTTTGCGCAGTTTTTGCCGCGAGCGTTTCTGCAGCCTTATGTTTCCTACATTGCCGGGCGAGTGGAGGTGCCGCCGGTATTGACAACGCGGCTGGCGTGCCCGCTTTGTGATGCGCGGCCATTGCTGGGAATACTGCGTCTTGAGGGCGACGGGGGAAAGCGCTCGATGGTCTGTTCTTTTTGCGGATACGAGTGGGACTTCCGGCGTATCCTGTGCCCCACCTGCGGCGAAGTTGAAGAAAATAAACTTCCTGTTTATGTTGCGGAGCAATTTCCGCACATTCGCGTGGAGGCTTGCGAAACGTGCAAGTTCTTTGTTCGAACAATCGACCTCACAAAAGATGGCCATGCCGTGCCTATCGTGGACGACCTCTCCGCGATTCCGCTGACATTGTGGGCGCACGAGCATGGATACAGCCGGCTGCAGCCAAATCTTCTCGGCAGCTAACCTGAACTTGCCGCGAACGACTTCCAAAGCCGCGTAGGCGCGAGGCGACTTGCAAGAGAGTGCGAGTTTGGGGCAAGCTACGGTCCGCCTTCGAGAGGTGTTCCATGAATAAGACATCGCTTTACTTGGCTCTAGCGCTGATTTTTGGGGTGGGGAGTTTGCGGGCGCAAACTGCCGCGCCGCCGACGGCTCCATTGATCGTGATTCGCGCGGGAACATTGATCGACGGCGCGAGTGAGACGCCGCGGAAGAATCAACTTATTTTTGTGCGAGGTGAACACATCGAGAAAGTGACCGATGCGACCGTCTCGATTCCGCCGACCGCGAAGGTCATAGATCTTTCCGGAGCGACCGTGCTGCCCGGGCTGATTGATTCGCATACGCACATTTTTCTTTGGGGCGAAGAGCCCGCCAAGGGCGGTTACGACGTAAACATTCTGAAAGCGGGGATTGCGCTGCGAGCGGCCCGTGCGACGTTTGCGACTCGGCGGGCGCTCGAACAGGGATTTACGACGCTACGCGATTTGGAGACGGAAGGCGCGGGATACGGCGACGTCGAAATCAAGCAAGCAATCGAAGAGGGCACGATTCCCGGACCGCGGCTATTCTGCGCCACGCGTGCGATTTCCACGACGGGCGGCTACAACTTGGAAGATTATGCGCCGGAACTCGATATGCCGAAGGGAGCTCAGCTGATCGACGGACCGGTGGAAGCGCGCAAAGCTGCGCGGCAACAGCTCGAACATGGCGCCGATTGGATTAAGGTGTACATGACGCACCGGTCGTGGGTGGACAAAGACGGCAAGCTTGTTTCGCAGCCCACCATGACTGTCGAAGAATTGAAAGCAGTCGTGGACGAAACGCATGGCTGGGGAAAGAAAGTGGCGTGCCACGCGTACAACGGAATTGGCTTGCAGAGAGCGCTCGATGGGGGATGCGATTCCATCGAACATGGCCTGGAGATCACCGACGCACAGATTGCGCAAATGCAGCGACAGGGCACGTGGTATTGCCCGACACTCTCGCCGTACTACGATGATTGGGCGCCGGCGGACACGCCAGGCGGAAAGCGGGATCGGGCGCGGGCTGCAGTACACGAAATTTCGTTTCGCAAGGCAATGCAGGCACATCTGAAAATAGTTTATGGGACAGACATGGGAGGAATTCCATGGACGGAACCGCTTGCGCAGGAATTCAAGCGCATGGTCTCGCTGGGGATGAGCCCGATGGATGCGATCCAATCGTCAACCGTGCGGGCGAGCGAGTTACTGGATATGAAGGGCGAGATCGGTGTCGTGGCAGCAGGAGCTTACGCGGATATCGTTGCGGTTTCCGGAGATCCGCTGAAGGACGTGGGCGAACTCGAGCACGTGCATTTTGTGATGCACAATGGATCGGTATTCAAGAACGAGATTGGGAAGTGAGCAGCGAGCAGTAGCCGGCGAACTACGACCTGTGTGCATGTGATCGATCGTGAATTCGATGTTTCGATTCGAAAAGCAGGTGCTACTAGTTTTCTCCGGTTTCGATTCGAACGCCTTTCCAGAACGCGATTCTGCCCATGATGTCCACGGCGGCAGGTTTCGGTTCGGGGTAGTACCAAGCGGCGTTTTCGCTTTTCATGCCGTCAACTTCGACGTGGAAGTAGTGGGCCGTGCCTTTCCACGGGCAAATTGAGGTATGTGCGCTCGATTTCAAAAATTCCTTGGTGACTGAGTCCGGTGGAAAATACTGATTGCCCTCGACGACCACAGTGTCGTTGCTCTCGGCGATGACCTTGCCGCCCCAGATGGCTCTTGCCATGTTGCCTGCTCCTGCTGCGCGAAATCGGCTACTGCGCTCGATCGAGATAAGTTTACCTGAGCATTGGATGCAAACAGAACGGATACGGTTCATGCAAAAGCATACATGAGACGCCGACTTGTTGAGAGGGCTGCGAAGGAATTGCCCGACAGGGCGCTCAGAGGGCGCTTCTGCTAGAATCAGCACGCAGGAAGGAGGAATTCAATGGCCGAACAGAGCTACAAAAGTCATACGAGGTGGTTGCCGCCCTTTCATTTTTTTGTGTTGCCGGTGTTGTTGATTAACTTTGGATTCTCGATTTACTGGTGGGTGAAAGCGGGATTCACGTTAAACGGTTTGCTTTCCGTGTTCGTTGCGGCGGCACTTTTTCTCGGAATGGTGATGGCGCGCGTGATGGCGATGAAAGTGCAGGATCGGGTGATTCGTATCGAGGAGAGACTGCGGCTAGAACGCGTGCTTCCCGCGGACATGCAGCCGCGGATCGGCGAATTTACCATTGAACAGCTCGTGGGCTTGCGGTTTGCAAGCAACGCGGAGTTGCCGGAACTTGCGCGAAAAGTGCTGGACGAAAAACTGAAGGATCGCAAGGCGATCAAACAACTGATCAAGACATGGCGGCCAGACTTGGCCCGCGCTTGATTCTCCGCCTTACAAATTCACTTCACGCAATTCAGCGAGCCACGGCAACCGCCGCTGCGCCTTCGATCTCCGTGACTTCTTCCGGCGATAGCTTTAGTTCGCCCGCGCGCATGATGCCTTCGGCTTGTTTGGCGTTTCTCGCTCCGACGATCGCTCCGGTAACCGCGGGATTGCCGAGCACCCAGGCGATGGCGACTTCGCCGGGATTGCGGCCGTGCCGTGCTCCGACTTTGCGAAGACGCTCGACAAGGTCGATATTCTTTGAAAGATGCGGGTCGCGAAATTCCGGATTCTTGCTCCGGAAATCGTCGGGCGGTAGAGCCGCAGCACGTTCGCGGGTCATTGTACCCGTGAGCAGCCCGGAGGCCATTGGAGCGTAGGAAATGACGCCGATTCCGCGTTGCCGGCAGTAAGGGAGAATTTCCGGCTCGATTGCACGGCGAATCAGCGAATAGGGCGGCTGGAGAGACGTGACCGCGGCAAACTTCTCAGCGCGCTTGAGCTGGTCTACGTTGAAATTCGAGACACCAATCCAGCGAACTTTTCCCTCCTTCTGCAAAGCGAGCATGGTTTGCCAGGCCTCCTCAAGGCCGGGGCCATTGTCCGATGGCGGCCAGTGCATCTGATATAAATCAATAACATCGATTTGGAGGCGGCGGAGGCTATCCTGGCACTCCTGACGAATGGAATCGGCGTGGTGGTTCTGGCTGACGTGGCCTTTGTCGTCCCAGCGAAGAACGCATTTTGTGAAAACGTAGGGGCGAGGGCCGCGCCAGTCTTTCAGAGCTTTGGCGACCATTTCTTCCGAATGTCCGACGCCGTAGACGGCGGCGGTGTCGATCCAGTTCACGCCAAGTTCCAGCGAGCGATGAATTGCGGCGATGGAATCGCCGTCGTCCTGGTGTCCCCAGGCAAAATCCCAGCCGCTTCCTCCGATCGCCCAGGCGCCGTAGCCAACCGGCGTAATCTGCAAATCGGAATTGCCGAGCCTGCGCGTTTCCATGATTCCTCTCATCGCGTTCAGATACAGCGGCACATTGCGAATGTCGTCCGCAGTCTGATGCACTCTGAATTCTACATTCCATCTGATAAAAAAAGAACGAATTGGTTAGGAGGAACATTTGGGAGCGGCCGAAGGAAAGAGCTTTAGAGTTAATTAGCAGTGAAGGCGGCGTCCAATGAGATGGTTTCGCCGTCAGGATTTGTAATGGAGACGCTTTGCGCGCCAACAGCCAGACCGGGCGTCAGCACAGTCAGAGTGTTCATGTCTTTGAAAGCTACGGTGGCAGTTTTACCGCCGATGGTGACAGTGGCGCCACTCTCGAAGCCGCTTCCGCGAACTGTGATCTGCGTGCCTCCGGCTGCGGGTCCACTTGCGGGAGTTAATGTTCCAATCGCGAGAGGAACCTTGGCCAGTGTAACGATCGTGACACCCGCGTTCTGCGCCGTCCCGTCGGTCGACGTGATGGCAAACAATCTTTGTCCATTTTCATCGATGGCGAGAAAGCTGCCATGCAATGCATCGACGTCAGTCATGAATTGCTGAGGTAGCAAAACACGGATGCGGAGTGCGCCAGTGTGTGCGTCGAGGATGTCCACGCCACCTTTGACGCCGGCGCTTCCTGCGGGGCCGGTCAAGAACGGCTGATAAAGGAGGGAGCCGCTGGGATGGAGAGTTACTCCGGGTACTTGAACGCGTCCGGGGATTTTCAGTAGTTCCGGATTTGCGGGGACTGCAGCCAGCGAAAGATCGGCGCCGCGAATTTCCGTCGTGCCGTTGGCTTGGAGAGCAAGCATGGTTCCGTCGGCGGCCGCCCCGATATCCACCGCGGGGTCGTTTGCGGTGAAGGTCACAAATTGATTGGGAAAGGATGCATTCCAAAATGCAAGCGGCCCGCCCGGCGCGGCGGCAAACGCAACGAACACTTGATCGCCGGTGCCACTGGATTGCACAAAAGGCGCGCCGGTGAGGCTGGTGATTTCCGGCTGAGAGGCAGGTTCAATCGTGGGTGGGCTGGCCGATAGATTTAGCTGGCCCAGGCATGAGGTGCAGGAACTTGAAGAGCTGGACTCTGCGCTCAGGCCGACGAAGACAGACTGCAAGCTCGTGGCGGCCACGCGAGCGGGACCTGAATTCGTGAAGCCCGCAACGCCACCAACAGCAACAGTCGTGCCAGCGCCGTTGTCCGGATCGAGCAGGTAGATGTTCTGAGCGCCGAAATCGGCAGCGACGAGTTCGGTCCCATCCGGTGTTAAAGCCAGGCCGCGGAGTTCGGCAGTGGGAGGAGGACCACCGGGCGGCTCAATGCCAGTTGCGTGAAAAAGGCTAGAGGTCAAATCAAAGACATCAACATGATCGATGTTACTGAGGTAAAGCCACTGGCGGGACTGGTCGTACAGAATGAATTTATCGAAGGCGGGCTTGGCGTAGAAAGTCTCGCTCTGCAGATACTGGAAAGCCTTTGTTGCGGTGGCCGATCCCGCGGGCGAGGTGATGACGACATCGGTCTTCCCCGCGGTCCCAGAGGGGGTTTGCAAAGTGAGGCGCTCAAGCGGGAAGGGATAACTCGCGTCCAATCCTAAGGACGAGGCGATGGATGTCACGTTTTCCGTTTTTTGCACGATGGAGCTTGCGCCGCCAATTGTGACGCTTACTTTTGTGGCGTCGCTGCCGAAGCCATAGCCGTAAATTTGGACGATGTCGCCGCCGGCAGGCTTTCCCGCATTGGGCAAGATTTGCAGAACTTGCGGGCCGTAACTGAACGCATCGGGAGCGAGCGCGAGCCACCCACTGGGGAAATAGGCAGTCACATTCACGGCGCCGCTGGCGGCGTTCGGCGGTGAGGTTGCGTTGATCACTGTGCTGCTCGCCACGCTCGCATCGCTGGCCAGCAGGGTGCCGAACTTTATTTGCACCGACGATGCAAAATTCTGCCCGGAAAGTGTGGTGCCCGTTCCGCCTGCGTTCAATCCTTCTGAAGGCTGCACACTCGGCGAGACGGCAAAGCTGGGGACGGTCGTGGGAAGTGAACCAGGAGTTCCGGCATCGACAAAAGCGAGCCCGCGGTTGGCGACTCCGAAGATAAGGTTGGTGGCATCCACGTCTTCGATTTCGGAGCGTCTTCCGGCTAGCCACAAATCGGGCACTTGGCCAATCATGCCGAGATTATTTCCATCCAACACAGTGATAACGGGAGGGGTCCCGGCATTTTCGCTTAGGTACAGGAACCGGCCGTCGCGAGAAAACACCACGCCGTTCACGAATGATGTTGCGTATGAGCCGACTTGATTCAAAGAGCCATCCAGAAGCAACACTTGCGAAGTGCCATTCGAAACGAAATCAACAGCGATCCGCGAGCCATCGGGATTTGCAGCGAGGAGGGGAATCGTGCCCGTGCCAAGGCCCCGAGGACCGGCGAGAATCTTGCCGCTCGCATCGTAGACCGCGACTTCTCCGCTAGTGTCATTTGCTGCGACCAAGAGTTTTGTGCGGTCGCCTGTTCGGGCCATCGCCCCGAGGCCGTTTTGAAACAGTTGCGGCTCGGTGGAGGTCAGGTTCATAAGCGTGTTCGACGATGGATTCCATAGAGCGAGCAATGCTTCGCTGGTTTGGGATTGCCGGAGGCGCATCATCAGATTGCCGTTGGAGAGCGCGAGCAACTCCTCGGGACGATCGAACAGAATATTGGGAAGTGGTTGAAAGCCCGCTATATCGTAACGCTCTTTGACTTGAAGCGATGTGGTATCGATCGCCGCCACTTGCTCGGTCACGGTTCCGACCCAAACGGTCGAGCCGTCCGGGGAAAGGTCGGCGCTGCTCGCGCCGGGAATAGCGACTTGGGCGACGCGCAACGCGGTGGTTGAGGAAAAGATCTCAACGCGGTTCATGGCGCGGTTAGCCTCGAAGACCAGCTGGTGTGCCGGATCGTAAGAGATATGCCTGTGGTGAGGCTCGCCCGCTGGATCATCCATCGTGTGAGTAGAGTCCGTGCGCACAAAAGTTGTTCGCGGAATATTTGAAGTGACGCCGCTCTGGATGGCGATGCCGAGATTCGCAGGGTGAGAAAGCGAGCCGCTGGTGCCCGAGGCCATGATGGTGAAATTCCCAGTCGCGGCGTTAGGTGCGGCGGAGAAGAGAACAGGCATGCTCGCCCCTGCTGCGATGCTGAAAGGACTGGCTGGACTTGAGATGACACCGGAGGGTAAGCCAGTCAACGTTACCTGGACCGCGCCCGTGAAGCCGTTGAGCGGGTCAACGGACAAGTTGACTGCAGGGGCTGTGGTGCCCTGCTGGAATGAAACGGAATTCGCTGCGAATGCGATTGAGAAATCCGGAGAAGGAGGGGGTGGAGGGGGTGGTGGTTGCTGAACGGCGGACGAACCGCCACCGCACCCGATGAATGCAAGCAGAAACAGACTGAGTAACGAGTGCGGGGCGCCATGTCTTGGCCGTTCCATCGAATGACCCCACTTTTCTTGCGCTCCCCCGGCCCGAAGAAGCCATGCCGGCAGGAAAATCCGGCAGACGCGGGAACTCCCGGAGGTGAGAGGGCGCCGCGCAACACTTTAATCCAAATACGTTACTTGTCAAGTTGGAAAATTAAATGATGATGAGATAGAATGAAGAGAAAAATCGAAGGGCAGCGAGGACCGAAGGTCCGCGCCGCCCTTGAGGAAGACCGGAAAAATGGCGGAGACTTAAATTGTTTTGGCTGCAGGCGCGACTGCCGAAGCATTCGAACTCTTGGCAAACGCGTTGTGGCTGGAATCCTTCTCCGAACTCTTATCGATCTCGATGGAACCTTTGAAGTAAGCGCCGTCTTCAATCATAATCCGGGCGGTCGTTAGGTCGCCGTTCACGGAGCCGTCCTTCTTAATTTCGATACGGTCTTTGGCGCGAAGATTTCCCTTCACGGTGCCGTAAACCACCACCTCGCGGGCGATGATATCGGCAGTGACCTTTGCGGTAGTTCCGACGGTCAGCTTCCGCTCATCAAGCTGGATCAGTCCTTCGACCGAACCGTCGATCAGCAGATCTTCGTTGCCGGAGATCTCGCCTTTCACGTGCAGGCTGGCCCCGAGCCGCGCGGTAGCGCGGTCCGCGGTTGCACCCAATGGACGCATGGCATCTGTACTCATTGCGGTAGTTCCCTCCCAAGTCGCCGGAGCGGACTTCGACGACTGATTCGTTGGAAAAATTTTTGGTTCCGGTTGCGCAAATTGCGGCACTTCCGGTTTCTTATTGCCCCACATCGGTCCTCCCAAAGGAGTAGCACCACCCCAGGCCGAATTCGCTCGGGGTATTGCAAACTCTAGTCCTCGGTCCGGCGCGCCGCAAATGCAGTCTTGCGCGACCGTTCCTGAAAGTAACTAGACCTTTGGACAGTGACCACCGTCGCTCACAGTTCAATTTTTCGTGAATCCCTGATGACGTCGTAGGGGGGCGACAAGAGTGTAGCGCAAGGAGTCTTCAGTTGCTAGGTTTTTCGGGAACGGGCTGGATTGCCAGAAAATCAGCTCGAAATCTACTCGAGTAGGATTCAAGGAGTTCCTCGATGCGCTGGGGCGTGGACGATTTGAGAACGAACCCGGCGTGATGGTATTTCGCGATGCGATAAACAATCTCTGGATCGTCGTAAGCGGAGGTGTCGGGATGTTCCTGCCGGGCAAGCGACACAATCGCTCCGGCGTAATCATGGCGCCGTTTCGGCAGCTGATAGGGCTGCTTCCCTGCACTTACTTCGAGGCGCGCCCACTCGCGCCATAAATTGATGCCAGTGGCGGCTTCGATGACATCCGAGATATAGGCCCCGCCGACGCGCGCGGCAACTTCAAGAAAATAAATCTTTCCATCGGAGTGGGCCTTCAAGAATTCGGCATGCGTGACGCCGCGCAGGAATCCAAGTTCTTCGAGTACCTTGCGATTGATGTCGAGGAGCGTCTTCACTTCCGCCGAATCGCGCGGAAGCGTACGGGTGGTGAAAACGCCGCCCAGATGCGAAGTGTCGAGCGGAGGTGCGCCGTAGGCATGGGCTTCCGCAAAGACCACTTGTCGCTCCGAAGCCACGCTGTCCACGTGATAGACACTACCGGGAACGAATTGCTCGAGCAAATATGTAGATTGCTTGTCGCCGAGCTGATTGAGCCAGGGCCAGAGTTCGGCGGGTTCGTGAATCTTTTTCATGCCGATTCCCGAGGCTTGCGAGCGCGGCTTCAACAGCCAGGGCGCAGGCACGCGGGCCATGAATTCCCGCAAAGCATCGTAATTAAGGACGGGCACGAACTCCGGCACGGCGATACCCACTTCTTGTGCGCGTGCCCGCATCGCCAATTTGTCGCGGAAGTAGCGCACGGTTGTTAGGCCCATGCCGGGAATACGCAAGTGTTCACGGAGGGCCGAGACGTTTTCCATGTCGAATTCGTCCAGAGCGACGATGCGGTCAATCGGCTGCGATCTGGCGGCGAAACTTACGGCATGGATCAGGTCTTGCACGGAAAGCTCTTCGGGCATGAAGAACATTTCATCTATGGACTCCCGGGGCCAGTCCGCATTGCGCAGTTTTTCCACCGTCAAAAGGAGCACGCGGCAGCCGATCGATTTGCAAGTGCGGAGGAATTCCTGGCCTTTTTCGTAGGAGCTGACGCAGAGGATGGTGAGAGGACGGTTCTCAGGCATTGGATGACCTATGTATGTCGTGCGGCCCGCCGAAGAGTGCCACGCCGCGGCCGCGCATAGATGCGGATTATACTTCGCGCTAGCGGACCGGAAATAAAAATTGCAGAAAGGGACTAACGCGCTGGGCCCAGGCGGCCTCGTTGTGTTCGCCTCCCTCCACGCGCTCGTAGTGCAGGTCCCGGCCAAGTTGCCAGCCTTTTTGCAGGAGCACATCGCGAAATTGTTCGACGTCATGGACGATGCGCGGGCCCTCGCGCGTGCCGATATCGAGCCAGATCCGCGGGCGCGGAGAGACGTCTGCGGCTTGCGCGAAACGATGCATCACTTGCTGGTTCCACCAAACGGAAGGAGAAAGCGCCGCAACTTTTCCGAAGACGTTCGGAAGCTTCAGCCCTAAGTAGAGAGAAACCAAGCCGCCAAGCGAAGAGCCGCCGATTCCTGTTTTTCCCGGGACAGAAAGCGTGCGGTATTCGCGCTCGATGAATGGCTTTACCTCTTCGATTAGAAATTTAGCGTACCGGTCCGCGCGGCCGCCGCCAAGTCTGGGGACGTGAGTGGGCGTGTACTCTCGAATGCGGGCCTTCGTGTTGTACATGCCGACGATGATCAGAGGCTCGACGGCTCCGGAACAGATGGCTTGGTCGGCAGTGTGGCCGACGTGCCAATCCATCCCAGGGATGAATGAGGTTGCACCGTCGAAAAGATTCTGACCGTCGTGAAGATAGAGAACCGGGTAGGAACGGCCGCGCTGCTCATGGTAGCCGGGCGGGACATAGACGATGAGGTCGCGCTGGTTTCTGAGGAAGCGCGAGCGAAAACCTTCATGCTTGCGGAGATTCGGACCGTTCACGGCGCGATCGTCACCAGCAGATCCTTTGCTTCGACGTGCTGCCCCGGAGTCACCAGAAGCTTCAAAACTCGCCCGGCGATGGGCGCATAAACATTCGATTGCATCTTCATGGCCTCGAGAGTCATGAGCTTGGCTCCGCGTTCGACAGGATGATTCACTTGCACAGCAATACCGCTGATCACACCGGCAGTGGGGGCGGCCACTTGTCCGGCATCCGCAGGGTCAGCTTTCGGATGCGCGCGCTCGATAACGCGCAGTGAGTGGTCTCGCACGTTTACTTCGCGCGGTTGACCATTCAATTCAAAGAATAAGGTCCGCGTTCCGTCCGGATGCAGATCGCTGGCCGTCAAAAACTTGATAATGAGCGTTTTCCCCGGCTCGATCTCGACGGTAATCTCTTCGCCGGAGCCCAAGCCAAAGTAAAACGCTGGCGTTGGCAGGACGCCGACATCTGCGTAGGTCTGGCGGAATTTGTCATACTTTACAAACACATCCGGATAAAGAAGATAGCTCAAAACGTCGTTGCGGCTGACAGAATGACCTAACTTTTTCTCCAGGGTCGCCGATGTTTCGGCAAGTTCCACAGCTTCGAGGCTTGCGCCGGGACGGCCTTTGAGCGGAGCTCTGCCGCGCAGGACTATTCTTTGCAACTTGCGCGGCCACCCGCCCGGCGGAACGCCGAGGATACCCGAAAACATTTCCACGACCGAATTTGGCAGAGATAAATCGTGCTTTTCGTTCAGCTTGAGCAGATCGGACGGTTGGAGCTCGTTGGCCAAAAGAAACAGCGTCATGTCACCGACAACTTTGCTGGAAGGCGTGACTTTCACGATGTCGCCGAAAAGCTGGTTGACTTCCGCATACATTTGTTCCACTTCTCGCCAGCGGTGTCCCAACCCTATGGCCGCAGCTTGTTCACGAAGATTCGTGTATTGACCGCCGGGAATCTCGTGCTGATATAGCCGGGCGGAGCCGGCTTTCGGGCCGGAATCAAAGGGCAAGTAATAGGTCCGCACGGTTTCCCAATAATCGGAGCATTCGTTGAGCGCTTCGATGTCGAGATCTGTGTCGCGCGGCGTGTGGCGAAGAGCCTCGATAATGGAATTGAGATTGGGCTGGCTGGTGCCGCCGCTCATTGCGGCCACCGCGGCGTCGACGACATCGACGCCGGCATCCGCCGCTTTCAGGACCGAGGCTGAATTGACGCCGCTGGTGTCGTGGGTGTGAAAATGCACCGGGATGGCAATTTCTTCGCGGAGTGTTTTCACAAGTTCGTGGGCCGCATAAGGCCTGCAGAGGCCCGCCATGTCTTTAATGGCAAGAAAATGGGCGCCGAGTTTTTCGAGCTGCCTGGCCATGGTGACGTAGTATTTCAGCGAATATTTTGGCCGGGATTTATCGAAAATGTCTCCCGTGTAGCAAATGGCCGGTTCGCAGACGGCGCCGGTTTCGAGGATGGCGTCGATGGAGACGCGCATGTTTTCGATGGAGTTAAGCGAATCAAAGACGCGGAAGATGTCGATGCCTTGCGCGTGGGCCTCTCGGACAAATTCCACAATCACGTTGTCTGGATACGAGGTGTAGCCGACGGCGTTCGCGCCGCGGAGGAGCATCTGAAAGCAAATGTTGGGAACTCGTTCGCGCATTTTGCAAAGGCGCTGCCAGGGATCTTCGTGAAGGAAGCGCATGGCCGTGTCGAACGTGGCGCCGCCCCACATTTCAAGGCTGAAGAGATTTGGGAGGCGCTGAGCAACTGCGGCGGCGGTGGCCAGCAGATCATAGGTTCGCACACGCGTGGCCATCAGCGACTGATGCGCATCGCGAAAGGTCGTATCCGTGATTAACAGGCGCTTTTCCTTTCTCGCCCACGCTGCAAATTTCTTCGGCCCTAACTTCCGCAGCATTTGCCGAGTTCCCGCAGGAGGCTCAACGCCGGGGACGGAGGGCAACACGGCTTTCTCCAATGCCTTTGGGATGTGTTTGCCTTTTACTTCGGAATTGCCGTTAAGAATAACGTCGCCTAGATAAGAGAGCAGCTTCGTCGCACGATCACCCCTGCTGTGCATGCGAAATAACTCTGGCGAATCATCGAGAAAAGATGTGGTCACTTCACCGGCGCGGAAGCGCGGATGGTTGACGACATTTTCCAGAAACGAAATGTTGGTCTTGACGCCCCGAATGCGGAACTCGCGCAATGCGCGGTCCATGCGCTGGCAAGCTTCGGGGAGTTTCGTGCCCCAGGCCGTCACCTTGACGAGAAGAGAATCGTAGTACGCCGCGAGCACTGCACCGGCATACGCCGTGCCGCCATCGAGGCGAATTCCAAATCCCGCCGGCGACCTGTAAGTTGTAAGCTTCCCGTAATCGGGCGCAAAATTCTTTTCCGGGTCCTCCGTGGTGACACGGCATTGTAGCGCCGCGCCGTACAGCGGCACGCTTGGCTGTTGCGGCAGGGCGAGCGGCTCGTCGTGAAGCTTGTGGCCCTGCGCCACCAGGATTTGCGAGCGTACCAAGTCGATGCCCGTCACCATCTCCGTAACAGTGTGTTCCACCTGGATGCGAGGATTGACTTCGATGAAGTACCAGTTCCGGGCATCGACGTCGTAAAGGAACTCGACTGTGCCTACGTTGCGATAGTTTGCTTTTCTTGCCAGCCGGACCGCGACTTCGCAAAGTTCCGTGCGCACAGAAGCTGTCAAATTTGAAGCCGGCGCTACCTCGACGGCCTTTTGGTGACGCCGTTGCACGGAACAGTCGCGTTCATAGAGGTGCAGCAAATTGCCGTGATTGTCGCCGAGAATCTGCACCTCAAGATGGCGGGCGCGCGGCAAATATTTTTCCAGAAAAACACTGGCGTCGCCGAATGCCGATATTGCCTCGCCCTGAGCTTCCTCTAGCCGTTGCTCAAGTTCTGCCGCTTCGCGCACAACTCGCATACCGCGCCCGCCGCCGCCCATCGCGGCCTTGATGATGACGGGATAACCAATCTCGGCAGAGAATTTGCGCGCTTCGCTTGCTGAACTTACCGGCTCCTGCGTGCCCGGGAGCACCGGCACGCCCGCCGAGACCGCGAGCCGTCTTGCGGCGGTTTTGTCTCCCATCAGCTCAAGTAATTCCGGCGTTGGCCCGATGAAGACAATTCCTGCCTTTTCGCAGGCGCGCGCAAATGCGGGATTTTCGGACAAGAATCCGTAACCGGGGTGAATCGCGTCAACGCCCTTCTCTTTGGCCAAGGCGACGATGCCGGCGATGTCGAGATAGGCTTCGACTGGACCCTTACCCGCACCAACTTGGTAGGCTTCGTCGGCCTTAAATCGGTGCAGAGCCAAGCGGTCTTCCTGCGAATAGATTCCGACGGTGCGCAAGCCAAGCTCAGTCGCGGCGCGGAAAATTCGAATGGCGATTTCGCTGCGATTCGCAGCCAACAATTTTCGAATGGGCTTGTTCTTCTTCATCACGGAGCCGGTAAGAAGCTTACGCGAAACGCCACATTCTTTCACGCGGGCGCGGCTGAAACACTTATTTCGATTCGCAGGAGAAGCTATTTAAGTGCGCAGGGCGAGAGAGGGGAATGCCTTAGCGCTTCAGCAGCGGTTGCGCATAGCGTATGGGCACGCCAAAGTTGGAGCCACCAAAACCCCTAACCACGGCAAATGTCACGCCGATCACCTGGCCATCCCGGTTAATCAGCGGCCCACCAGACCCACCCGAAGTGGTTTGGGCGTCGTAGACAATTTTGTCCGGCAAAATGTCGCCAATATGTCCCTGCGTCACCAGCGGCCGGATCAGCTTGCGTTGTTCCAGTTCATCCACGATTTTCTTCGGGTCGCCGCCGCTTGTCTTCACGATATTCCTGACGGTCTCCTCTCCCGCGCGCGCCAGGATGGCGCTTATTCCGGTTGCGTATCCCAAGGAAATCAAGAGCTGTCCGCTTATCGCCGCCTCTTGCCGTCCATCGATCTTCAGGCTTGGACGGTTCAGCGTGGAAATGTCGCCGTGAAGAACCGCTAGATCGGCTTCGTCTGAGATTCGTAGTATGTTCACGGGAATGCCGATCGTCGCATCGGGAAAGTAGGCGGTCATTTCAGCGATGGTTGGCTGCAATCCTTGCTGACTGGCAGCGCTTAGCTCTTCGTTCTTCCACCAGGGCTGGGCCACGTGATGGTTTGTGAGAATCTGATTATCACCGACGACAAATCCCGTACCGAAATAATCCTCGCGAACTTCCGGCGCGCGGCCTTCCAGGCTATACACCACGTTTCCGTCGCTATCCTTGAGCGGCTGGCCGTCGGGATTGATCGCGCCGTACCGCAGGGGCCGGTGTGAGCTTTGGTCGAGGAAGGAAACCGAGACATGCAGCAGGCAGACACTTGGAGCATTGGCTCGGATAACTCTTTCAGCGGCGGCGGATTGATTCTCCACTCGCTTCAAGCGGCTGGTGGTTTCCTCTAACTCCTTGCGCAACCCGGAGACTTCGCTGGCATCCGCGGCTTCGAGTTTCTGGCGAAGATCGTCGGTCTGCTTTTGAAGCTGCTCTTTCTGCTCCGTGATATCCGTTTGTTCAAGCTCTTTGCGCGCTCTGTTGGCTTCCGCCACCAGAGCCTCTTCGGTGTGCACACCATGTTCGAGCTGCGCAATTACGGAATAGGCGCGCCGGGTTTCCTTGTCCGCGCGCCGCGAAAAAAGCAGGAAAATGATGGAGATGAGAGCGGCGACTGCGATGAGTGCGGAGACGCCGATTTTCAGCGCACGGTCGATAGAGAACGCATCCCGCGTCATTTTCTCCGTAACCGCAATCGCTTGAAACGCGCTGTGCGCTATTTCTTGTCCTTCTTCCGCGAGACGGGATTTGCGCTGCAACTCTTCCAACGCATGCTTTTCGCGCAGCTGGACACGGACGCGGGCCAGCAGTTCGGCAGGGGCCCATGGAATTGAAATAACGTCATCGGCTCCCAGGTCCAGGGCCCGCGCTCGCTCCGCTCCGCCTCCCCGCGCGAAGAGAATCACGCGCGTATTGGAAGTCGATCCAAGGCCTTTGACCTCCGTCAGTGAGTTGCAACAAAAAACATCGGCAAGATCGGCGGAAAGCAGGAACACGTCCACAATGCCACTCTGGACGATCCGGAATCCTTCTTCTTGCGAAGCCGCTGAAGAAACCTCATAACCCGCGGAGCGGAGCACACTCTCCAGTTGCTGACGCAACGCGTCTTCCGGTTCCACAATCAGTAGGTTTTCGCGCTTGGGAGACACGTTGGATCGCTTCCTTCGAATGGCGATTCGAGCAGCCCCGCCTCGTTCCTTTGACGCGCAGCGCTTCTACCTGGTCACAGGGTATTCACATAGTACCGGGAATTTCAAAAACCTGCTTGGTTGTGAGTTGATGGGAGCCGGCTTTGAAGAGAGCGCGCTGAACAATTTCCACGGTAAATCGAGTTGGAACGGGTCAACCAGCGATAGCCGGAGGATTCTTGCGCGTGGAGGATTGAAGCCGGTTGCCGGCGATAATTCAGTATTTTCTAAGTACGCCTATCACGCGGCCCTGAATCTTGACGTCATTGGCCGCGACCATTATCGGAGCCATTTCTGAATTCGCAGGTTGGAGGCGGATCTTCCCGGCCCCTTCGCGGTAGAACCTCTTGAGCGTGGCTTCCTCCCCGCCAATCAGTGCCACGACTATATCGCCCGCGTTCGCCACCTGCGTCTGTTCGCAAACCACGTAGTCGCCATCCATGATGTGATCCTCAATCATGGAGCTGCCCTTCACTTGAAGCACGAACGAATTTCCGCCACGGGCAAAGTCTCCCAGGGAAAGGGTTTCCCGCTCTTCCACAGCTTCCAACGGCCGGCCCGCGGCGATGCGCCCCACCAACGGCAATTCTTGAATTTTCCTGTCGCTAATCTGATCCTTCACGGGCTTCGGCAACTGCAGTATCTCAATCGACCGGCTCTGGTTGTAGCCGCGCCGGATGAATCCCTTTTTCTCCAGAGTCGTGATGTGCTTGTGAACGGTGGCAAGTGACGTCAGCTTCAGGCCCTTGCCGATCTCTTCAAAGCTAGGGGCGTACCCGTGTTTGTTGTCGAAAGAAACCAGGTAATCCAAAACTTCTTTTTGACGTTTTGTCAGGGCCATGGCGCGCCTCCGCGAGTTCAAGATTTCCACAGACAATTTAGGCGAAAAGAAAGCGAACGTCAAGGGAAAGTTGGCTTCGCGTTACTTTCCCTTCTCTTTGGCCGCACTTCTGGAAATGATATACAGACAAAGTATGAGCACCTCCACAAGACCGTCCGCATCCATTATCGCCGCCGGCGTCGTTGCCATTCTCGGAAGCTTGTTGGTCATACTCGGAACGGGGATGAGCCTCTTTGCCTACTTGTTCGTCAACTTGCCGACGGCTTCGTTCGAGCAGCCACCGTTCATCAGGATCGTTGGCATCGTCACCATGGCTGTTGCGATGGCTTGCGCCATATTTGGAATTGCCACGGGCATAGGCCTCTTTCGTCTCCGCAATTGGGCGCGCATCTCGGCCTTGGTCTGGGCCGGCATTTCCTTCTTCTTCGGCCTCATTGGCATTCCTATCGCGATCTTCATGACCGTTCCGGGGCCTTCAAGCTCGCCTGGCCTGCCTGAGAATTTTACAGTCATGTTTCGCATCGTGCTTCTCGTTGTCTATGGCTTGCCGCTAGCGGTGGGCATTTGGTGGCTGATTCTCTTCAATCGGAAAGCAATCAAAGAACAGTTCCCGCGGATTGCACCCGTTGATCCTTCGCTCTCGCAGAAACCCCGTTGCCCTCCTCCAATCTCTGTGCTCGCCTGGTTTTTCATTACGTCTGCCGCCAACGTCTTCCTTCTTCCTGTTTTGCCATTCCGCGCACATGCGCTGCTCTTCGGCAAGTGGGTCTACCCGCCGGCTGGCACGGTTATCTTCATCCTGAGTTGCGCGATCCTTACGGTCGCAGGAGTCGGTCTCTTAAAACTCAAACCCTGGAGCTATTCCCTGACGATTGGTCTACAACTTTTATGGCTGACCAGCGGAGTGGTGACAATGCTGACGCCTGGATTCAGCGCGAGTTTCGGCGCACTGGTCGCCAAAATGAATGAGGCTATTCATTTGCCGCAAAACTTGGATAATCCCGTCGACTATTCGCAATTTGCTCGTTGGGGGATGATGGGCGGAATTATCTTGGCAGCCGCAATTTTGGTGATGTTGCTCTATTACCGCGAGCGCTTTCTCCAAGCCGCATCGGCTGCGAAAGTCTAGCGTCGCGCACGCATCGCCGATTGCGGACAATTCTGGTCGCCTTTTTAGTAACGGCACATTCGTCCGCATAGCTCTCTCTCGCAACCGCGCGCCTGCCGGTGTGGTATTCTGTTGTTGTCGGCTCCGGGAGGCTGGATAGAGTATCCAACCTGGATTTCGCACTGCCCATCTAACAAGTCGAGCCACACTCCTTTTGGGGAATTCGTACGGGAGTTTAGAATCAGCGGAGCCTTGGCCACTATGTCAACCCTCATGGAAACACCGCCGGTAAAACATAAGCGCGAAGTGATTGACCGAGCAGTCATTCGCTTCGCTGGCGACTCCGGCGACGGCATGCAGATTACTGGAAGTCAGTTCACGAACACCGTTGCACTCTATGGCAACGATATCGCCACGTTCCCGGACTTTCCCGCGGAGATTCGCGCTCCCGCCGGCACGCTCCCCGGGGTCAGTGGCTATCAGCTCCATTTTTCTTCGAGCGACGTGTACACGCCGGGCGATGCCGTCGATGTTTTGATCGCCATGAACCCCGCGGCCCTGAAAATGAATGTCGCCGATCTCAAGGCCAATGGGATACTCATCGTAAATTCCGATGCCTTCACCGATAACGACCTGCGCAAAGCGCAGATGAAGTCCAATCCGCTCGAAGATCATTCGCTCGACAAATTTCGACTGTTCTCCGTCGAACTCGAACGTCTGACAAAAACAGCGCTCGAACATCTCGGCCTCGACGCCAAATCCATCAGCAGGTGCAAAAACTTCTTCGCCCTGGGCATGTGCTACTGGCTGTACAACCGCTCGATGGAGCCGACCGTTCGCTGGATTGATGCCAAATTCAAGAACAAACCGCTGCTCGTCGAAGCCAATAAGCTGGCGATGAAGGCCGGCTACTCGTATTGCGAAGCCACGGAAGCCTTCCAGATCAGTTACGAGATTCCACCCGCTCACCTTGCTCCTGGCTTTTACCGTAACCTCAGCGGAAACCAGGCGCTCGCGCTCGGCTTCGTAACCGCCTCGCAGAAATCGGGACTGCGGCTCTTCCAGGGCAGCTATCCCATTACGCCCGCGTCGGACATTCTTCACGAGCTCGCCCAATACAAAGACTTCGGAGTGATGACTTTTCAGGCTGAAGATGAAATCGCGGCCATTACCAGCGCGATCGGCGCGGCCTACGCAGGCGCGCTCGCCATTACCACGACCTCCGGGCCAGGCATGGCGCTCAAGACGGAAGCGCTGGGTCTCGCGGTCGCCGTGGAAATCCCGCTGGTCATTTGCGACATTCAGCGCGGAGGCCCTTCCACCGGCCTGCCGACAAAGACCGAACAAGCGGATCTTCTGCAAGCGCTTTTCGGACGCAACTCGGAAGCCCCGATTCCCATCATCGCCGCGTCAAAGCCCAGTGATTGCTTTTGGGCTGCGCTCGAAGCCAGCCGCATCGCCATTAAGTATATGGTTCCCGTGATCGTTCTTTCTGATGGCTATCTTGCGAACGGCGCCGAGCCCTGGCGGATTCCCAACGTCGACGAAATTCCCGCCTTCCCTGTCAAGTTTGCAACGGAAGCCAACGGTCCGAACGGCTACTTGCCCTACAAGCGCGATCCCGAAACTCTCGCGCGTCCGTGGGCGGTTCCCGGCACTCCGGGGCTCGAGCACCGCGTCGGTGGCCTCGAAAAGCAGGACGTTACCGGCAACATCAACTACGAGCCGCTCAACCATGAAAACATGGTGCGCATCCGTGCCGCAAAGGTTGCGGCCATCGTTCAGGACATCCCCGATGTGGTTCCGGCCGGCGACGCTGAGGGCGATCTTCTAATCGTGGCTTGGGGCTCGACGCACGGCGCCATTACCGCCGCCTTGAAAGCGCAGCGCGCTCTCGGCCGCAAGATCGGTCATGTCCACCTGCGCTATCTCAACCCGCTCCCTGCAAATCTCGGCGACGTGCTGCAGCGCTACAAGACGATTCTTGTACCCGAGCTCAACATGGGTCAGCTTCTTTGGGTGCTGCGCGCGAAGTATCTGGTCGATGCCATCGGCCTCAACAAGATTCAGGGCCGGCCGTTCAAGCAGGCCGAAGTCGAGCAAAAGATTGAAGAGATCCTTGGGGAGACCTCTCGATGAGCACCGCTACCTTGCCGCCTGTCGCACCACTCACCAAGAAAGACTTTCAGACCGACCAGGAAGTTCGCTGGTGCCCCGGCTGCGGCGATTACGCGATTCTTTCCGCCGTTCAGTCCGTGTTTCCAGAACTTGGAATCAAACGCGAAAACTTCGTCGTGGTCTCCGGCATCGGCTGCTCCAGCCGCTTCCCGTATTACATGAACACGTTCGGCTTCCATACGATTCACGGCCGTGCGCCCGCCGTCGCAACAGGCATTAAAGCGATTCGTCCGGATCTCGAAGTCTGGGTGGCCACTGGTGACGGCGATGCGCTCTCCATCGGCGGCAATCACACCATTCACATGTTGCGGCGCAATGTCGGTCTGAAAGTTTTGCTCTTCAATAACCGCATCTATGGCTTGACGAAAGGCCAGTATTCTCCAACCTCGGAATTCAACAAAAAGACCAAATCCACGCCCTTTGGCTCGCTCGACCGACCCTTCAACCCGATTTCTCTTGCCATCGGCGCGGAAGCCACTTTTGTCGCCCGCTCCGTCGATGTGTTCCAACAGCACCTGAAAGAAACTTTGAAACACGCTGCGGCGCATAAGGGCTCCGCGTTCGTCGAGATCCTGCAGAACTGCAACATCTTCAACGATGGCGCGTGGTTCAACCTCACCGAACGCGACGCGCGCAGCGAACATCTCCTCCACCTGGAACATGGCAAGCCCCTTGTTTTCGGCAAGAACCGTGACAAAGGCATTCGGCGCAGGACCGACGGCGACATTGAAGTCGTTGAACTCGGCAACGGCATTACCGAATCAGACCTGATTGTCCACGACGCGCATCACCCACGCGCCTCCTACGCTTTCCTTCTTTCGCACATGGAGCATCGTCCGGGCTTCCCCACGCCAATCGGCGTGCTTCGCGCCTGGGACGATCTTCCGCGCTACGAAGATATTTTGAACCAGCAAATAAATGACGTCATCGCGAAGCGCGGCCCCGGCGATCTCGCCAAGCTTCTCCGCGCCGGCGACACCTGGGAAGTAAAATAGCTCCCCTGGTCTCCTACTGAGTCCCGGATAACATTGCGAAGTAGCGATTTGGAGTGCGGCAGCCCTGCTGCCGCTTTTTTCATCGACCCGCACGTCTCTATATCAGATATGATCCGCTCAATCGAACTTCAAGTGTGGTTCTTGGCCGAACACCTGGTCGATGTCCCATTGGTACGCGCCGATAAGGCCAAGGCCGCCACGGCTGGCGCCTGATCATTCATCCGCGGTCTGTGCACAGCAAGCGAAAAGGGCGGGCGCCGTAATTTCCGGCTCACCCGCCCTTTCGTCACTCGTGGTTTTGGCCCTGAATGGGTCGTTGTTTCCCCAGGCTGCGGAATTAGGCTCCCGAAGCCTTCAAATCGTCCTTGGCTTGCTTCTCTGCCGTTTTCGTCTCTGCTTTCGCGTCGGCGTCCGGCTTCATCGCGTGGATCGCTTTGCTCAGGCTCATCGCTTTGTCCCCGGCCGAGCCCTTGCAAGAAGACATGTCCGCGCTCGTTTGCACGCCCGTCAGGTTCGATTTCATGCAGTTGAAGTCCAATCCGAGATTCTTGGTCGCATGGAGCGCGGCCACGCACTCCTCCAGCGCCTTAAAGTTTTCGCAAGCACTTTTGGCGTCCGTATTTGCCGGTAACACCCCTTGGGCTTGCAGGCTGGCCGTTAGTTTCTTGTCTTGGTCGTCCTTTGCATTGAGTCGATCGCTCGCTGACTTTGGTTCTTTTTTCACCCACTTGATGGGATTCAGCGAGTGCGGGCTGCTTGAACTCCCCGATGACGCTGATCCCGCTCCCGACCCCTGTGGCCCCTGTGCCACGGCTCTCCCAACACCAAACGTAACGCTCAAGATCGCTGCTGCTAAAACTCCGGCTAACTTTTTCATTTTCCCTCCGATCGCTCTTTCAGGCCTGACTGGCAAGACCCGCATAGGTTCTATGCATCAGTAGGCCACGTGGTTCTGTCCCTGGCGAGCGGGCGCGTGCAGGGTACTCCCACAATCGGTCAAGCTGTCCGTTTGGACAGGGTCGTGGAAAACCAACGGAAGCTCCCTTGCTGGTAGCTCCTTGGACGAAGTTCGGTTCGGAATAGGTTATTGTGATCGTTCCATGCAGATCAGCGACCGACGCCAGTGGTTCTTGCCCCGCGTGCGCGAATGGCTCGCCCCAGCAGATGCACCGCGCGCCGCCGGCCTGATCTTCGTCCTCGCCGGAGGAGTACATCGCAAAGAATATGCACTTGGACTTTTCCGCCAAGGCCTCTCCGCACGAATCTTGTTTAGCGTGGGTCGCTTCGAAATCCGGCGTTTCTCCGCAATGGAGTTGCCCGTCCCGCTGGATCTCCTAAAACCGGCGCAGCAAATGCCTCCCCCTCAGCGTCACTATTTTGTTTTCTTTCAGGGGCAAGACGTGCAGGTGGGGCATGTCTTTCCAGGCCGATTTGGCACCCTCACGGAGATCGAGGCACTGGCCCGGTGGCTCGGAGCACATCCAGACATTCGCTCGATACTGGTCATCAGCAGCGATATGCACCTGCGCCGAATTCGCTTGTGTTGCCGCTCCTTGCTAAACCCGAACGTGGAAGTGGCGTACCTCGCTGCCCCTTACTCCCCTCCCGACCAGGAACGGAGATCTGCCCTCGCATCAACAATGGATGCCCTGTTGGAACTGTTTAAGGTTTTGACCTATTGGGCTTTGCTGAAAATCCGATAATTCCGCGGATTTCTACTGAAGCGAACTGCTATCGAGCACGTCTTAGGTTGCGCGCTGATTTTCCTCTCCTAGGAACGAATCCGCAAAAAGACCCCGTAAAGGCACATTCCTAGGCCACCGAGAAACACCAGCGGAGCCAAGTACTCGCCCACCCAGGGACTGAGCTGAAAGGGAATGCTGAAAGTGCTAAAACCCCCTGCGAAATAATAAATCACCGCTCCCAGAAGCATGTACATCAGCCCGCGGTGCACTTCCCGGCGGCCCTCCCCGCCTCCTCGCGAGGACAGACGAACTTCCGGTACTTCCTCTCGGCAATGCGGGCAGCGATTCAATCGCACGGGTACCG
>Ga0209166_10001079_pt1 | contig 24110 bp, 20 predicted proteins | sample Coa_R1_3_FD_187151 | JGI IMG/M metagenome (GOLD analysis project Ga0209166, IMG submission 187151) | Surface soil microbial communities from Centralia Pennsylvania, which are recovering from an underground coalmine fire - Coalmine... | ecosystem: Environmental > Terrestrial > Soil >...
GTCGGCTACTCCGCCTGGGCCGGGCTCTACCTGCGCACCCGCCCCGCCGGCCGCCCGGCCGGGGGGACGTGAGGATCAAAGGAAACCGCGACACCCGAAGGAGACGATCCCCATGGCCAACGCCCTAGTCGCCGAAGCCAACCAGGCCTGCATCGACGCCTGCGCCGACTGCGCGCAAGCGTGCGAGGCTTGTGCCCAGGACTGCCTCGGCGACCCAAACATGACCGGCTGCGCCCGGCTGTGCCTGGACTGCGCCGCCATCTGCCAGGCATGCGTCACCCTGCTCGCCCGCGGCTCCGCCTGGGCCGGTCGGCTCTGCCAGCTCGCCGCCGGCCTGTGCGATGCCTGCGCCGCCGAATGCGAGAAGTTCGACATGGAATCCTGCCGGGTCTGCGCCCGCGCCTGCCGCGCCTGCGCCGAGCAGTGCCGCGCCATGGCCGGCTGACCCGCTGCTACCCGCCTGGCGTGGAGATTTGGGCAACGCCGCTATCGTCCGTTAAGCGTCCCCAGCCCCGTTTGCGGCTGGTGACACGTTTCTTACCGGCACCCCGAACCCGCTGGGTGGGGCGTCGGCTGGGCAATGCGTCCACTTAGGGCCCAGGCGCTGGGCTGGCCTGTCGCGGCCCGCACAGCCACCCGGTCAGGCAGCTGCCATTCGCCCGTGGACCGTTTCGGGACGGGGACGTTATAGCTTCTTTATGGCTTCTTTGCACATCCATTAAGGTAAGGGATGCCTTTCTCAGCGGCCATGCCCAGCCTCACCCTGCCCTATTCAGGCTTACTGAACGTAGCGATCGCCACGCCCATCATGGCCAGGCCCATCACGGCCACGATTCCCAGGGACAGCATGATCGGCACCGGCCAGCCGGCCCAGGTGATGGCCGGAGACAGGGCGTGCACCGCGGCGGGGTCCAGGGGCAGGTGGCTGAACACCGCGTGCCGCATCGGCCCGACCACATAGGTGAGCGGGTCGATCCGGGTGAGCACGCTCAGCCAGCTTGGCAGCCCCCGAAGCGGGTACAGCGCCCCGGACAGGAAGAACAGCGGCATCACCAGCATCTGGGTCAGCGCCATGAACGCCTGGAACTGGGTGATGCGGGCGGCCATCATCACACCGAACGCGGTGAGGGTGAACGAGAGCAGCAGCATCTCGCCGACCAGGGTGATCAGCAGCGCCGGGTTGTAGGGCACGCCGGCCAGGCCGGCCAGGGCCAGCATGACGATGCCCTGGAGCGTGGCGATGGTCGCGCCGCCGAGGCACTTGCCGATCACGATCGAGGCCCGGCTGACCGGCGCGACCAGCATCTCGCGGAGGAACCCGAACTCCCGGTCCCAGACGATCGAGGCGGCCGAGAAGATCGCGGTGAACAGCACCGACATGGCCAGCACGCCGGGGTAGATGAAGGTCTTGAAGTTGATGCCCGGGGGCATGCCGCCCTTGGCCAGCGACGACAGGCCGGTGCCCAGCACCAGCAGGAACAACAGGGGCTGGATCAGCGACGTGATCGCACGGAGCCGGTCCCGCTGGAAGCGGATCAGCTCGCGCCGCCACACGATGCTCACCGCGCGCAGGTCGGTGCGCAGGCTGTGCTCGGGGACCGCGACCCTGATCGTCCCGGCCAGCGCCGCCTGCTCGCTCGCCTGCGTGGCCTGGGTGGTCTGCGTGGCCATGGCTACCGTCTCCCCCGGAACGCCGCGGCCATCTGCCGCATTTGGTCGGTGCCGGACGCTTCCGCGTCCCGGATCGTGGTGCCGGTGTAGGACATGAACACGTCGTCCAGGGTGGGCCGGGACACGCTGACCGACTTGATCGGTGTCGTCAGCCCGGCGAACAGGCGCGGCACGAACTGCTCGCCGGAGGCGACCGAGAAGGTCACCGCGCCCTCGTGTACCGCCGCCTCGATGCCGAACTCGCGGGCCAGTTCGGCGATGGCCGCCTGGTCGTCCGCGGTGTGGATCTGCACCCGGTCCTTGCCGACGCTCGCCTTCAGCGCCTCCGGGGTGTCGATGGCGACGATCTGGCCGTGGTCGATGATCGCGATCCGGTCGCAGTGCTCGGCTTCGTCCATGTAGTGCGTGGTGAGGAAGATCGTGATGTCCTCACGGCGCTTCAGCTCGTTGATGTACTCCCAGATCGACGCGCGCGTCTGCGGGTCCAGGCCGACCGTCGGCTCGTCCAGGAACAGCACGTGCGGCGCGTGCAGCAGGCCCCGGGCGATCTCCAGGCGCCGCTTCATCCCGCCCGAGTAGGTCATGACCACGCTGTCGCGGCGGTCCCACAGGCCCACCATCTCCAGCACCTGCCGCATCCGGGGCGCCACCGCCGTGGCGGGCACCCCGTACAGGGCCGCGTGGAACTTGAGGTTCTGCGCGCCGGTCAGGTAATTGTCCAGCGTCGGGTCCTGGAAGACCAACCCGATGTTGCGCCGCACCGCGTCGCGGTCCGAGGTCACTTCGTGGCCCGCGACCGTGGCGGACCCGGACGTGGGCCGCGCCAGGGTGCACAGCATCTTGATCGTGGTCGACTTGCCGGCGCCGTTGGGGCCAAGGAACCCGAAGGTCTCGCCGACCGGCACCTCGAAGTCGATCCCCCGTACCGCCTCGATGTCGCCGTAGTTCTTGGTCAGGCCCGCGACTGTGATCGCCGCTTGCCGGTGCCTGTTGCCGGCCGGCCCGGCGCCGCCGCCAGATTCCTGCCCTGCCACCGTGACATGCCTCCTGAAGGTCCAGTGCTGAGCCTAGCCGTTGCGGACACTCAGGCCCGGCGGCCCGCTGGCCCGGGAGCAGTGACTCCCGGTCCGGAGCGGATCACTGCGCGTCGTCGTCATCGGTGGCGAGGATCGCGTAGAGCCCGCGCCGGGCGTCGGTCAGGATCTGCTGCGCCTGCGCCACCTGCGACGCGGTGCCGACCTGGGTTACCTGCATGGCCGCCATGGCCACGGCGGCGATCAGCCGGCGCAGTTCGATCGCGTCGGTGCCCACGCTGCTGGCCACGTCGTCCCACGGGGCGCGAACCTCGTCGGCGTGCGCGGTCACGTACTCGCGCCCCTCGGCGGTCAGGGCGTAGCGCTTACGCCCGCCCTCGGGTGTCTCCGCCTGGATCAGGTCCTCGTCCTCCAGTTGCTGGAGGGCCGGGTAGACCGACCCGGGACTGGGCTGCCACACGCCACCGCTGCGCTCGGCGATCTCCTGGATGAGCTGGTAGCCGTTCCTCGGCTCCTCGGCTAGCAGGGCCAGCGCGGCGGCGCGGACGTCGCCGCGGCGGACCCGCGGCCCGTGGCGGAACCCACGGCCCTCGCCGGGCCACGGGCCAAGACCCCAGCCCATCGGGCCGAATCCGGAAGGGCCGAACGGGCCGCGCCGCCCCGGTCCGCCGGGCCCCCGGCGCACGCGGGCACGTCCCCGCCCCCGAACCCAGGCCTCCTCGCCCGGGCCCCAGGCCTCATCCTCGTGCTCATGCCGGTGTTCGTGATGTTCATGCATCGGCTAACTCCATCTCAGTAGTAATCCGACAGTCTGAGAAGACCTTTTTCTTCTTAGACATCTCGACGATATATCGATAACATTCGGATAGCAAGAGTCAGCTTCGGCGAAGTAGAGGATAGAAGGCGCGCGGACGCCCCCGGCCCGAGCGAGCTCAGCCGCCGATGGCGGACATCGGTCGTGCGGGCTGGAGGAACCCGGGCTCGTTGATCCCGTGCCCGGGCAGCTTGGCCGCGACCGCCTTGGTCCACAGCGCCGCCAGTTCCTCGTCACTGGCCCCGGCCCGCATCGGATCGCGTAGGTTGCTCTCCTCCTGCGCGAACAGGCAGTTCCGCACCTGGCCGTCGGCGGTCAGCCGGACCCGGTCGCATGCCCCGCAGAACGGCCTGGTCACAGACCCGATGATGCCGACCCGCGCGGGGCCCCCATCCACCAGGTAGGTCTCCGCTGGCGCCGAGCCGCGGGCCGCCGCGTCGTCAGGGGTGAGGGTGAACTCCGCTGACAGGGCGTCGAGGATCTCCGCGGCGGTCACCATGTTGTCCCGCCGCCAGCCATGCTGCGCATCCAGCGGCATCTGCTCGATGAACCGGAGCTGGTAGCCGTGGTCCAGGCAGAACCGCAGCAGCGCGGGCGCCTCGCCGTCGTTGAGGCCGCGCATGAGCACCGCGTTGACCTTGACTGGGGTGAGCCCTACGCCGGCCGCCGCGGCCAGCCCACGCAGCACGTCCCCGAGGCGGTCGCGTCTGGCCAGCTGCTCGAACACCGCGGGCCGCAGCGTGTCGAGCGACACGTTCACCCGGTCCAGGCCGGCCTCCGCGAGCGGGCCCGCGATCTTGTCCAGCCCGATCCCGTTCGTGGTGACCGAGATCTCCGGCCGGGGGGACAGCGCCGCGGCGCGGGCGACGATGCCCGGCAGCCCGCGCCGGAGCAGCGGCTCCCCGCCGGTGAAACGTACCTCGGTGATACCAAGCATCTCCGCGCCGATCCGCACCAGCCGGACGACCTCGTCGTCGGTGAGCAGCGTGGGGCGCGGCAGCCAGTCAAGGCCGTCGGCCGGCATGCAGTAGGCGCAGCGCAGGTTGCACCGGTCGGTGAGGGACACCCGCAGGTCGGTCGCGATCCGTCCGTAGGAATCGGCCAGCACCCGGGCATCACCTCCCTGCGCAGGCGGAGGGAAACGTGTGCCTGCACCGTCACCAGACTACTTCCGCGCAGAGCCATGCCCGATTGTGGTGCCCCGCAGTGGCCAAGTCGGGAGACAATTGGGTCATGGTCGCTGAGTTTGCAGTCTGGCGGGACCGGCTCACCGCGGAAGAGCGAGCGCAGCTCGGCCGGGGTGCGGGCAGCATCTCGCTGCCGCGTCCGGACATCCTGGTGGTCGGCGGGGGGATAGCCGGCGTCGCCACCGCGGCCGCCTGCCACGAGGCCGGGATCGGCTCGGTCCTGCTCATCGAGGCGGGCCGGCTGGGCTCGGGCGCCACCGGCGGGGCGGCGGGCCTGCTCACGCCGGAGATCCACGAATGGAGCGATCCCGAGCCGTTCGTCGAGCTGGCCAGGACCAGCCTGGATCTGTGGGGCGAGCTGGAGCAGACCTGGCCGGGCGGGGTCGGGCTGATCGAGCTGGACTGGATCGGGCTGGCACCGGACCCCGAGGGGTTCGCACCGCACCAGCGGCCGGCGGTGGAGTGGCTGGACCATGACCAGGTCGCCGACCTGGTTCCGGGCCTGGCGCGCCCGATGGCCGGCGCGCTGATCCGGCGCCAGGCCCGGGTGAACCCGCTGCGCTCGCTGGTCCGCCTGGCCGAGGTGCTCCCCGCGGTGGCGACCGGCACCGCGGCCACGTCGGTCAGCACCGAGGGCGGGCGGGTGACCAAGGTCACCACCACGGCGGGGGATATCTACCCGGGCGTGGTCGTGTTCGCCACCGGGCTGCCACCGCTGCTCGACGGGCTCCCGCTCGACCTGCCCGCCAGCCGGGTCAAGGGGCACCTGCTGGTCACCGAGCCGTCGCCGGTGCGGCTGCCCGGCACGGTCGCGCCGGTCGCCACCCAGCTCGACGACGGCCGGCTGCTGGTCGGCGGCACGTTCGACATGGGTGACGAGACGCCTGCGGTCCGGCAGGACGTCATCGACTCGATCCTGGAGGCGCTGTATGCGACGCTGCCCGCGGTGCGCGGGCTGCCCGCCGCCTACCAGTGGTACTGCTTCCGGCCCAGGCACCCGGACGGCCGCCCGGTCATCGACAAGGTGCCCGGGCTCGGCAACGCCTGGCTGACCTCCGGGCACTTCCGCACCGGCATCCTCATGGCCCCGGTCACCGCGGCCACGATCACCCGCTGGATCTCGGCCGGCGAGCCGCCCGCCGAGGCGGCCGCGTGGAGCATCGACCGGTTCGCCGAACGGCGGCACATCCGCCGCTAGCGGTTCTGCCTGGGGGGCGACCCCCCTGGAACCCCCCAGTGCTGGCCCGGGGGGCGACCCGCGGAACCCCCGACGGCCTCAGCGCGGCCGCAGCCGCCGCGTGTCGTCCGGGAACCGCTCGGTGATCCCGGCCCGGTCGAGGTACTCCAGCAGCGGTATCGCCACCCGGCGTGTGGTGCCCAGTGCCTGCCTGGCCTGCGCGGTGGTGAACGGCGCGGGCAGCCCGGCGAGGATGCCCGCGGCCTGCGCGTCGGCACCCGGGGCGAGCACGATTTGGTCGCTCACCCGCAGCAGCAGCCCGGCCCGCCCGGCGGCCGCGAGTTCCCGCGCGGACAGCCCAAGCTCGGCGAGCCGGCCCGCCTCGGGTGCCAGGAACGGCGTCCCGGCCAGGTCCGCGCGCACCCGCCGGACCGCGGCCAGCAGCCCGTCCGGCAGGTCCGCCGCGGCCCGCAGCACGCCCTCCTCGCAGGCCAGCCTGCCCGCGGCGAGCGCCTCGACCAGCCTCCGGTCGGCCAGCCCGAGCGCGGCGCGGGCCGCGTCCACCGGCATCCCGGGTGCCAGCGGGTGCCGCGCGGCGTGCGCGGCGGCCAGCCCGGCCAGCCGGTCACCCAGCGCCGCCCAGTGCGCCGGGTCGGCCACCCAGTCCCCCGCGACCGGCGCCGGGCCCGCGGTGATGCCCATCGCCCGCAGGTCGGCGCGCCGGGCCAGGCCGTGCCGCCGCAGCACCTGTGCCGCGCCCGGCACCGCCGGCCAGGAGGCAAGCTCGCGCGCGGCGGCGGTCGCGGCACCCCGGCCGCGCAGCGCCGGCGGGGCGACGTCCAGCACGGTCGCCCCAGTCACGGCGGGCCAGGAGGGGCGGCCGGAACCAGGTGGCGAGCTCGCCGCCGCGCCCGGCACCCGCAGCAGCACCCTGTCCCCCACGTGCAGCGGCAGCGGCCGGTCCAGCGCCAGCCGGGCGACCGCGCCGCCGAGCACCCGCACCCGGGCGGTGGTCCGCGCGGTGCCGATGTGGAGCGTCAGCTCGCGCGGCGGGCGGGCCGCGCCGGCGGAGACGGCCAGCCGGAGATCCACCGCCGCGGTCAGCGCCCACGCCCCCGGCGTCACCAGCGCGGTTCCCCGGGCCAGCGCGGCCGGGGCCACGCCGCGCAGGTTGACCGCCACCCGGGCCACGCCGCTGACCCGTTCCGCCGGTTCCTTCAGCGTCTGGATGGCTCGCACCCGGGCCGGCCGCATCGACGGGGCCGCGAGCAGCTCGTCGTGGATGCCGATGGTCCCCGCGGGCAGGGTCCCGGTGACCACGGTGCCGCTGCCCCTGATGCTGAACGCCCGGTCCACCCACAGCCGCACCGGCGCACCCGGGTCGCCCGCCGGCAGGCCGTCCACCAGGCGGCCCAGCGCGGCGCGCAGCTCATCCATGCCCTGCCCGGTCACCCCGCTGACCGCGAGGCTGTCCACCTGGCCCAGGCTGCTGCCGCGGATCCGCTCCGCCGCCTCGCGCAGCGCGGGCCCGGGGTCGGCGAGGTCGGCTCGGGTGACCACGAGCAGCCCGCGGGTGATGCCCAGCGCGTCGATCGCGGCGAGGTGCTCCGCCGACTGGGGCATCCACCCCTCGTCCGCGGCGACCACGAACATCACCGCGGGCACCGGGCCGACCCCGGCGAGCATGTTCGGCACGAACCGCTCGTGCCCGGGCACGTCGACGAACGCCAGCCGCTCCCCCGACGGCAGGGTCAGCCAGGCGAACCCCAGGTCGATGGACAGGCCCCGGCGCCGCTCCTCGGCCCACCGGTCCGGCTCCATCCCGGTCAGCGCGCGGATCAGCGTGGACTTCCCGTGATCGACGTGGCCGGCGGTAGCGACGACCTGCATGGCTATCCGCCCCGCTCCGGCAGCGGCCCATCATGCAAAACGGCTGCCGCGGCCAGCACGGCCGTCACCAGGGTGGCATCGCCGTCCGGGGGGACCGAGCGCAGGTCCAGCAGGACCCGGCCGCCCTCGGCGCGGCCCACCACCGCCGGGACCACGCCGCGCCGCACCGGATCCCCGGCACGCAGCGGCACCGCGAGCCCCACGGGCAGGCTCAGCGCGGCACTGGGCAGCGCGACGCCGGGTGCCGCGCCGCCCCCAGCGGCCGCCTCGGCCCGCACCGCACGGGCGTCGATCCCCGCGGAGCACAGTTGGGCCGCCAGGCGTTCGGCACGATCCAAAAGGGCGGCCGCACTGGCGGCCAGTGCTTCGGCGACCGGCGCCGGCGGTCCGGCCAGCGTCGCCTCCAGGGCGGCGAACGTCAGCTTGCCCACCCGCAGCGCCCGGGCGAGGGGGTGCCGGGCAAGCCGGGAGACCAGGTCGGCCCGGCCGAGGATGAGCCCGGCCTGCGGGCCGCCGAGCAGCTTGTCGCCGCTCGCGGTGACCAGCGCGGCGCCGGCCCGCAGCCAGGTGTCCGCGTCCGGCTCGCCGGGCAGCAGCGGGGTGGGTGCGAGCAGCCCGGAGCCGATGTCGCCGACCACCGGGGCCGGCAGGCCGGCCAGTTCGGCCACGCTGGCGCTGGCGGTGAACCCCTCGATCCGGTAGTTGGACGGATGCACCTTGAGCACGAACGCGGTGGCCGGGCCGACAGCGGCCGCGTAGTCGGCGAGCGTGGTGCGGTTGGTGGTGCCGACCTCGCGCAGCCGGGCACCGGTCGACTCCATCAGGTCGGGCAGCCGGAACCGGTCCCCGATCTCGATCAGCTCGCCACGGCTGACCACGATCTCATCGCGGTCCCCGGTGGCCAGCGCGGTCGCGGCCAGCACGAGCGCCGCCGCGTTGTTGTTCACCACATGCACCGCCTGCGCCGCCGGGACGGCGGCGGCGAGCGCGGCCAGGGCGCCCCGGCCGCGCCGGCCCCGGGCGCCGATCGCCAGGTCGAACTCAACGTCGGTACAGCCCGCGGCCGCGGCCACCGCCTCGCGGGCGGCGGCGGACAGCGGCGCGCGGCCCAGGTTGGTGTGCAGCAGCACGCCGGTGGCGTTGATCACCGGCGTCAGCGTGGCGGCCCGCGCAGGGAGCGCCGCCGCGGCGTCGTCGGCTACCTGCGCGGGGGTGATCCGGCCCTCCCGGGCCCGCTGCTGGGCGGCGGCCACGGCCGCCTTCACCCGGGCCCGGCCCAGCCGCACCGCGGCCTCCGCCAGGCGCGGGTCGGCCAGCACCGCGTCGGTGCGCGGCACGAGGCGGCGGGAGTCCACGCAGGTGACCTTACCCGCCGGACACTCCAGTGCGCCCACCGGTGAACTGGGGCCCGGATCCGCGCATGGTGGCCGTAACCGGGGGTAGTGGCGAGTTCGATATCGGCTGGAATGCACTCAGGGAGTGATTCCTCATGACAGCGATGTTGCGAGTGCCGCGCACCCGTGGCCTTGGCAGCGGCGTCCTGCTGATCCTGCTTGGCGCCTGGGGCGCGCTGATCCCATTCGTCGGGCCCTACTTCCATTTCGCCTACACCCCCGACACCGCCTGGACCTGGACCTGGGGGCGGTTCTTCCTCGAGGTCGTGCCCGGCGTGGCCACCGCCCTTGGCGGGCTGATCCTGACGATCAGCGCCTTCCGGCCGGTCGCCATGTTCGGCGCGGCCCTGGCCGCCGCCGCGGGCGCCTGGTTCACCGTGGGCACGCTGCTCGGGCCGGTGTGGGCGAGCTACTCCTCGCTCGGCGGGCCGGCCAGCGGGCCGGCCGCGCTCAACGCGGGCCAGCCGACCGGCGGCCCGCTGCACATGACGGCGGAGCACCTGACGTTCTTCACCGCGCTGGGTGTGGTCATCGTGTTCCTCGCCGCCGTGGCCTTCGGCCGCCTGGCGGTCATCGGCGCGCGGGAGGCCCAGCTCGCCTCCGCCGACGAGGCCAAGGGCAGGGACGGGACCGAGAACAAGCCGGTGCAGCGGGACAGGGCCGCCGGGCAGGACGGCGAGCGGCCGAACGTGTGGCGCCGTCTCACCACCGCGCGGTAAACCGCCCGGGGGGTGCCCAGGTATCCGGGCGGCTTACGGCGCGGCCGGTAGCGGAGGCGGACGGGAATCGAACCCGCCTGCGACGCTGTGCGCCGCACACCGGTTTTGAAGACCGGGGGGGCCACCAGGCACCCGGACGCCTCCGGTCCCGACCTTACTGCCACGCCCGGGAGTAAACCCGGCGCCCCCCTGCGGCGTCTTTTGTCCGGAACGGTCCGCACGGCGAGCGGAGGTGCCCGGTGATCACGACGATGCTCGCGGTGCGCGGCCGGCGGCTGGGCCGCCACGCCGCGGCGTGGGGATGCGCGGCGCTGGCCACGGTCACGGTGCTCGGCCCGGCGCCCGCCCAGGCCAGGGCGGCCGCCACCGTCCCGCCGGGCCGGGTATGGGCGTCGTTCGCCTTCTACCCGCCGCTGAATCAGCTCGTATTGTTCGGCGGGAACAGCGGCAGCACCATCTACGCGGACACCTGGACCCGCACCGGCAGCAGCACCTGGGCCCGGCAGCACCCGGCCCTCTCCCCGTCCGCGCGGACCGGCGCCGCCCTGGTCTATGACCCGGCCACGCAGCAGTTGCTGCTGTTCGGCGGTGGCACCACCCCGTCCGGCCCGTTCAACGGCGACACGTGGACCTGGACCGGCACCACGTGGGCCCGGCTGCACCCGGCCACTTCGCCACCGGGCCGGGAGTTCGGCGACCTGGTCTACGACGCCGCCACCAAGACCGTGGTCCTGTTCGCCGGCTGGCACGGCAGCTATCTGGATGACACGTGGTCGTGGAATGGCACCACCTGGACCCACCTGCGCCCGGCTACCTCGCCCAGCGGGCGGGACAGCGACGCCTTCGTCTACGATCCGGCGACCGGGACGGCGATCATGTTCGGCGGGTTCCGCGGCACCGGCTATGTCCCGGGTGACACCTGGTCGTGGAATGGCACCACCTGGACCCAGCTCAATCCGCCCACCTCGCCCGGCACCGACGTCTTCGCCTGGCAGGGTGCCTACGACGCGGCCAGCCACCAGCTGCTGCTGTTCGGCGGCGACCGCGGGAAGACCAAGCCGTCCCTGGACGGGACCTGGGAATGGACCGGCACCACCTGGACCCAACTCAGCCCGGCGACCTCACCCCCCGGCCGCGGCTACGGGACGATGACCTACGACGCCGCCACCAAGCAGGTGGTGCTGACCGCGGGCCGCTCGACCGGCACCACGATCACCTATCCGACTACCACCTGGAGCTGGAACGGCAGCACCTGGGCGCAGATCTGACCCGGCCGCGTCAGCCGTCGTAGAGCGCGTCGATGACGTCGGCGTACTTGGCGTGCACGATCCGGCGCCGCAGCTTCAGCGTGGGGGTGAGCTCCTCGGTCTCCGCGGTCCACTCCACCGGCAGCAGCCGCCACTGCTTGACCTGCTGGACCCGGGCGAGCCGCTCGTTGGTGGCCGCGACCGCGGCGCCCACCTCGGCCAGCACCACCGGGTCGGCGGCCAGCTCGGCCAGCGAGCCCGGGTCGATGCCACGGGCCCGCGCCCAGGCCGGTGCCACCTCACCGTCCAGGGTGAGCAGCGCCACCACGTGCTTCCGCCGGTCCCCGTAGGCGAGCGCCTGGCCGATCAGCGGATGCGCGACGAGCAGGCTCTCGATCGCGGCCGGCGCGATGTTCTCCCCGCCCGCCGTGATGATCAGCTCCTTCTTGCGGTCCACCACGGATAGGAACCCGTCGCCGTCCAGTTTCCCGATGTCACCGGTGTGCAGCCAGCCGCCGGCGTCGATCAGGTCCGCGGTGAGGTCGGGCCGGTTCAGGTAGCCGGGGGTGGTCAGCGGGCCGCGCACCAGGATCTCGCCGTCGTCCGCGATGCGGACCTCCATGCCCGGGTAGGGCCGGCCCACGGTGCCCAGCTTGAACGCCTGGGGCGTGTTGGTGGTGAACGCCCCGGTGGTCTCGGTCATCCCGTAGATGTCGAGGATCTTCATGCCCAGGCCGGAGAAGAACGCGGCCACCTCCGGCGGCAGCGGCGCCGCCGCGCTCGACACGACCTCCGCCCGGTCCAGGCCGAGCAGGCCGCGGATCGGCGCCAGCACCGCCGCGTCCGCCGCGGCGAACTCCTCCTCCAGCCCGGCCGGCATGGTGTGGCCGTACTGGCACGCCTCGACATAACGGCGCCCGGTGTCCATCGCCTTGGCCACGGCGGCGCGCTTGCCCTCGTCCTGCTCCAGGGTGAACAGCGCCTCGATGCCGGCCCGCACCTTCTCCCACACCCGGGGCACGCCGAAGAAGCCGTTCGGCCGGACCTTCCCGACCACCCGCACCAGCTGGGTGGGATCCGGGCAGAAGTGCACGTGCGTGGCGGTGTAGATGGGCAGGTAGATGCTGAACATCCGCTCCGCGATGTGGGCCAGCGGCAGGTAGGACACCCAGCGCGGCTCGCTCGGGAGCATGCCCAGGGCACGCGCCGCGGCAAGCTCGTAGCCGACGTTGCGGTGGGTCAGCAGGACGCCCTTCGGGTCGCCCGTGGTCCCCGAGGTGTACAGCAGGGCCACCGGGTCGCCCACGCCGATCCGCGCCACCCGGCCGGTGACCACATCGGCGTCCTCGGCGTACCGCCGCGCGCCGAGCGCCGCGAACTCGTCCCAGGTCAGGTACGGCTCTCCGGCCGGGCACGCGGCGGCGTCCCGGACGATGATCGTCCGCAGCCCGGGAAGCTGGGCCAGCACCGGCTGCCAGCGGGCCAGTTCGCCCGCACCGTCCAGGACCGCGATCCGGGCGTCACAGTCGCCCGCGACGTAGGCGATCTGCTCCGGCGCCAGCGTGGCGTAGCACGTCACGGCCAGGCCGCCGGCGTGCACCGCGGCCAGGTCGGCGAGCACGTGCTCGGTGCGGTTGGGCAGCATGAGCGCGACCCGCTCACCCGGCTCAAGGCCGAGCGCGGCGAAACCCGCCGCCAGTTCCAGCACCCGCTGGCGGGTCTGCGCCCAGGTGAGGGTCTGCCAGCCGTCGCCGTCCTCGTTGGAGAACGCCGGGGCGCCGCCGGACCCGGCGGCCGTGGCGCCGAGCAGGTCGCACAGCGTCCGGTCACCCGCCGCACGCTCGACCTCGGCCCTCTCCTGGAGCGTGTGCGCCGTCATGGTGGCCTCCGGCTATGTCTAGAGTCGAGCCATGACGGCCGACATCCGGTTGACTCAGTATGCGAGTGGTGGGGGCTGTGCGTGCAAGATCCCGCCAGGTGAGCTTGAGGAAGCGGTAGCCAGGCTGCTGCCCGCGGCGGCGCAGCCGGGCCTGCTGATCGGCCTTGAGCACGGCGACGACGCCGCGGTGGTGCGGATCCGCGACGGCCAGGCCGTGGTCGCGACCGCCGACTTTTTCACACCGGTGGTGGACGACGCCTACACGTTCGGTGCCATCGCCGCCGCCAACGCCCTGTCCGATGTGTACGCGGTGGGCGGTGAGCCGCTGGTCGCACTGAACCTGCTCGGCTGGCCCCGCGCCAGGCTCAGCGCCGAACTGGCCGGCGAGGTGCTGCGCGGCGGGCTCGAGATGGCCACCAGCGCGGGCTGCCTGGTGGCGGGCGGGCACAGTATCGACGACCCGGAGCCCAAGTACGGCATGGCGGTCACCGGGCTGGCCGACCCGCGGGCCCTGCTCCGGATCAACGCCGGGAAGCCGGGACAGCCGCTGAGCCTCACCAAGCCGATCGGCTCGGGCGTGCTCAACTCCCGGCACAAGGCAACCGGCCAGCCGCACCCGCAGGCGGTGGCCGTGATGACCACGCTGAACGCGGCGGCCAGCCGGGCCGCGCTGGCCGCGGGCCTGGCCTGCGCCACCGACGTCACCGGGTTCGGCCTGCTCGGGCACGCCTTCAAGCTGGCCCGGGCGAGCGGGGTCACCGTGGTCATCGATCACCGCGCGGTGCCGCTGATCGACGGGGCGCGCGAGGCGGTGCGGGCCGGGTACGTGCCCGGCGGCACCCGGCGCAACCTGGACTGGGTCGCCCCGCACGCCGACCTCGGCGCGGTGGGCGAGGAGGACCTGCTGCTGCTCGCCGACGCTCAGACCTCCGGCGGGCTGCTCGTGGCCGGCGAGATACCCGGTGCCCCCGTGGTCGGGGAACTGCTCCCCCAGGCCGGGCCGGCGATCATGGTCCGCTAGCGGCCGCCCGATCCGTGGGCGCTAACCTCGACGCCATGGCCTCCGGATCCGAGCACCTGCGCCCGAACCTGCACGAATACCTGGTCGCCCACGCGACCCCGCCGGACGCGCTGCTGCGCGACCTGATCACCGAGACCGCTGAGCGCTTCCCCGGCAACGTCATTTACCAGATCGGCCCAGAGCAGGGCACGTTCATGACCATGCTGGCCAGCCTCATGGGCGCCCGGCAAGCGGTCGAGGTCGGCACCTTCACCGGGTACTCGTCGATCTGCACCGCCCGCGGGCTCGCCGACGGCGGCAGGCTGCTGTGCTGCGACATCAGCGAGGAGTTCACCTCGCTCGCGCGCACCTACTGGCAGAAGGCGGGGCTGGCGGACCGTATCGAACTGCGGCTCGGCCCCGCCCTGGACACGCTGCGCGCCCTGCCCGGCGGCGCCACCTTCGACCTCGCCTTCATCGACGCGGACAAGCAGGGCTACCGCGGCTACTGGGACGAACTGGTGCCGCGCATGCGCCCCGGCGGGCTGATCCTGGTGGACAACACGCTGCTGCACGGCCGGATCTTCGCCGGCAGCCCGGACCCGGACGCGCTCGCGATGCGGGAGTTCAACTCCTACGTCCGGGCCGACGACCGGGTCGAACTGGTGATGCTGCCGGTCGGCGACGGCCTCACCCTGGCCCGCACCAGATAACCAGGCAAACGGACACGCGACGCGGCGTTGCTCTCCTGCCACCCCATCTGCAATGGTTTGCATAAGCGAAACGACAGCGGGCGAGGCAAGCGGGAGAGACCACGGGTAGTGGCACGCCGGGGCCGCCGGGCCGAAAGCCGCGACTATGTCGCGGTGGCCCGGCGCCAAGGCTGTGCACTCTTGGGCCCTCCGGGCCCGATGGGCCTCCCGAAGCCAGCGAAGCGCCCGCGAGGGAGGCCAGATGAGTGAGCGTGCCGACATCGTGGTGGCCGGGGCCGGGCACAACAGCCTGCTCACCGCCTGCTACCTGGCCAAGGCTGGGTACCGCTGCCTGGTGCTGGACGCGCGGAGCATCCCCGGCGGCGGTGCGGCCACCGAGGAGCTCCTGCTGCCCGGGTTCGGCATCGACACCTGCGCCACCGGCCACACCATGATCCGGGTCAATCCCGCGCTGCTGCACGACGAGCTCGGGCTGATCGCCGACTACGGCCTGCGCTACGTCGAGCCGGATCCGGTGGAGCAGGTCGCCTTCCCCGACGGCGAGCAGTTCACCATGTGGCTGGACCGGGATCGGACGATCGAGGAGGTGGCCCGGTTCTCCCGCGAGGACGCCGTCGCCTACCGCCGCCTGCTCGACGACTACGACGAGGTCAAGGGCCTGTTCAGCCGGTGGCAGTTCACCCCTGTGGGCTACGGGCCCTCGCTGGAGAAGATGCTGGACGAGCATCCGCGCGGGCGGATCTGGGCGCGGCGGCGGCAGCTGTCGGCGGTCGAGGTGGTCCAGCACGAGTTCACCAGCCGGCACGTCCAGGCGTTCCTGCTGTGGATGGCCTACCAGGTGTTCCAGCCGCTGGACACGCCCGGCTCGGGGGTACTGCCCTACCAGCAGACGTTCGGCCGCCAGCAGCGCAGCTGGTCCATCCCCATCGGCGGGTCGGCGAGCCTCACCGCGGCGATGACCGGTTACCTGGAAGACCGCGGCAGCACCATCCTGTGCGACCGCCGGGTGCGGCGGCTGCTGCTGGAGGACGGCCGCTGCGCCGGCGTGGAGACAGACGACGGCGAGCAGTACCTGGCCGGCACGGCCGTGGTGTCCACGATCCACGTCAAGCACCTGCGCGACATGGCGCCGGCGGACGCCTGGCCGGAGGAGTTCCACTACGGCGTGGACACCTACGACGTGGGGGTACCAGGGTTCGCCGCCTACTACTGCACCACCGCCGCCCCTGAGTTCGCCTCCCCGCACGGCCCGCGCACCGCGGTGTCCGCCGGGATGGCGGGCTGGCCGGAGGACATGATCCAGCTTGGCGCCGACCTGCGGGCAGGCCGGTACATCCCGGACCCGCCGTGGGTGCTGGTGGCGACCCCGACGCTGGCCGACCCCGGCCGTGCGCCCGACGGATGCCACACCATGAAGATCCTCAGCCCACAGACCTACCGGCTGCCCCGCGACATGGGCGGCTGGGACAGCGTCAAGGAAGACCACGCCCGCCGGCTGCTGGAGAACCTGCGCAGGCACGCCCCCAACATGACCGACGACACCATCCTCGGCCACCTGGTCAAGTCCCCGGCCGACATCGAGCAACTCAACCCGCACATGATCAACGGGGCGTTCCACGGCGGCAACCGCGGCCCGGCGTTCAGCGGTGCGCTGCGCCCGGCGCCCGGCTGGGCCAGCCACCGGATGCCCATTCCCGGGCTGTACCAGACCGGCGGCAGCACGCACCCAGGCGGGTCCATCACCGGCGCCCCCGGGCGCAACGCGGCCATGGTGCTGCTCGGCGACCTCGGCCACGACCCGGCCGGGGTCATGTCCGGCCCGGCGATCCCGGCGCGCGCGCAGAGCCGTGGCTGACGCGCAGGTGGCCGCCGCCATCGCTAACTGGGGACCGCGGTTCACCGCCCAGGGCGTCGATCCGGCGGACTTCGCCCGGGTTACCGGCGGCATCGAGCGCTGGGAGGACTGGCTCGGCGCCTGGCGGGACAACGGCGACATGCATGCCGGGCTGGCCGGTGAGGCGGCCGAGCGGGGCTGGCTGCGGACCGCCGGCGAGGCGTGGATGCGGGCCGCGGTGAGCTACCACTTCGGCAAGTTCGTCTGGATGCTCGACATGGATGCGCACGACGCGGTCGCCGCCCAGGCGGTGGCGGCGATGTACCGCGGCCTGGAACTGCTCGACCCGGACGCCGAGCGGATCGAGATCCCGTTCGGCGGCGCGGTTATGGCCGGCAACCTGCGCCGGCCACCGGGAGTGAACCACCCGCCGCTGGTGCTGCTGATCGCCGGCCTGGACTCCACCAAGGAGGAGTTCTTCCTGGTGGAGAACACCCTGCTGGCCCGCGGCCTGGCGACGTTCTCGCTGGACGGGCCTGGCCAGGGTGAGTCGGCCGGGGAGCTGAAGATCCGCCCCGACTTCGAGGCGCCGGTGGCGGCCGTGCTCGACGTGCTGTGCCAGCGCGGCGACCTGGACGGCGGCCGGGTGGGCACGCTCGGGGTCAGCCTGGGCGGGTACTACGCCGCCCGGGCCGCGGCCTTCGAGCCCCGGCTGAAGGCGGTGGTCATCGCCGGTGGCTGCTACGACTACGGGGAACTGATCCGGGACCGGTCGCCGCACAGCTTCGCCACGTTCAGCTACGGCTGCGGCGCCGCCACCAAGGAGGACGCCTACCGGGTCGCGGAGCGGATGAGCCTGGCGGGTGCCGCGGAGCGGATCACCCAGCCGATGATCGTGGTGTTCGGCAAGCGGGACCGCCTGGTGCCGTGGCGGCACGCGGCCCGGGTGGCGGCGGAGGCGCCCGCGGCGGAGCTGTGGATGTTCGACGAGGGCAACCACGTCTGCATGAACCTGACCTACCGGTGGCGCCCGCAGGCCGCCGACTGGCTGGCCGGCCGCCTGGCGGCGAGCTAACACAACCTCGTTGCGGCCAGGTCGGCGGCCAGCGCCTCTTGCTCGGCGGCGGTGAGCGAGACAAGCGGCGGGCGCACCGGGCCGCCGGACATGCCCACCAGCCCGGCCCAGGCCTTGATCGAGACGATGTTGTCGATCTGGCGCTCGGCGCCCTGGATCCACTTGGCGGCCACCGCACGGACCGGGTCCAGGGTGGCGGCGACCTCGGCGGCCCTCGCCGTCTCCCCGGCCAGGGCCAGCGTGGTGTATTCGCGCATCGGCTGCCAGCCGGGCGTCTGGTACAGGTAGGGCGCCGCCGAGGACATATAGACACGCTGGCCGTGGGAGGTCATGTTCTCCAGCCAGGTCTCCTCGTGCGGCGAGCAGACCAGCATCTGCTCGCCGAACCGGTCCAGCAGCCCCAGGTACCTGGCATGGCCGCGGCCCACCTTGATGCCGACCACGTTCTCGATCCCGGCCAGCCGCTCGATCAGCCCGGTGGACAGGCTGACCCCCGAGTAGCCGGTGTCGAACAGCCACACGCCGATATCCACGCTCGCGCAGACGTGCACGAACCACTGGTACAGGCCCTCGTCGGAGGCGGGCGGATAGTAGGGGCTGATCACGACGGCGAAGTCCGCGCCGGCCGCCTCCGCGTGCCGGGTCAGCTCGATCGTCTCCGCCGCACTGTGCTGGCCGGTGTGCGCGAGCACCGGGCAGCGTCCCCGGGCGCGCTCCACCACCACCTCGGTCAGCCGGCGCCGCTCCGCCCCCGACAGCGCCCAGAACTCGCTCATCACCCCGCCGCAGAAGATCCCGCTGATCCCCAGGTCGCCGGTGAGCCGGTCCAGGTCGCCGAGCAGCGCGGCCTCATCGATGTCCCCGCCGGGGCCGAACGGGACGGTGATGGCCGCCCACAGCCCGGTGAACCGCTCCCGGGCCGCCTGTTTGGCCTCCGCCTTCGAGTAGTCCATGGTCTGCCTCCGGTCACAGGGTCTCGGCGAGCCAGTCGGCCACCAGCGGCCGCGCCTGGTACCAGAGGTTGTTGAGGATGTGCACCCCGTCCGGGTAGATCACCGTGGTGACCGGCCCGCCGTACTCGGCGGCGATCCGCTCTCCGTGCACCGGCGGCGAGCCGGGGTCGTTCCCCCCGTAGAGCTGGAGCAGCGGCACCCGGGCCTTGGCCGCCGCGCCGGCCACCGTCATCGCCGCCATGTTGGCGGCCGGGTCGACGCCGTGGTGCTGGTACTGCCCGGGCCGGGTCAGCTCGTCCATCTCCGCGAACCGCCCCGCGGGGGTGTACCAGGTGGAGATGGCGAACACGGCACGGACCCGCTCGTCCACCGCGGCAGTCCGGATGGCGAACAGCCCGCCGTAGGAGATGCCGCCCACGGCCAGGCGCGTGCCGTCCACGTCCGGCCGGGCGGCCAGCGCGCCGATGATCGCCTGCACCGCCTTCTCCTGGTCGGGGCGCAGCTTGCTGTCAAAGCTCAGCAGTCCCTGGCCGGGGCCGTCGAAGGCGGCCACCGCCAGCCCGCGCGCGACGATGTGGTCGGCCAGGTTGTACAGCTCTTCCTTCGCCGAATCAGCCCCGGGAAGCAGCAATACGATTGGCGGGTGGCTGGCCCGCTCCGGCACCCGCAGGTAGCCGGGGAGAACCAGCCCCTCGAACGGGACGGCCAGCAGTTCCATGGGCGGCGCCAGGAGCGGGGCGGCGTTGGCCCAGGCATCCCCCATTGCCTCGAGCGCGGCGCGGAACTGGGCCTGGTCGTGGGTGAACACGAAGCTGGCCCAGTGGTAGGCCAGCGCGCCGCGCAGGTAGGCGTCCCCGGCGGTGAGCTTGCGGCCCGCGGCCAGCGCGGCGTCGCCCCGCTCGACGTGCCGTGCGGCGTGCCGGCTCCACGTCGCGCACCACTGCTCGTAGTCGGTGATCTCCGCCTTGAGCTGCTCGAACTCCCACGGGGTGACGTAGTTGGACAGGATCCGCCAGGTAAACCGGCGGTACATGGCGACCAGCCGCTCGTCCATGCTCCGCCTTCCTCAGCTCGCGGGCGCCCAGGTGCACCGGTCCCCGGTCACGGTCCAGACGGTCTCGGCCGGCGGCAGCGCCCAGAACTCCACGAACGAGAACTCCTCCTGCCGGTCGTTTTCGAACCAGTGCACCTCGCCGGGGCCGACCAGGGCGCTGTCCCCGGCATTCAGCCGGTGCGCCTCCTCGCCGGTGTACAGCAGACCGGAGCCGGCCAAGACGCAGAACACGTGATGGCAGTCGGTGTGGTAGTGCGCGGCGGCGGTGTCGCCGGGGTGGTAGCGGATCCGGTCGGCGCGGATCGCCTGCGCGCCCACCGGCACGCTCTCGGTGACCAGGTCGAGCCGGTCCCTGGTGTCCCGGGTGGACACCAGGTGCGGCAGTTCGGCGGCCGCGAAGAGCTTGCGCAGCGGGGTGAACCCGCCCTCGGGGGCCGAGCCGGTGGACCGCGCCACCATCAGGTCCAGGCCGTCCAGGCCGGCCTCGGCGGTGATGGTGTCACAGACCGACAGCCACAGCACGCTCTCGGCGGCCAGCGCGAACCGCTCGCCGTCGCCGGGCGGCCAGCCCGCGGCGGTGCCCGAGCCCGCGATCACGTAGGCCAGGGCCTCCGTCCCGCCGAGCGGGATGTCCGGCGTCCGGGCTCCCGGCGCCACCCGCCAGCGGCTGACCTCCAGCGGGACCGGCTCACCGAACCCTTCCGCGCCGGCCCAGGAGCGGCCGGTCCACCCCTCTTCGGCCGCGGCGGGGTCCGTGGTGTCGGCGGGGTCGGGAGAGGTGATCCACGGCATGGCGGGCTCCTGCCTTCAGGGGGTGAGAATCGGGCGGATGGCCTCCCGCCGCTCCAGCGCACCGAAGGCGGTGGCCACGTCGGCGAGCGGGTAGATGTGTGTGGTGAGCGGCTCGGTGCGGATCGCGCCGGAGGCGAGCAGCGCGATCATGGCCGGGTAGGCGTTCGGGCTGGACCGGATGCCCAGCACGTCGAGTTCGTCGAGGGTGACCAGGTCCACGGGTAGTTCCGCGGTGGCGCCGCCGGCCAGGCCGAGCAGCGCCACGGTCCCGCCGCGCCGGGCGCAGCGCAGCGCCTGGGCCACCACGGCGGGGTTGCCGGAGCAATCGAACACGCGGTCGGCGCCCCGGCCGCCGGTGGCCTCCCTGGCCCCGGCCACCGGGTCCTGCCGGGAGTAGTCCACGACCGCGGTGGCGCCGAGGTCCCGGGCGATGTCCAGGCGCGGCCCGCGGCCCACCATGACGACGTTGGTGGCGCCGGCGGCCCGGGCCACCTGGAGCATCAGCAGGCCAAGCAGCCCAGGGCCGAACACGACGGCGCTGGCGCCCGGGCCGAGCCGGGCCCGGCGCGCCGCGTGCACGGTGAGCGCGCCCTGGTTGACCAGGGCGGCGGCGACGTCGGTGACCGTGGGCGGGACCTTGTGCAGGGCTACCACGGGCCGGACCGCGTACTCCGCGAGGGCGCCCGGCGCGGTGTGCCCGTATAGCTTGAACCCGGGCTCGGCGACCCGCTCGCACAGGTTGTAGCGGCCGGCCCGGCACATCGGGCAGCTGCCGCAGCCGGTGTGGTTCTCGGCCACCACCCGGTCCCCCACGGCCAGGCCGCTGCGCTCGGTGCCGGGCCCGAGTTCGGCGATCTCGCCGGACCATTCGTGCCCGATGATGAACGGCAGCGCGGGCGGCCAGGTGCCCCGGTACGCGCCCGCCACGATCTTCAGGTCGGTGCCGCAGATACCGCAGGCGCGGACCCGGACCAGCACCTCACCCTCGCCCGGCACGGGCACCGGGACCTCCGCCACGTCCAGGCTGCCGAACTCCCGCAGCAGGGCCGCCTTCATCGCGGTCACTGGTTCTCCTTCACCGGCAGCGCGGCCCATATCTCGCGTGCTTGGCGGACCACGTGGCCGGCGACCGCCTCGGCGATCTCCTCCGCGCGTTCCGGGGTGGCCAGCTCGGGCCGGCCGTACCAGCCGGTCTCGGCGACGTGATGGAAATCCCGCATCACCGGATAGACGTCCGGGCGGCGGAACAGCGCGTGCGCCGCCTCACCAGCCGCGCGGTCGCTGGCGGGTGTCGCCTTCTCCAGGCGCACCAGGGCGGGATCGAAGGCCAGCACGGCCGCCGTCTCCATGGACCCGGCGTGGGTGAACTCCATCTCGTCGGGGAACCGCGTATGGGTGATCACGTGCGCCTCGGCCATCACCACCTGGACCCCGTGCCTGCCCTGCGCCTCGTCCGCCGCCAGCCGCAGCGTGGCCGAGTTCCCCTCGTGCCAGTTCACCGAGAGGATCCGGCGGGCCCCAGCGCGGGCGAGCCCGCCGCACACCTCGTTGAACACCGCGATGAGGGTGGCGGGTGAGAGCGTCAGCGTGCCCGGCCAGTCCAGGTGGTAGTGCGCGACGCCGACCAGCCCGAGTGACACGGCCACGGTGTCCAGCCGGGCGGCGGCCCGCTCGGCGATGGACTGGGCCGCGAACGCGTCGGTGCCGAGCGGCAGATGGCCGCCGTGCTGCTCGACGCTCCCGGCGAAGACCACGGCGGTGCCGCTGGCGCCGATGAGCCGGGCGGCCTCGGGCTGGGCGAGCCGCTCGATCAGCCGGTCAGGGTGGCGGGGCATCGGGTGTCAGCCTCCATATCCGGTGACGGCCCCGTCGCGGACCGCGTCGCGGTGTGCGGTGATCGGGGTCTGCCAGGGTTCGGTCACCACGTCGAGCAGGGCGGGGCCCGGCGCGGAGCACGCCGCGCGCAGCGCCGCGGCGAGGTGGCCGGGCTCGGAGACCCGCTCACCGGCGAGCCCGAAAGCCCGCGCCACGTCCGCGAACGGCACGTCGGAGAAGTCCTCGCCCTCCCAGCCGCGGCCGAACGTGATCCGGCGGTACCAGCGGATCCAGCCGAGCGACCGGTTGTTCAGCACGACCACGGTGACCGGCAGGCCCAGTTCCGCCACCGTGGCCAGCTCACCCGCCGCGTACCCGAGCGCACCGTCGCCGGTCAGCACCACGGTGCGCCTGCCGGGCCGGGCGGTGGCCACGCCGATCGCCGCGGGCACCGCGTACCCGAGCCCGGCCTGGCCGCGCGGGCAGAGCACCCGCCGCCCGCTGCGCCGCTGCTCGAGGTAGACCCCGCCCCAGCCGCTGGCCAGGCTGGCGTCGCAGATCAGGATGTCATCGCCGCAGAGGGCCGCCTCGATCTCCGCGAGCACCCGCTGCGGCGCGATGGGGACCGCGTCGCTGGCCCGTTCGGCGTCCCGGTCCACGCGCCAGGCCGCGGCCAGTTCCGCGATCCGGGCCCGCCAGGCCGCCCGGCCCGGTGGTGGGCCCGCCCGGGCCGCCGCCTCGTCCAGGGCGGCGAGCAGCGCGCGCAGCCCGGGCCGGGCGTCGGCGAGCACGGCAGCCGCCAGCGGGAAGGCACGGCCCAGTTCGGCCGGGTCCAAGTCGAGCTGCACGATGGCCTGGCCAGGCCCGGGCAGCGCCCAGCCGTACGTCGGCCCGCTGCCGGCCTTGGTCCCGGCGAACAGCACCACATCGGCCTCGGCCAGCGCCGCGGCCGCGGCGGTGGTGCCCATGGTCCCGGTGACGCCCACCGACAGCGGATGGTCCTCCGCGATCGCCCCCTTGCCCGACAGGGTGGTGCCCACGGCCGCGGACAGCGCCTCGGCCAGCGCGGTCAGTTCGCCGCCCGCGCCCGAGTGCAGCACTCCCCCGCCCGCCAGCACGAACGGGCGCTGCGCGCCCCGCAGCACCGCCACGGCGGCCGTAACGTCGTCCGGGTCGGGCCAGGGGCGGAACGCGGGGAAGCTGCCGAACCGGGAGGGACGCGCTCCCTCCGGCAGCGCGATGTAGTCCAGGGCCGGGCCGTCGAGCACGTCCTGGGGCAGGAACAGTGCGACCGGGCCGGGCCGTCCCGTGGTGGCCTCGCGGAACGCCTGGCGGACCAGGGCCGGCATGGTCGCCGCGTCCGGCACGGTGGCCTGCCACTTGGTCACCGGGGCGAGCAGGGCCGCCTGGTCCAGCGCCTGGGACGCGGCGCTGCGGTACCGGTGCGGCGCCAGCCGCGCGGGCAGCTCACTGACCAGGGCCACCACCGGCACCGAGGCGCCAAGCGCCTCGCCGAGCCCGGACGGCAGCTTCGCCGCGCCGGGCCCCACCGTGGCGTCGCAGACCCCAGCCTGGCCGGTGATCCTGGCGTAGCCGTCGGCGGCGTACGCGGCGGTCCGCTCGTCCCTGACCAGCACGTGCCGCATGCCGGGCTGCCGGTCGAGGATCGCGTCGTACAGCGCGAGCGTCTGGCCGCCGGGCACACCGAACACGTGCCGCACGCCGTGCTCGGCGAGCAGGCTGGCGAGCAGCGCCCCGCCGTGCTGGGCAGTGCTGGCCCGGGGGGGCGACCCCCCGGAACCCCCCGATGGCCTGCGGCCCCGCTCCTCCGTCACGGGGCCTTGGCCGCCAGTGCTGGCCCG
>Ga0209166_10001080_pt1 | contig 24104 bp, 20 predicted proteins | sample Coa_R1_3_FD_187151 | JGI IMG/M metagenome (GOLD analysis project Ga0209166, IMG submission 187151) | Surface soil microbial communities from Centralia Pennsylvania, which are recovering from an underground coalmine fire - Coalmine... | ecosystem: Environmental > Terrestrial > Soil >...
GCGGCATTGGGCGCATAACATTCCGAGGTGATGCGCTCATTCCAGTCGTGATAGGGATAGGCGGAGTCCTGCAACTCGATGGCTTCGAGATAGGGATTCTCGCGGGGAGGCTGGTAGAAGTGGCCATGGATGCAAATGTATTTCACTTTGCCTCCCCTAGGGTCTGAGCAAAGACAATGAAAGAGTGAGGAGACAGAATGAGTCCGGACTCCATCGCCATCCTGCCGGTCGATGCAGGATCAGATCGTACCCCGCGATTTGCGGATGGCGAGTTATCGAGAGCCGGGTGACCCTGGGCGCTCCAGCAGGCAGCAGAGGACTCCAGAATCGTAGTCCAGTTCCCTTCGAATTCGGGAACGCTCAGCGCGATGGAAGAGTCGGAGAAGTTGAACACAACTGATAGTGCTTTGGGTCGAGTCTGGAAGGACAGAAGCAGCGCTTCGTTTCCCAACTCGCGAACGGTGTGGGAAGGCGCGACACCGAGTTTGAATTCCCTTCGGATCCGAATCAACTCCTGATAGAAACTCAACAGAGTTCTATGTGGATGCTTCCCTTTCAGAGAATGATTCAGAGAGGAACGCACAAAGGTTTGTTCGTCTTGTGGATCGGGAACACTCTCCTGCCAGCCGAAAGCGGCAAATTCTTCGCGCCGTCCCCGGCGCACCGCTTCCACCAGGCCAGGATCTCCATGGCTGGTGAAATATTGGAAGGGCGCCGTCTCTCCATATTCTTCACCCATGAATAAGAGTGGGACAAAAGGTGAGAGCAAGTTGATGCCAGCCGCAAGTTTGAGACTTTCGAAATCGACGAGCGCGGATAACCGCTCGCCGGCAGCGCGGTTTCCCACCTGGTCATGATTTTGCGTGCAGGCTACGAACTTCGAAGGCACGATTCCGCTCGGAGAGTTTCCGTGACGGCGCTGGCGGTAAGTAGAATATTGGCCCGAATAATACCAGCCGTCTTTCAGTGTCGCAGCTAGCGGGGCGATTCCGCCAAAGTCAGAGTAATAGCCTCGACTCTCGCGCGTGAGTAAGACGTGAACCGAATGATGAAAATCATCGCTCCACTGGCCATCGAGCGCATGGCCGCCTTGGGCGGCATCGCGCAACAAACGAGAATCGTTCAAATCGCTCTCTGCAATCAAATGCAGAGGCCGACCCAGTCGCCCGGAGAGTGCAGCAACGGCTGACTTGAGCTCTGCCAGAAAGTGGCGCGCGCCAAAGTCGAAGATGCCGTGGACTGCATCCAGGCGCAGAGCGTCGAAGTGGTAGTCTTCCAGCCAGTACAATGCGTTCTCGATAAAGAACCTCCTCACCTCGTCGCTGCTCTGGCCATCGAAGTTGATCGCCTGTCCCCACGGAGTGCGGTAACGATCGGTAAAGTAAGGTCCGAATGCATTTAGGTAGTTGCCTTCCGGGCCGAGATGGTTGTAGACCACGTCGAGAGCGACGGAGAGGCCGCGGGCATGCGCCGCGTTCACCAGCCGACGGAGCGCCGCGGGACCGCCGTAGGAATTCTGCGGGGCAAAAAGGTAGACGCCGTCGTATCCCCAGTTTCGCGAGCCGGGAAATTGCGCGACGGGCATCAGCTCGATCGTGGTGATGCCGAGATCAACCAACTCCTCCAGATGCGGAATGACGGCATCGAACGTGCCTTCACGAGTAAACGTGCCTGCGTGTAGTTCGTAAAAAACGCTGTTCTCGAGAGCTTTTCCCTTCCAGCCTTGATCTGTCCACTCGAATTCATCGAACTCGACGATTTGGGAAGGGCCGTGCACTCCCTGTGGCTGAAAGCACGACGCCGGATCCGGGAGGCGGCGATTTTCGTCAAGCTGGTAGAGATACTGCGCGCAGGGTCCCAGCCTCGGAACTATCGCCTGGTAATAGCCCCTGGCAAGGGGCTCCATCGTTACGAGTTCATCGGCGTCGCAAAGATGGAGGCCGACCGCACGCGCGTTGGGCACCCACAGCAGAAACTGCCAACTGCCATCCGGTAAATGGCTGGCGCCGAGTCGCGCGGGATTCACGGAAATTTGGGCTGATGACGACATCGAGCATCCTGCGGGGAACTTTATACCTCGAAGATGCGATAGGCGCCGGATGGTTGCCGCGCCTGCAGTAAAGTGATCGCGACATTATAGACGGGGCTGCCACCGGTGGTTTTTCCTTCGAGCTGCCCGTGATGCGCGTGGCCGTGCAGCACCAGGTCTGCGCCGTGACGATCGATCACTTCGGCCAGCCGTGATGTACCCAGAAAAGGAAAAATCTCTGCGGCTTCGCCTTGAACCGTAGCCGCAATGGGGGAGTAATGCACGACGACGACCCGCTTGGGTGTACGCAGTTGCGCCATCGCACGTTCGAGCTTGAGGGCCTCATCGATGGACGCCTGTACGAACTGCTTGATTTCCGGCTCGCCGAAGGCCGTCAGAACGCCGCGTCCGAAGCCGCCCACGAATCCCTTGGTGCCGGCGAATCCGACTCCGTCGCGCTCGTACGCAGTCCCATCGAGGACTTTGATTCCGGAAGATGCCATCATGCGAATCAACTCGTTCTGCTTGCCGCTCTCATAATCATGGTTACCTAAAACCGCGATGGTGGGAATTCTGGAACGAACCACGACGTTTAACAGAGGCTCCATTTCGTCAGGCTGCCCGTAGTTCGTTAAGTCCCCGGCCAGCACCAGAACGTCGGCCTCTTGGCGAACCGTATTCAACTGGTCGTGCAGAACGTTCTGACGCGATCCAGAAAAATGCAAGTCGGCAGTTGCGGCGATTCTCATGAGTTCTTACAAGCATTCGGAAGAGTTTGCAGGCGGCGATTGCGATATTCCTGCATGAGATTGTCGAGCCCCCACTCGTTGACGTCGATGGCAAACATCTTGTCGTCGATCAGGCTACCGCGAAATCTTGCAGCCGGATCCGGCTTCGAAATAACGGCCTCAAAGCGCTGAATTAGTTCGCGCCACACATCCTCCGGAACGAATTGAGTCTGAGCGGGATACACGAATCGGAACAATATCAGCGCCCAAAGCAACATTTCCCAGTTCTCTCCAGCGAGTTGCAGGATACGTTGCCAGTCGAGTCGGCCTCGCGTTCCATAGACCACGTGTGCGATGTCAGCGCCGTCGAAACGCTCACGACGGGTTACGAATAGCTTTGATGCCAGCAGTTCCTCAGCCGCCAGTACGCGGGTGCGAACGCCGTGGACCGTTGCCGGCTTGGCTCGCTGAATCCATAAATCGTCTACCACGATCGCGGCGTTGCTCATGCCGGTAATCAGGTCGACGAAAAAATCATCGCGGTGCGCCTTGAAAAGCCAGACAGGGTCGCAAGTCTCGCATCGGAAACCTTCCTCTTGCAAGATCTTGATCGCCTGAATCGCACTCTTCGCGGTCAAAAAAACGTCAAGGTCTTTGGTGTCGCGGTAAATTCCCGTGTGCTCCTGAAGAGCAAAGGCGCCGGCAACCGCGTACGGTATGCGCCTCTCCTCAAGCAGCGTGAGGATTTCACGGAAAAGAAGCCGCTGTTGCCGAGGCAGCTTGAAGGGTTCCGACGACGTCTCTGAGATCAGTGTGCGCTGCGGCTCGGCCATAGGATCCCCAGATTTGAAACAAGATTTAACGATTGCTCAAGTGCACCAGTAACGGTGCTCCCGACAAAAAAGTCAACAAAAGATACCGACCCGTCTTCCATTGAACCCAATTCATCGTGCAACCTCTCGTTCAATACTGGCGGCCCTTCTGACAGCTTTTTGACGCTAGTCGCGTACGGGTCGAGCAGTCCATCCGGTATTGCCTGTAAGTTCGTCTAGGGTCGGCAATAACGCGGCATTTCTAGTACGCCCAAAAAGGCCCGGAACCCACCGGGGTGGTGCGCGATTCGATGGCGGTGTAGACGTTGCGCCCGAAGAAGAAGGGCAAGCCCCAATCGAACGTTCCGGCATTGGGACCGCCCAACGTCGAGAAGACGAAGGCGCCGCGGTTGGCAAACAGAGTATCGGCATCCGCGACGGTGAAACTGATATTCGCATTTGTCCCCGACGAGAAGGTGGTTGCGGAAAGGCTGATCGAGGATGTGGGGCAGTAAAAGCCGGAGTTGTCGGTGCACACGGTCAAACCCGTCGTGGCTGCGTCGAGGAAAAACAGCGCGTTTGAGCCGCTATCGACAAATGCAGGATACGTCTTTCCTTTGAAGGTTGTGGAGAATTCACCACTTGAATTCAGGGGAAACACGGTAACGCCGCCGACAGAGTTATTAGACTGCGTGCCGATGCCGAAGACCATCGAACCGCTTAAGCTGGGTAAAGAACCGGTAACAGCCGGCAGTTCGATAACGACGCCATTGTTATCCTTGGGAAAAAGCGCAACCGGATTCTGCACTTGCTGCGTTAGCGATTCTGCGATGACCTGACAAGTGCTGCCGGAGCATCCGTAGTACAGGCCTGGATTGTTCGTCCCCGCTTGAGTGCACGCTGTGCCGCAATCTTGAGCGTAGGGCCCGACCCCTAAAATGCCATTGGCGCCAAGTGTTTGCAGAGTGTCGTCGGCGGGAACGCCGCTGTTTTTGCAATCCGCAGGAACAGCGGAAAAGGTTGGATCGATCACTTGCACCGGAACGTTGCTGGCCAATTCGCCGGAAAGCTTGATGTCGGCGGAGTTCACTGAACCCCAGGTAAATCCACTCACGAAGGGCGCACACTCCCCAACCGTTTCGCTTCCCGAAGTTTGCTTCGGCAGCGAGAGGGTCAACGCACCCCCGCCTGCCGAAGATAAAAGCCGGAGACCGTAAGAACCAGTATCCACAAGGATCCCGCTGATGTCCTGACAGGTTGAGGTGGAGGGCACGCAAACCGTTAGGGTGGTGAAAACGCCATTCGCATAGTTGCTGGCAGGGCCGGAGTTCACCACGATGGGCTGAACATTACTGCCGGAAGCGGCGATGGGAGCCATGCTGTTGTTATGGCTGCTCCCGCCGCCGCAACTGGCAATCAATGCCGCGCCGATGAGCACGACGGTGCAAAAAAGTATCGGGAGCTTCGGAGCAACGATCAATGGATTCCCTCCGCTCGAACTCCGGCGGGCACCTGATCAGAAAGGTAGGCTCGCCCCGCGAAGTCCCTCATGTGACCACCAAGTTCGACCACCAGGTTCCCCTGCTGAATGGTTAATGGTCCATGGGCAGCGCGTGCGTTGGGCGATTGCACCGCCTGCTGAAACTCCGCGAAATGTGTGCCGAGTAAGTGCTGAAGGTCGGGAGGCCAGGGCCCGTGCCAGGTCACCGCAAAGATTTTCCCGGAAGACGTGGCGAATTCGCGGACAACCGCTCCCGTGGGCGAGCGAAGTTCGTGCACGCTATACGCATTGGTTTGCGTGATCCGCAAACTGGCATTGATCCGCGCTTGATCGTCTCGTACGGAAGAAATGTCGCCTCCCAGCGCCGCATAACACGGCAGTGTGCAGAGAAGCGCACTTACAACCGAAGAGAGAATCCGCCAGATTTTCCCACTGTGTCGCGTACTACTACTCCCCCTTGTCTGAATTATCCTAATTTAGAGGTTTCCTGCAGGGTCGAGGTTGCTAAATACAAGCGAGAGATCCGCAGAATCCGATACATGTACCCCGATGTTCCCAAGGGAGTACAAGGTTTCCCCTAATGACATAGATGATTGTGACGCTTAGCCTTGAAAGGCGTTTCGCAACGGCTGTCTCCGCAGTGCCGGTGCGGAAGCTTTTCCAATACCCGCACTATATCGAATTGAAAGGATCACCTCATGAAACTGAGCAAGATAGCCAGGTCGCTTTTGAAAACTGCTGTGTACATCATGGATCAGACCGCCGAGCAAGTTGACCGCGCATCCGACCGCGCATCGGAATTCGCGGATGACGCCAGAAATGCCATCTATCCGGAAGATCACACGCTGCGTAATTTCCTCAGCTTCGCTGCCGGCATCGGCGTCGGAGTAGGGGTGGGAATGTTGCTTGCCCCGAGCAGCGGAGCCGAACTGCGAGGCACGATCACTGATAAGGTGCAGGACATCAGCAACCGCGTAAAAGGACGGAGCGAGCCCTATCAGACTGGGACCGAAACCCGTTAAGAAACAGGCGCACTGAAAACGCCAATAGCCTCGGTCGCGAAAAGGCCAGCACTGCAAGAAAGGAAAGCAGTGGGGCCTCTTCGTGCTCCTGCACCCGAGCACAGAACACGGATTTTCTCCCCCTCGGAAAGACGCTCGACTCCGGTTCCAACTCTTTTCCTACATTGAAAACCTTAGTACGCAGTACCGCCGCGTTTAGTACTCGCGCGCAGTACGTACGCCGATCCTTCTAGGTCTCTTTTGAACCTTGTGCGCCCCTGCCGGTCGATCATATTTTTTTGGTAAAGGAGAGCACCTTGAAACGCGTGCGCGTGCTCGTCGCTAATCGCCCCCGACTGATGCGTGAAATGGTCATCGCCACTATCGCAGACCAACCTGATATCGAGATCGTGGGTGAGGTGGTTGACGACAGCGACTTGAATGAGATCGTGGAACAAACCCAGCCAGACGTGCTCATTCTCGCCTTGGAGGAACCGGAACGGCCTCTGGGTCAATGCGGGTTCCTTCTGGGGCGCTATCCGCGAATGCGAATTCTGGCGCTAGCGCCGGAGCAGAATCGCGGAATTTATTACTGGGCCATGATCGACATCCGAAATAAGCCGGTGGAGAGTTCGGAGGCGGGAGTGTTGAATGCCATTCGCTCGCGGCCGGGTCTGGTAGGTCTTAAAACGGCGTAAGCACTTCGAGAGGCACGATTGAGCAATGCGAACGTGAGCGGTACGAGATTGTTGGGCCTTGTTGCAACTGGCACTCTGGGCCGTAAGGCCGTCCTGTGCGCGGGACTTGCGCTGGCGTGCGGAAACCTGTTACTGGCGCAGGCGCGGCAACCCGCGCCGGTGGCGCAGTCGGAATTGGCCCGCCAGAACCTGGAGCACGTTGCCGCATCGGTCGGGCAACTGGTCATGATCTTTCACCGCGATCCCGGCCTGATGGTGGAACTGAAGCGGTGGGTCGCAAAGGACGCAACCGATCACGGTCAATTGATCTCGGATTCCGATCTCACCGATGAGGCAATTTTCGACCGGCTTGAAAATGACATCGCTTTTCGCTCGGTCGCAACTGCACTGGTTCAGAAATACGGATTCCTGAAGCCCGCTTTGAATCCTGAGTCACCGATGGCGCAGGAGCAGCAAATTCTGATTCGGGAGAGAGCAAAGTACATCGCACAAGACGAAGAATTGTCGCGCTCGAAGCAGCGCCAGCAACGGCAGCGAGAGCTGCAGCGAACGGAAACCTGCGATCCCGCGACGAATGAATGTTCCGCGCAAAAGAATCCTTCGATTCAGGAGATGCCCGCGCCGCAACTGAACGAACTACCCGGTGAATTGCCCGGATTGCGGAACGCGCCGCCGTCGACAGTTCCGAGCACTCCGACCTCGCCGGGGGCACCGAGCAATGACGTCGCCCTGTTGCGGACGAGCGGAGGAGAGATGGCTATGGCCGAACAGGCCCAAGCCAGCACCGACAGCGGTGAAGACTTCTCGCAATATGCCCCCGGCAGCACCGTTTCTGGAGAGCGTCAACAAAAGCCGGTGGGAGACCTGACGCTGGATTCCGACTTCTCTGGAGAAGCACTGAATCCAGAATTGCCAGACAATACCAGCGCTAGCCCATCGTCAGATAACTCCAGCTTTGAGATGGGAAATCTAAACACCTCGGGGACGGACGGATCGAGTTCCGACGCGGATCAGCGTTCTAAGGTCTGGCAGGCGCGACGAGCGCGCGAGGCAGTGAGCCCCACACAGCGACTGGTACGAAGACCCAATCCCTACGAAATGATTCCGTCGTTGTACGACATGTATCTGCAGGCTGCGGCGCGCCCACCAGCCGTGCAGCGATTTGGAATGCAGATCTTTGAAAATGGCACACGCAACCTGGAAATGATCCCTATGGACATGCCGGTCGGGCCAGACTACGTGGTGGGCCCCGGCGACGGCATATCGATTGATCTGTGGGGCGGCGTGTCGCGGCGCTTCTACCGTGTGGTCGACAAACAAGGGCGAGTCAGCCTACCCGAGGTCGGCCCCTTGCTGGTTGCAGGAAAGTCTCTGGGAGACGTCCAGCAAGCTGTCCAGAGGACGCTCCGCACCCAATTCCGGGACATCTCGGCCGATGTCTCGTTGTCGCGGCTGCGAACTGTGCGCGTTTACGTCGTCGGAGATGTTGTCAAACCCGGGGCCTACGACGTCAGTTCCCTTTCCACTCCATTGAACGCCCTCTTTACAGCCGGCGGGCCGACCGGGCGGGGATCGCTGCGCATCTTGAAGCACTATCGCGGAAACGACTTGGTGCAGGACGTCGACGTCTACGATCTTCTGCTGCATGGGGTCAAAGGCGATATGCAGCGCCTGGAGAGCGGGGATACGGTCATGGTTCCTCCTCTCGGTCCCGAAGTCACCATCGAAGGGATGGTCCGGCGACCCGCTATTTATGAGGAGAAGAACGAGAAATCATTGGCCGACGTAATCGCACTTGCCGGCGGCCTGCTGCCGACGGCAACCTTGCGGCACATTGAGGTGCAGCGGACGATCGCGCACGACAAGAAGACCATGCTGAATCTGGATGTTTCGCAAAATGATTCGGCAGGAGAGGAGAATCAGCTAGCGTCTTTCCACATACAGGACGGCGACAGCATCCGAATTTTCCCGATCGCTCCTTACGCGCAGGATGCGGTCTATCTCGAAGGGCACGTGATCCGGCCGGGGAAATATTCCTATCACTCAGGAATGCGGGTCACGGATCTTGTGAGTTCGTACAAAGACCTGCTGCCCGAGCCCGCACTTCAATATGGCGAGATCATCCGGCTGAGCTTGCCCGACTATCGCCCAACGGTGCAGAGCTTCAGTGTTGCCGATGCATTGGCGGACCCATCGAAGGCTCCCGAACTCAAACCGCTCGATACAGTTGAGTTCTTTGGCCGCTACGATTTTGAGAATCCTCCCAATGTGTCGGTGTGGGGCGACGTGCGCGCGCCGGGAACCTATCGCACGTCGGGAGAGATTCACCTGAGTGACGCAATCCATTTGGCGGGAGGACTTTCGCCCGATGCGGCGCAGGGCGATGCGCAGGTGTTCCGCTATCAGTCCGATAGCACGCTGAAGATTCTCAACGTGAAATTGAGCGGCGCAATGGATGGTAGTCCGACGGATGACATCGTGCTGCATTCGCGCGACAGGGTACTGATTCATAAGAATGCGGCCGCGGTTGAGCCGGCCACGGTGTACGTGAAAGGCGAGGTGGCGCGCCCGGGACGGTACCCGCTCACGACCGAGATGCACATCTCGGATCTGATTCGCGCCGCCGGGGGGTTGAAACCGAGCGCCGACGTAAAGACAGCCGATCTCACCCATTACTCCTGGCCGGACGAGAAGCAGGTGACCGGCAAACAGGAACATATTGTTCTGGCCGACGCCTTAGCCGACAAGGCTGATGAAAATCTGGTTCTGAACAACGGTGATGTGCTCACGGTAGCGCAGGTGCCGGGATGGAACGACATTGGCGCCTCGATCACGATCCGCGGGGAAATCGTCCACCCCGGCAGCTACGGCATACGCCCGGGCGAACGCCTGAGTTCGGTATTGCAGCGCGCGGGAGGCTTTTCGGCCGCGGCCTACCCCTATGGCACGGTTCTGTTGCGCACGGAAGTACAAAAACTGGAGCAGCGCTCCTACGTCGAGCTGGTCCAAAGAATCAGAGAACAGCAGACCGCGCTGAGACTCACTGCTGTCAGTTCTCCTGATCCCGACGAAAAGCTCTCTGCAGGATCGGCCCTGACGCAATGGCAGACTGCGCTCGATGATCTTGCCGCCAGTCCTCCGAGCGGGCGCGTCACCATTCAGATCTCGAGCAACTTCAAGGATTGGGCGGACACCACCCGAGACGTAACCGTACGTGCCGGTGATGTTCTGGTAGTCCCGAAGCGTCCGAGCTACGTGATGGTGCAGGGGCAGGTCTATGGCGCAACGGCCGTGGCTTTCCGCCCGGGCAAGAGCGCGAAATGGTATCTGATGCAAGCTGGTGGCCCGACCAATATGGCCAACAAGCGCGCCACCTTTGTGGTTCGCGCTAATGGCACCGTGCTCGGAAACCACAGTTCTTTCTGGACATCTGGCGAGGGGATGAATGTGGCGCTGCAACCCGGAGACATGGTCGTAGTTCCCGAGAAGGCGCTGGGTGGCCCGCCTATTTGGAAGACGCTGTTCACCAACGCGCAGATCCTGAGCTCGATCGCCACCAGCGTGATCTTGGCCGCGCACTACTGAGGAAAGTTTGTGAAAGTGAAACTACTTCTCGGAACTGCGTGCACCTGGCTTTCCGCGATCTTTCTTGTCGCGAGCGCACAACTCACGTTCGGGCAGTCCACCCCAGCCGCAGTGATGAATGCGACTGGATCAACGTCCTCGACCGCAGAGAAACATGACGAGACAACTACCGATGTCGAAGTCGCGCCCGATGCGCCTCAACCGGCCGACACACAAAATAAGGTAATTACGCTGCCCCGCGCTTTTGTGCGCGATCAGATCGGGATGTGGACCAGCCCAAGGAAGGCGCGGTTCGCTGACGCCACATGGCTTGTGCCCCTAGGAGGATTCACCGCCGCCCTGTTTGCCACCGACAGCGATATAAGCCGTCATCTCTCCAACGATCCGAGCACTCTCACGCATTACCGCCATCTCTCTGACTACGGAGCTTACTCGATGGCCGGAGGCGCAGCAGGAATCTATTTTCTTGGCCTCGTCTCGCATAATGAGCACCAGCGTGAGACCGGCTTTCTCAGCGGGCAATCGGCCATCGATGCGCTCGTCGCCGTCGAAGCTCTCAAGTACGCCGCTGGCCGCGAGCGCCCGTATCAGGATTTCGCGAACGGGCGCTTCTGGAAGGGAGGCTCATCATTTCCTTCCGAACACTCCGCAGGCGCGTGGGCGATCGCCGGAATCGTCGCCCATGAATATCCCAGTCCGTTCATAAAATTTCTTTCCTACGGAATGGCGACGATGGTGAGCGCCTCGCGGATTACCGCCAAGCAGCACTTCCCTTCCGATGTGCTGGTGGGAGCGGCGCTGGGATATCTGACGAGTGAGTACGTCTACCATGCTCACCACAAATCTGAGTTGCCCGGCGCGGCATGGGAAGCGCCTGGGATCCATCCCGACCGCCCTTCTCATTGGCAATCGAAGTTCATGGGATCACCTTACGTGCCGCTGGATAGCTGGATTTATCCAGCTCTGGAGCGATTGACCGCCCTCGGTTATGTCAACAGCGGCATTGCCGCAATGCGTCCCTGGACACGCATGGAGTGCGCGCGCCAAGTCAGCGAAGCCGCTGATCGCATTGGAGACGATCAAAGCAATGGCGAAGCAGCGCGTCTGTACCAAGAACTGGAGCACGAATTCGCCAACGAACTCGACCGGCTCGGTGGAGGAGACAACGGGGAATTTCGGGTCGAATCGGCCTACACGCGTGCTACGGAAATTGCAGGCAAGCCCTTAACTGACGGTTACCACTTCGCGCAAACCATCGTCAATGACTTCGGCCGGCCCGAGCAGCAGGGCTTCAACGATGTCACCGGCCTGTCGGGTTGGGCGAGTGAGGGCCCCTTCACTATCTACGTTCGCAGCGAGTTTCAGCATTCTCCGTCGGCACCCGCGCTGCCACTTCCTGCGCGGGACGCTATCGCGCTCGCCGACTTCAGTCACTCCATCGTTCCCGCTCCCTTCCCAGTACCGCCGGACACACCAATCGCTTCCATTAGCCGCGGCCGCCTACTCGACGCCTATGTGGCAATGAATCTCTCCGATTGGCAACTCTCCTACGGCAAACAGAGTTTGTGGTGGGGACCGGATGAAGGCGGCGGCATGATGCTGAGCGACAACGCCGATCCGCTGACCATGTTCCGCGTCAATCGCGTCACCCCATTCAAGCTTCCCAGCATTCTTGGGTTTCTTGGCCCGATGCGACTGGAATTTTTTATTGGGCAATATTCCGGATACGAATTCATGTTTACACCTGAGGGACTGGTCGGCCAGTACGGACAATCGTTGCATCCGCAACCCATCGTTCATGGAGAAAGATTCAGCTTCAAGCCGACGCCCAACTTCGAGTTCGGGATGTCGCGCACCACCGACTATGGAGGCCCGGGATATCCCCTGACCTGGCACACGTTCTTGAGAAGCGTCTTTTCGACCGATCAAACCATCCCCGGGGCCGCGAACAAGCCAGGGTCGCGGCGCTCCGGCGTGGACTTCAGCTATCGCGTACACAACGCGCTGACGTTTTACGCCGATGGCTTCACCGAGCACGATACGATCAGCCCCATTGTCGGTCCAGATGTGGCTGCGTGGCTGGGAGGGATTTACATTCCCCGGTTGCCCAAGCTTCGCAAAATGGACTTTCGCGCGGAGGGCGTCTACACCGACCCTCCCATCGGCGGCAACGTCGGCTCCGGTTTTTTTTACTACAACCCCACCTGGATCTCCGGCTACGAAAATTCAGGCCATTTAATGGGAAATTGGGTTGGACGAGAGGGGCAGGGTGTACAGGCTTGGACGTCCTACTGGTTCTCCCCTCACAACAAACTGCAGTTCGAGTTCAGGCATCTCAAAGTAAGCCATGAATTCATTCCGAATGGGGGCACGCTCGCGGACGCCGGTGTCCGCGCTGATTTTTGGGCACGTTCCAGCTTCAGCATTTCTGCAGCAGTGCAATACGAAGCCTGGACCTTCCCGGTGATCGCGCCCACCAGGCAGTCCAATGTGAGTTCATCGTTGCAACTGACCTTCTGGCCGAAAGGTATATCGCGCAGGCACGGCTCTGAGTAAGTGATTTGGAAGCGAGGAACGCACCATAATCATGGCAACCCGGGAAATCACGAAAAGGCCCCGCCAGTACACGGAGGCGGAACTCGATTCGGAATTGATTTCGATTCGAGAAGAATCCGATGACGGGGTTCCGATTGATAAGCTGCGGGTTCTCTGGGACCGGCGTGCCCTGCTTTATCGCTGGGCAATGATCGGATTGATAGCATCAACCGTCATCGCGTTTCTGATCCCTCCGCGCTACACCACCACTGTCCACTTGATGCCGCCAAGTCAAGCTGGACAGGGCCTCGCGTCCATAGTGGGGGCCCTGGGAAAAGCAGGTGAACTGGCTTCCCTGGGCAGCGATTTATTCGGAGTTAAAACTTCCGGCGATCTCTTTGTCGGCGTGCTTAAGAGTGAGAAAGTGGAAAACGCGGTCATCAACAAATTCGATTTGCGAAAGCTCTACGGGGTTCGCCGCTATGAGGATGCGCGCAAGAAACTCGAAAGCCGGACCGACGTCTCCTCCGACCGCAAGAGCGGAATTATCACCATTAAGGTCACCGACACGAGACCGGACCGAGCCGCGCAAATGGGACAGGAGTATGTGGACCAACTGAATCAGGTCATGATCTCGCTCGACACATCGGCAGCGCATCGGGAGCGAGTGTTTTTGGAAAACAGACTGAAAGAGGTACAGCAGGACCTGGAAAGCGCCGAAAAAGACTTCAGCCAGTTCGCCAGCAAGAACGCTGCGCTCGATGTGAAAGAGCAGGGGCGCGCAATGATCGGGGCAGCGGGAGAACTCGAAGGCGAGTTGATTGCAGCACAGACCGAATTGCAGGGGCTACGACAGATTTATACCAATAACAACGTCCGGGTTCGTTCGTTGGAGGCTCGCATTAGCGAGTACCGGCGGCAACTGCAGAAGATGGGGGGGCAGTCGGGTAGCACGAACAACGATACTTCCGTGGTGCCGGGCGCCGGACAGACCGGATCAGAACAAAATCAGGATCTGGTGCCGACGATTCGGCAGTTGCCCATCCTGGGAGTGACTTGGTCCGACCTATACCGGCGTACCAAAGTCGAAGAAACCATTTTCGAAACGCTGACCAAGCAGTACGAAGTGGCTCGTGTCGACGAGGTGCGCGAGATTCCAAGTATCAAGGTGCTCGATCAGGCTGCAGTTCCAGAGAAAAAATCTTTCCCTCCCCGGCTGCTGTTGATGCTTTTCGGCACTGTACTGGCCGCGACGCTCGCCGGGTTCTGGGCGGTCCTGTCGGCGCGTTGGGAACAAGTGGACTCCGATCACCCTCGCAAGGTTCTGGTGCAAGAGATCGTTCAAACCATGCAAAGCAAGCCTTGGATTTCGCGCGCCATGCACATGGTCGGGCGTAATGGGTCGACCCGCCCTTCCACAGCTCACGAGCCGAAGTCGCCTGCAAACGGCGCGTCTCCTGACGAACCCGAGGACTGACAGTCGATCGAAGCGTTATGAGTGGCAGAACAACAATTCGCGGCGTGATGGTCGGATGACGAAGCCTTGCTCCATATCGAGTGTAACTGTGGTTTACAACGCTGCTGAGGTTCTACGACAGCACTTGGAGAGCCTCAAGGGCCAGACTCGGCAGCTCGACCAAATTGTAGTAGTGGATAACGCTTCTACCGACGGGACCGCCGACCTGCTGGCAAATGAATATCCGGAAGTCACGCTACTGAGGCTCCCTGAGAACAGCGGCGTTGGCGGTGGTATTGCCGCCGGGCTTGCGTACGCTGCCCTACAACAGCAACACGATTGGGTCTGGATCTTCGATCAGGATAGCGTGCCAGCCCAGGATGCTCTCGAACGCCTGCTTTCTGGGCTTGTTCACCTCAATGGTACCGAGGCAATCACGGCGATTCTCGCCCCAGTGTGCCTGAACCGAGACACGGGCACGGGTTATCCCCCATTGTCTATGCGCGCGGGACGCTATGAACCGTCCGCGCTGAAACGCGACCAGCCGGTGGCATTCGTAGACATGGTGATCTCTTCCGGAAGCTTGATGCGGCGGGAAGCGATTGAGCGGGTCGGATTGCCGCGCAGCGACTTCTTCATGGATTTTGTGGACTATGAACATTGTTTGCGCCTGCGTCACCACGGATATTGCATCGGCGTCGTGCGGGACAGCATTCTTGACCACGCGATCGGAACGTCGCGCCCGGTGAATTTTTTAGGGCGAGCGAAATTCTGGGCAGACCACGTGCCGTGGCGCGAGTATTACATGGCGCGCAACGAAACCTTCACCATGTGCCAGTACTCGCCCCGCTTGGCTACCAAAATGTTTGTCTTGGAGAGGCTGTTTCAGCACGCCCTGGGGATTCTTCTGTTTGGGAAGGACAAATTCAACTGCCTCCGAATGATGTGGCACGGATTCCTCGATGGACGTGCCGGCCGCTTGGGAGTTCGCTTTCGGCCTGAAACGCAACCTCCAGCAAGAGAGAGGTTAAATCCGGCTCACAGAAAAGCTGCTTAAGCCGGAAGTTTGAATTGGGAACGAGTCACCACTTAGGAGTTAAGAAGCTTGGCTCTGAGCATTTCAATCGCGATGTGCACGTTCAACGGCGGCGAATTTTTGCCACTGCAGCTTGCGAGTATCGCGGGGCAGAAGAGGCTGCCTGACGAACTTGTGGTCTGCGATGACGGCTCTTCCGACGGCTCTCTGGAAGCTCTTCACGAATTCGCCCGGCTAGCAGCATTTCCCGTGCACATCGTCAAAAACGAAAGGAACCTCGGCTCGACCAAAAACTTTAATCAAGCGATTTCCTTGTGTACCGGGGAGATCGTTGTGCTCGCGGATCAGGACGACATCTGGTATCCGCACAAACTGGCCGCCATTCAAGCGGCGTTTGAGAATCCCTCTGTGCCGATCGCCGTGTTCAGCGATGCGGACTTGATTGACGAAAATGGGAGGACCCTCGGCCTATCCCTGTGGCAGTCGTTTTCCTTTGGCCTCCGGGACCAGAAGCGATTCGCAAATGGCGAGGCCTTGCATATTTTGGTGAAACATCCGGTCGTCACCGGGGCAACGATGGCATTTCGGAGAGAATTTCTCCGCCTCATTTCACCCATACCTCCCAATCAGGTTCACGACAACTGGATCGCCTTACTACTTGCCGCCTGTGGACCATTCATGCTCCTTCCGGAATCGCTCATGCAGTACCGGCGACATCAGAATCAGCAAATTGGGCCTGGCCGCGTGACCCTGCGCGAGCGCATTGCGCGCGCTCAAAGCACGGGACCAAATTTCTATATGCAGGAAATTGTGCGCTTCCGCCAGATTTACGAGCGCCTGGAACAGCGCCGCGCGGAGTTCCCTTTTACCGAATGCGCCCTTCGTGAAATCAATGCCAAGATCTCTCACCGGGAGCATCGGGCCCTTTTACCTCGAACCGGCGCTGGCCGCATTCCAAAGGTCATTCGCGAAATCTTGAATGGCGGTTACTGGCGCTATTCGGAAGGATGGGAGAGCGTTGCCAAGGACATCACTGGAGTCTTCGACAATCGCAATCGTGATTAACAAAAGCTTCACAGTGAAGTTCAAGGTGTATGAATCGGGAGAAGAAAACAATCCGCCAGTATTTCCGCCTGCGTCCGCTGGAGCAGTTGCCGTTCTTCTGCCATCCCGTCTACATGTTTGTCGCAATCTGGATCATCATGCTGGGCACGCTCGAACTTCAGGTTTCCTGGTCCACTTATCCGGACCGCGCTCTTGGATTGACAGTTTTCTTAATCTCAGTTCTTGCCATGCTTGCGGGATTTGCTGTGACCCGGCAGTCTGATGATTCGCATTTCCAGCCTGCACTCGAGCGTTATTCCATCCGCATCGAACCTTTGCGGAAGAGCGTTCTGATTCTCGGTGGATGTTCCCTGCTGCTGGTGATTTATAACTACGTCTCTTTTGGACTGCCGCCAATCGCAGGCTTTTTGGGCTTTTCGACGTTGGACTACCAAGAGTACGGCAGATTCAAGCAGGCCCTGCAACCAATGGTCAGCGCACTTTTCCTGAATTCACTGATCGAATCTTCGAGGTGGAGACGTTGGCTCTTGTCCGCCTTTGCGTTGGGCATCATGCTGGCTTACGTACTTCGTGGTCCCCTGCTGATGGCGATGGCGCAAGCGGTGATTCTTTGGTCGATCCGAAGCACAGTGTCAAAGCGGAAAATCTATATCCGCGCCATGATCGTGCTCCTCATTGCACTGGGAATGATTACGATCGTGGGAAATTACAGGACCTCGCAGGACATTTTTTTCAGCTTCATGGAGATAAAGCCTGAGTTCAAATCGTGGCCCATGGCATTACTCTGGCCGATCACCTACATCTCAGTCCCGATCTCCAACCTCTGCTGGATCATCCACGGGGCGCACTTTACCCAGCCTACGCTTTCGTTCCTCTACCCGGTGCTGCCGTCATTCTGGGCTCCGGCGAATCCGCATGATATTGCGCTCTCGGATTCGCACATCATCGACGGAGTGCACACATATCTTTCTAACTACTACCTGGATTTTTCCTGGTTCGGCATAGTGGCGGTGAACTTCGGGCTTGGAGTCTTAAGCGCTTTTCTTGTTAACCGCGAGCGCATCAGCCGCTACTTACTCATTTCTCCGGTTCTGCTATCGGCCATGGGATTGATTTTTTTCTGGGATTTCTTCATCTACTTGCCGACACTCGGCCAATTGGCAATTCAAGCCATCATTCAAAAACATTGCATCTCATCGGCACGGCGCGTCACGGTTCCGGTCGCGCTACGACCGCGCCCGAGTCCCGCGGCCTAGGTAAGCATGATGCCTGAAATCAGCGTGATTATCGCGAACTGGAACGGGAAGCATTTCCTCGGCGACTGCCTTTCGGCTTTGCGTCGACAGACGTTCCGCGATTTCGAGACGATCCTGGTCGATAACGGTTCGACCGACGGATCGGTGGAGTTCGTCCGCAAACATTTTCCTGAGGTGAGTCCGCTTGCCCTGAATGAGAACTTGGGCTTCACGGGAGGGAATATTGCAGGCTATGAGTTGGCTGGCGGTAGCTTGATCGTTTTGTTGAACAACGATACCGAAGCGGATTCGGAATGGCTGCAAGAGATTCACAACGGCAGCGTGTCATTTGCAAATGCAGGCAGTTTCGCATCCAAGATGATGTACTTCGACGAGCGCCACCGCATCGAGAATTGCGGGTTTGAAATGGCTATCACCGGAACACCCACCGAACTGGGCAGAGACGAACCCGACGGTCCGGAATGGTGCCGTCCGCGAAACATTTTTGGTGCGTGTGGAGGCGCCGTCGCCTATCGCCGCAGCATGTTGAACGATATCGGTTTTCTGGATCCTGACTTTTTCATGATCTACGAGGATGTTGATCTGAGTTTTCGGGCGCAACTTTCCGGATACGGTTGTGTTTATCTGCCTCAAGCCATCGTCTATCACCACTACCGCTCGACTATTAAAAAGCGGCCTGCGGTGCAGGTGTTTTACGCGCAGCGCAATATCGAGTTGGTCTACGTAAAAAATCTGCCTGCCGGGTTCTTACTCCGCTCCGCGCCCCTTCGTCTGCTCTATGAGATAGGAGCTGCCGTGTACTTTTGTAGACTCGGCGCTGGAACGGCCTTTTTTCGGGCCAAGCTGGATGCTCTGAAACGATTGCGCTCAGTCCTCAGACAACGCGCAGCAATCCAACGACGCAAGGTCATGACGAACTCAGAACTCCGCGTACTGCTGCGGGGCTCTGCTTTTTTCTCGAAATGGAAAAAATTCTTGACAATGGCAAAAACTCCGCTTGCGTCACATTTCGAATTTCATTCTAGGAAGCAATAGCGATGAGGAGGTAGGTGGTTCGCTCTAAGGTAATTCCGGTAGTCTCCGCGGTTGGTCTTGTAACCATTTTCACGACTTCATGCCAAACTTCGGCGAAAACTTTTGCAACAGCAGTCGACGTCTTCCGCGCATCTCAGCAAAGTGCACAACAACGATTTTAACTAGCGCCAGGATGTCGAAGAACTACTGACGAGGATGCAATGGTAGATGTATCAGTTTTGCTTCTGACGAAAAACGCGCGGAGCGACCTTGAGCGTGTGCTTCCGGCGCTCTTTGCTCAGAAGCAGGTGGGCCCATTTGAAGTAATCGCAGTCGACTCCGGCTCGAGCGATGGCAGCCTCGAAGTACTGCGCCGGTTCCCAGTTCAACTGCGGCAGATTCCCGCGAAAGAATTTCATCACGCGCGGACGCGGAATCTTGCTGCCGGCTTCGCCAGCGGACAAATTCTGGTGTTCCTATCGCAAGACGCGGTTCCCGCGTCGGACCTGTGGCTGAAGATGATGATCTCAAATTTTGACGATCCAAACGTCGCTGCGGTGTACGGGCGCCAATTTCCCAAGCCCGGATCGTCGGTCGAGCGCGAGGACGCCCTGGACACAATCTACGGCGACAAAAGAGTCATTAAAGATCCCGCTCATCGCAATGGGTTGGGATATCGCTTCTATCACTTCTCGGACGTGAACGCCGCGATCCGTCGAAATGTCTGGGAAGAGGAGCACTTTCCCGAGGATTTGACGGTTTTTGAAGATCTTGGAATCGCCAAGCGCATCCTTGACCGCGGCTGGAAGATTGTCTACGAACCGCAGGCGGCGGTCTTTCACTCGCACACTCACACCACGGTTGGTCTTTTTAAACGTTACTTCGATATCGGCTACACGCTGAAACTTCTGAGAATTTGGGAGGCCCCAGGAACACGGAATTCGATGCTGCGCGATGTCTGGAGATTATTGAAGAACAAATTCAGGCGCGCGGGCAGCCGGCAAACACGACTGTCGGCGCGGCGCGGCATCAAACAGGATATCGCCAAATGTTGCGGATTGTTCCTCGGATTAAACGAAACGCTCTTGCCGTTGATGCTGAAACGGCGTTTCAGCGCATATGGCGTTTTCGGATGAGATGAAAGCATAGTTCTGTTGGGCTCTTGCGGTTACTTGATAGGAAGCTCGTTTGCATGATTCGCAGTCGCTTGAGTTATGTACGCTACTACTTGAGAATTCTGACGTTGTTGTTGCCTGCCTGCGCCTATTTCATCGCTATCAAACTACGATTCGGGTTCAACATCTTCCTTCCCCGGACAGCTCCAGCCGGCCTTCCCAACTACTGGGGCATCACGCTCCTGACCACCATCGTGTGGGCAATCGCCGCGGAAGAGGCGGGACTCTGGAACGTCGAGCAACTCTATGCGCCAGGCAGGAAGAGCCGCCGCTTGCTGGAAGCCCTCGCGTTTACCTACGCGATCGTAATGGCGTCGGGCTTTCTGTACCGTCAGGCCAGTTACTCACGGCTGGTCATAGCCATGAGCGCTGGCGCTCTTTTTGTCCTGGCCACTGTCGCGCGCATCATTTTTCGTGTATTTCTCGAGTGGCTGCGCAGACGTGGCAGAAACGAAGTCAGAATTTTGATGGTAGGGACCGACCGGTTCGCGCGCCGTGTGGCTACATCATTACTTCATGGTGAAGTCCTTCCCTGCAAACTAGTCGGCTTCGTACATTTGCCTGATCAGGAAGTTGCGGTCGAAGGCCCCGTGTATGAAATCGGCCATATTCCAACCTTCTCCAACGGCCACTCGATCGATGACGTGATCATTGCCCTGCCCACGGGCCGCCTGAGCGATGTACAGAGTGTTGCGCCCGCGCTGGAGAAATTATGCGTACCCACCCGCGTGGTCATCGATCTCGGAGAAGGAGTTGGACTCCGCGATCGCCTCATTGATCTGGGCGGAATTCACATGTTGGATCTCCGGCCCACTCTCGCAGAAACCGGCCCCTACTTATTCGAGAAGCGTATCTTCGACATCGCGCTTTCTGTTTTCGTAATGCTGATCACTTTGCCTCTTAGCCTGCTGATCACTTTGGCGATCAAATGTACCAGTACAGGGCCTGTTTTCTTCGCACAGGAGCGCGTTGGCTTGAATGGCCGCGTGTTCCGCATGCTCAAGTTCCGCACCATGCGCGTGGGAAGCCAGGAAGAGGGCGACACTCGATGGACCTGTCCTAACGATCCGCGATGCACGAAGGTTGGGAGTTGGCTGCGCAGGACCAATCTTGACGAACTACCCCAGTTTGTCAATGTGCTCAAGGGCGATATGAGCATCGTGGGTCCCCGGCCCGAACGACCGCATTTTGTCGAGAAGTTCCTCGACGAGTTCGACCGCTACAACTTCCGCCATACCTTCAAGGCTGGTATCACTGGATGGGCGCAGGTCAACGGCTGGCGTGGCGACACTTCGATCGCGAAACGCGTGGAATACGATCTTTATTATCTGCGCAACTGGAGCCTCACCTTCGACCTGCAAATTATCACCATGACGCTGCTCCACATGTTTAACAGCAAGAATGCTTACTGATGCAGGTTAGGTGGTTGCTCACGGGGACTCCACTCTACTTTCACTACACCTAAGCGGCCGATTCTTCGTGGCCGCTAGCAACCGACAATTCCACGCGTCTTAAAATATCTTCCTGGCTCATCCGTCTACATCACTGATGGACGTTGCGCTCAGAAAGCATTGGCCGGTGACCGAACAGGATCAAAGGATCTCGGAAGCGATCTCTCGCGATGAGCCGCGGCTGCGCAACTTCATACGCCGGCGCGTCGCCGACCAGTCTGAAGCCGAGGACATCCTGCAGGAGGTCTTCTATGAACTAGTGGAAGCCTACCGCATGATGAAGCCCGTGGAGCAGGTCACGGCCTGGCTATACCGTGTCGCGCGCAATCGCATTATCGACCTGTTCCGCAGAAAAGGCCGGGAAGGCGTGCGGGCCGACTCCGCAGGGCTTTCAGAGGATGGAGAGGTACTTCTCTGGGAAGAAGTGCTTCCCTCTCCTGACGGCGGCCCCGAGGCGGCCTACGCTCGCAGCTTGCTTCTCGAGCAACTAGATGACGCGCTCGACGAACTTCCAGACGAGCAGCGCGAAGTCTTCATTGCCCACGAACTAATGGGCTACAGCTTCAAGGAAATCTCTGAGCAGTCTGGAGTCAGCGTAAACACGCTGCTGTCGCGCAAGCACTACGCGGTGCTGCATCTGCGGGAGCGCCTGCGGGCCGTGTATGACCAATTGAAAGGAAAGTAGGATTCCACCATGAGACGAAATCGCTTTGTACGAGTTCTGAAATTCATGTTGTTTGCAGTGCTTTTCCTGATCGTGTTTGGTTTTTTCGTAATGCGCCTCTGGAACTGGCTGACTCCAGCCCTGTTCGGCTGGCACGTTATCACCTTTTGGCAAGCACTGGGCATTCTCATTCTCAGCAAAATTCTTTTTGGCGGATTCCGGGGCGGTCCGCCGCGCGGGTGGGAGTGGCGTCGCAGGATGATGGAGCGATGGGATCAGATGACGCCCGAAGAGCGCGACAAAATGCGGGAGGCAATGCGTGGCGGATGCGGCCCCTTTGCCTCGCGAGCAACGGAAACAAAACCTTGACGGCAAGAATCCCGGACTCGCTCTGCGTCTCACGATGCTCAGAGTGACGACTTGCCTTTTTCCGGGGACTTCCAGTTTCTCAGGTAGGTCGATGGGTCGAATGAAGCCCGCTGCATCTCGTTATTGATTGGCCAGATTTCGTCCGTCGTTCCGTAACCCCGATCGTAGGCCGCTTTCGACACTTCGCAAGCCATTACCTCCCGCCCGCTCCATCGTGTCGCCAGAGCGCCTCCTCTGCAGGAGCAATACAACGCATGCTCCTCGGTCGATCCGTACATCGTGGTGACCAAGTATGAGCCGTTGCCATAGGGACTGAACGAAATGAGATACCGCGTAAGGCAGTTGGGGCACTCTACGCAATGGCGAATACGAGACATTTTGCAGAAACCTGAGTGGTTCAGACAGTCTTTTGCTACTATGATGCTGCAAAAGTGGTCGGAGACAATACCCACTTGACGCAAATTCGACATAACCACTATGATCCGCGGAGTGAAGAAAGCAGCTTCGGGGATTCTCCCCTTGATCGCTGTCGACCGCAAAACCTCGAAGCCGCTCCATCGGCAGATTTACGATGCTTATCGGGCTGCAATTGTTGATGGTCGCCTTCGCCCCGGGCAGCGAATCCCTTCCACTCGAGTGCTCGCCTTCGAGATTGGCATCTCACGCTTCCCTGTCTTGAACGCGTACGCCCAACTTTTAGCAGAAGGCTACCTGGAAAGCCGCGTAGGAGCAGGCACAGTCGTTTGCAGTTCCCTTCCCGATCAAGTGGCGTCCGGCAATCCGGTGGGAATTTTGCGCGTGCCGATTCGCTCCGGACCTCGTCCAGTTGCGATGCGTTGTTCGATGCTTCCCGGTACTGAATCTTTTCCGTGGGCGCGTGTCTTGGGAGCGTTCCGGGTTGGGCAGGTCGCCTTTGAACAATTTCCAGTGCAAGTCTGGCAGAGCCTGGTCGCACGCCGCTGCAGAGGCATGGACGCGCGAACGGCCCATTACGGCGAGCGGATGGGATTCGCGGCACTCCGGGAAGCGATTGCCAATTATCTGAGAACCGCGCGATCGGTGCGCTGCGAAGCCAGTCAGGTCATGATCGTCAACGGCTCCCAACAGGCCTTGGAGATTTCAGCGCGCGTCCTGTTCGACTCAGGCAGTCGCGTGTGGGTGGAAGAGCCTTCTTATCGCGTGGCCCGAGAGGTGTTCATCCTGAATGGTTGCCGGCTTGTCCCGGTGCCAGTGGATGCGGAAGGCCTGAATGTTTCTGCAGGCGTAAGGGCCTGTCGCAACGCTCAGGCTGCTTTTGTCTCGCCTTCTCACCAGTTTCCGCTGGGCGTGACGATGAGCGCTGCACGCCGTCTGCAACTTTTGGATTGGGCTCAGAGCTCGGGAGCCTGGATCATCGAAGATGACTACGACAGCGAGTACCGCTACGAAAGTTCACCGATCGCGTCCCTTCAAGGGCTCGATACCAATGCTCGAGTAATCTACATCGGGACGTTCAGCAAAGTGCTATTTCCGTCATTGCGGCTGGGCTATCTCGTGCTACCGCCTGATCTCGTTGACCGCTTCCTGCTGGTGCGGCGAACCATGGACCTTTGCCCTCCCACGTTCTATCAGGAAGTGCTCGCCGATTTTATTGTGGAAGGACATTTTGCCCGTCATATCCGCCGCATGCGCATGCTCTATGGCGAGTTCCGGAAGGAGCTAGTGGATCACATTAACCAGCAACTCAGGG